>ERZ1740072.81-NODE-81-length-51078-cov-9.221155_pt1 | contig 51078 bp, 47 predicted proteins | sample MGYA00581733_ERZ1740072 | MGnify/ENA primary metagenome ERZ1740072 (study PRJEB43018, sample SAMN04849741) | marine metagenome | isolation source: floating plastic debris | place: Pacific Ocean | collected 2008-08-30 | study: EMG produced TPA metagenomics assembly...
GATTGATGTATTATCATGGATTTATCGTCTTTTTCTTTTTTTGAATTACAGTATTTATTTTTGCATGGAGATAAATTCTGGTTTTTTTTATTAGTTGATTACTTTTGTTATGTTTAAGTCCTATTTGTCTGATCTTCTCCTCGAAATTTTATATCTGGTCCTTGTCATTTTTCGTCTGGCCTCTAACTTTAATTCTTTCCGGATCTATCATAGCTACACTGACCCGCACAAAGAGGGGGTGCGTCTGTTTTTGCACTACGGCGATCTAAACGATGGCACTATGCTACGCCGTATTGTAGAGCAGGTGCAGCCCAATGAGGTTTATAACCTGGGGGCTCAATCCCACGTGCGGGTTAGCTTTGACTCTCCAGAATATACGGCAGATACCGTTGGCATGGGAGCCTTACGGCTTTTGGAAGCTATCCGAGACTATCAGCAGCGTACAGGTAAAGAAGTGCGTTTTTATCAGGCAGGGTCCTCGGAAATGTTTGGTAAGGTGCAGGCCGTTCCCCAAACAGAAAAGACGCCCTTTTACCCCCGCAGTCCCTATGCCTGTGCCAAGGTCTTTGCCCATTGGCAAACCGTTAACTATCGAGAATCCTATGATTTATTTGCCTGCAATGGCATCTTGTTTAACCATGAGTCTCCTAGGCGGGGCGAAACCTTTGTAACGCGTAAAATTACCCGAGCCGTGGCGCGAATCGTAGCTGGCACACAGAAAAAGCTTTATATGGGAAACCTGGATGCAAAGCGCGACTGGGGATACGCCAAAGACTATGTCCGGGCTATGTGGCTGATGCTGCAGCAGCAGCGTTCAGACGACTATGTGGTAGCGACGGGTGAGACCCATTCGGTAGAAGAGTTTTTAGAAAACGCCTTTGGCTATGTTAACTTGCGCTGGCAAGACTATGTGGCCTTCGACGAGAGATACCTGCGCCCTACCGAGGTCGATCTATTGATTGGCAGCCCTGAAAAAGCTGAAAAAAATCTAGGCTGGAAACCGGAGGTCACCTTTGATCAGCTAGTTCGACTCATGGTTGAAGCTGATTTGCGTGCGGTTGGCATTAAACCACAGCAGGCATCCTCATCTCCTTTGGACACGGCAACGACTAGGGAGCGCATTGCATAATTCGTAGTTAAAGAAATTGTTTTAAGACATCGACCGTTTGTTTACCTGTTTTTTCCCAGGTAAACTGCTGGGCGCGCTTTAGTCCTAATACTTTAAGCGTTTTTCGCAGCTGACTATCGTTGGCAACCATGGCCATAGCATTGGCTAGCTCCGCAACGTTATACGGATCGATCAATACGGCGGCCTCTCCAACTACTTCGGGCAAGGACGCCAGGTTGGACGTAATTACCGGAGTGCCACAGGCCATGGCTTCTAAAGGTGGTAGCCCGAAGCCTTCCCATAGGCTAGGAAACACAAGTGCGATCGCATCCCCCATAAGCTCAGGTAACACATCATAAGCAACATAGTCTAAGAAACGAATACTATTCTCTACGCCAGCTGCCTGAGCTTGGGCTACCAGAGTCGGCGTATACCGCTTATCCATAGGGCCGACTAGCCACAGCTCTAGGTCTTTATTCAGCTGATGAACATGCCGAAAAGCATCAATTAACCTTGATAGGTTTTTATGGGGATCTTGGCGACCAATATAAAGAAAGTACTTCTTAGCAGCTGACTGACTGGGCCGAAAATGCTCCCTATCATAGGCCAACAGTATAGGCGTAATCTTACTGGCCGAAATCCCGTAAAACTCAATCAAATCATTCGCAGTTGCAACAGAGTCGCAAAGAATATGCTCGGCCTGCTTCACAACTCGACTCACATAGTAACGAAAATAGCCCACAAGATGGGCCGAAAACTGCTGAGTGAACCGTAGAGGAATCAGGTCATGAACCGTCACAACGAAGCGACAGCCAGAATACAAAGGCGCTTCAGGCAAAGGCGAAAAAATCAGCCCCTGTCCATACTGCCTAAAGTGCTGTGGCATCTGCCTCTGCAGCCACCACAGCCGTTTCAGATGCCCTCGAAACCCAGCCTGAGGAGATAGGCCCCGGGGAATAGCCTGAAATTTAAAATTATCAACTGGGCTCGTGGCAAAAAATATAGGGTCCAAGTCTTGAAAACACAGGGCTATATTATTTGCATAAGTACTAATACCCGTAGGTTTTTCAAGTAGTGCAGATAAATTGACCAACAGTGAAGTCATATGCCCCTTATCCCAAGTCAAGCAGCGCGCTAGGCTAGCAGAAAGTGTACCGCTCGCGATACCATCGTGTAGCTATAAACCAGCGAAAAATGAAGTCATTGCTGACAGCAGTATGGCGTTACAGGTACTTTATCCTGTCGTCAATAAAGGTAGATTTCCGCAGTCGATTTGTCCGCAGTCGTCTGGGTGGTTTATGGCTGATTATTCATCCTTTAGTACAGGCAGCCACATTTGCACTAGTCCTGGGACAGCTTTTGTCAGGACGTCTACCTGATATGTCAGAAAATAAGTTAGCCTACGCTATTTATTTACTAGCAGGTACCTTAGCATGGACATTGTTTACTGAGGTAATTACTCGCTGCCTCACCGTATTTATTGACAACGGTAATCTACTAAAGAAATTAGTATTCCCTAAAATCTGTTTGCCACTAATTGTCACAGGCTCAGCCATTATCAACAATATTCTGTTGCTCGGTGCCGTTTTAGCTGTTTTTGCTGTGATGGGATATATGCCCGGAATAAGAGTGTTTTGGGTTCCAATTTTAATAGTTATTACTCTAGCACTGTCTCTAGGTATAGGACTAATACTAGGAACACTCAACGTTTTCATCCGGGACATTGGCCAAGTGGTTCCTATTGCCTTACAGCTAGGCTTTTGGTTTACCCCAATTGTCTATACCCCTGATATTGTGCCTGAGGTTGTTAGAGGCCTGATGCAGCTCAATCCCATGTACTGGATTGTCCGGGCATATCAGAATGCCATACTGTATGGAACAGCATTACCGTGGGAATCTTTGGGTCTTATCTTTTTAAGCTCCTTGATGTTATTGAGACTAGCTATGACCTTATTTCGGCGAGCTAGACACGAAATGGTAGACGTTCTATGACATCTCCAGTACTAGCCATTTCCAATGTAGGTAAAGCCTACCGAAAATATCGCTCTGAGTTAGACCGTCTGTTGACATGGTTTAACTTACCGTCTAAACCCGTTCAAGAGAATTGGGTACTGCAGAATATTTCCTTCGACGTAGCTCCCGGCGATGCTGTAGGTATAGTGGGGCAAAATGGAGCCGGAAAAAGTACGCTGCTCAAAATCATTACAGGAACCCAGCAGCCGACCATTGGCCAGATTCATGTAGGTGGTCGCATCGGCGCTATTCTAGAACTCGGCATGGGTTTCAACCAGGAGTTTACAGGGCGTCAGAATGCATACCACTCTGCAGGGTTGATGGGATTTTCGCAAGCTGATATCACAAAAGTGATGCCAGAAATCGAAGCCTTTGCTGAAATCGATGACTATTTCGATAAACCTGTCAACACTTACTCAAGCGGTATGCAAATGCGTGTTGCTTTTTCAGTTATCACCGCATTTAGACCCGATCTTTTAATCGTAGACGAAGCATTGTCTGTCGGCGACACATACTTTCAGCATAAAAGCTTTAATCGTATACGTGAATTTCAAAGGCAGGGAACTTCGCTCCTGATTGTTTCTCATGACCGTACTGCCATACAAAGTTTGTGCAATCGAGCCATCTTGTTAGAGCACGGCAACGTCATCAAAGACGGAGAGCCAGAAGCCGTCATGGATTACTACAATGCACTAATTGCCGAGAAAGAGAATGCCACGGTCAAGGTAAAACAGCTTGCCAATGAAAAAGTACAAACAACGTCCGGTACTGGCGAAGCAAAAGTCACTTCGATAAAGCTCCTCAGTTATTCCAATAACTCTGAAGTTGAATGTGTCAACGTAGGTGATTTGGTATCGTTGAATATTGAAGTCAGTATCTATAAAGACTTGCCTACACTGGTACTTGGCTACATGATTAAAGATCGGCTCGGGCAGACCATTTATGGCACTAATACATGGCATACAAAACAAGTTATGCAAGATCTATCAGGCGGTGATACGTTGACATACTGTATTACCTTCCCGATGAATCTAGGGGTAGGAACATATTCTATTTCTACCGCTTTAGTCAGTACAGATACTCACTTAGTTAACAATTACGAGTGGAAAGATCTCGCGTCTATCTTTGAAGTCATCAATGTAGACAAAGATACATTTGTTGGCAATACTTGGTTGCATCCTAAAATTGAGGTGATCTGAAATTGAATTTAGCATCAAAATCAAAATTTATTTCTTATGCCCAGAATTATGAGGATGTCGTACTTTGGAGAGCACTGAAGCATGTAGAAGCCGGTTGTTATATTGATGTTGGAGCTAGCGATCCAAATCAGGCCTCAGTGACTAAAGCCTTCTATAGCAGAGGATGGCGTGGGATTAATATTGAGCCTATCACCAAGTCGTTCGAAAAGCTTTGTTCTGAACGTCCAGAAGATACTAACATTAATGCAGCAGCGGGTAGCTCTAATGGAGAGATAAAGCTATTTGATGTAGTGGATACCGGGCTATCAACAATTCATAAACATTATGCCGAACGACATCTAAAAACTAGTGGCTATGATATTAAAGAGTTAGTTGTCCCTCTGCAAACGCTGAATAGTATTTTAGATAGCCATCCAATTTCTTCAGAAATACACTTCCTTAAAATCGATGTTGAAGGAAGTGAAAAGTCAGTATTAGAAGGCCTCGACTTAAATCGAATACGCCCTTGGATCATTCTCGTTGAAGCGACTAAACCTAACACCCAAACGCTGGATTATATGGAGTGGGATAGCTTAATTACTGAGAAAGGCTATGATTTTTGTTATTTTGACGGGCTCAATCGCTTCTACATTGCGAAAGAGCATTCTGAACTAGCCAGTAGTTTTGATGTCGCCCCTAATGTCTGGGACAACTTTATAACAGCTGAGCAATATGATCTATCTCAGAAATGTCAGCAGTTAGAGAATTCATTTCGTAGTGCTATTTCAGATCAGCACAAGTTACAGCAAAAACATCATCGTTTAGAAAAAGATTTTTGCGAAGCGATTGAATCTTTAGAAAGCTTGAGTGAGAGAGAGATAGAATTAGAGGCTGCAGTCTACCATTTAACAGCGCTCACCCACGAGAAAGAACTGAAGCGTCAACAGCTAGAAGCCGAACTACATGTGATCTTGCATAGCACTTCTATGAGAGCGACAGCGCCATTCAGGATACTCGTAAAATATCTGAAGAGACTTGCTGCTCCAGACACATTTAAGTCAAAGCTTCGGCTGGCATTCAAAGCTACCGCTAAAACAGCCATCGCCAGGAAGACTTATCAACGGCTTTCACCTTATATTCCTTACGGCGTCAAACAAAAGCTGAAAAGAATGTATTTCAAGATAGATTCCCCTGTCAACCAGACATTGCAGGGCAACCATCAGAGATATTTATCGCCAATTGCCAAGCAGGTGTTCCATGATATTAAAAATAGTATTGGGGCAGGAAGATAAGATTTAGACAGATGAGAATACTTATTGATCTTCAATCGTGTCAATCTGAGAGTCGATTTCGCGGCATCGGTCGTTATTCCATGTCCCTGTCACTTGCGATCGCACGCAACGCTGGTAACCATGAAGTCTGGATTCTACTCAATAATAGGTTTCCAGATTCAGTTCCATTTATTCGGCAGATGTTCAGTGGCCTGGTACCAAAACACCAGATTATGGTTTTTTCAATACCAGCTAAAGTAGCTGAAATAAACTCTGAAAATATCTGGCTCACTAGAGCAAGTGAGTCGATCCGTGACTTCTTTATAGCAACGATGAAACCAGACATCGTTCACATCTCTAGTCTGTTCGAAGGCTGGGCAGACGATGTAGTCACATCGGTCAAGGAAATACCTTCAACATATAGTGTTTCAGCTACACTGTATGACTTAATTCCACTCTTAAACCAAGACTTATATTTACCAAATTCAGACATCAGAAATTATTATTTCAGTAAAATCAATCATTTAAAGAAAAGCAACTTACTCTTAGCGATATCTGAAAGCTCGCGTCAAGAAGCGCTTAGTGAATTAGGTTTTCAACCGCACAAAGTAGTGAATATTGCCGCTGCCGTTGATCATAAGTTTCAGGTACGAAAATCAACAGAACTAGAACGTAACCGTTTAATGGCCAAATATGGCATTGAGAAATCAATACTTATGTACTCTCCAGGAGGCTTTGATCGGCGTAAAAATGTTGAAAAGTTATTTAACGCCTATGCCAAATTACCCAGCGAAGTCAGACAACAGCACCAGCTGCTAATCACAGGTAGGTTACCTGATAGCGTTGAAGCCGAGATTTCGGAATATGCTAACAAGTATGGATTAAGCAACCATGAGTATATATTGACTGATTATGTAGATGATGACGATCTCATTGCACTTTATAACTTATGCAAGTTGTTTATCTTTCCCTCGACTCATGAGGGATTTGGCTTACCAGCACTAGAAGCCATGTCGTGTGGGGCAGCGACCATTGGATCCAATACCAGCAGTATTCCTGAAGTTATTGGACGTGAGGATGCACTATTTGATCCTCACTCTGTGGACGATATCTACAGAGTTATGCACCTCGGCCTGACTGATGATAACTTTCTGCAGTCCCTGAAGGAAAATGCGTTAGAGCGATCTTGCGCTTTCTCGTGGGATAATTCTGCGCTCAAGGCGATTAAAGCCTTTGAAGATTTATCTTTAGAGGCTTCTGAAGAGCAAATACAGACTAATCATCGACTCTATGAGAAGCTTATATTCAACATCTCAAATATAGAAGATATATCCCAAAGACCCGACGATGCAATTGCTAAGTTAGCGAATTCTATCGCGAAAAATCTCTCTTACCATGAAAAAAAGATATTCGTCGATATCTCAGAATTAGTCCAGCGTGACGCGAAAAGTGGAATACAGAGAGTTGTTCGCAGTATCCTCGTTAATCTCCTGCAAAAGCCGCCGCCGAGTTATTCTGTAGTGCCTATATACTGGGATGGTATCGGTTATCGTCAAGCCAACGAGTTTCTCTCAAAAACATCATTTAAATCTCTCCAGGATCAGGCACCAGAAGAGTTTTCAGAAGATGGATTAGTTGATATCTCCTGTAATGATATTTTCTTGGGTTTGGACCTAACGGCTCATTTGGCTCCTAGCATTCGTTCAACCATAGAAAGTTTTAGAGACATCGGAGCAGAAGTTTACTTTGTCGTTTATGACATTCTTCTGATTCATCATCCGGAATGGTGGCCAGAAGGGTTAAGCGAAATGTTTAGACGCTGGCTAGAAGATATATCACAACTGTCCACAGGACTAGTATGCATATCAGCCGCTACTGCTAATGAAGTCAAGGACTGGGTGCTTCATCACCAACTTGAGAGATCAGATTACCTGAGAATAAGTCATTTCCATCTAGGAGCCGATATTCGGCAAAGTATTCCATCTGGGGGTCTTCCCGAGAACGCCCCTGAAACCCTGGCTGCAATCAAGTCAAAAGTTACCTTTCTGATGGTTGGCACTATAGAACCGCGTAAGGGATACGCCCAAGTCATCGAAGCATTTGATTTGCTATGGCAGTCAGGAGTAGATGCCAATCTGGTTGTGGTTGGCAAGCATGGATGGAATGTAGATAGGCTCGCCAAAAAACTTCATCAGTACGATTCGGCTAATCCCTCTTTTTTCTGGCTCAATGCTATCAGTGACGAATATTTGGAGCAGGTATATGCGTCTAGTACTGTTTTGCTAGCGGCTTCTGAGGGTGAAGGGTTTGGGCTTCCCTTGATTGAGGCTGCGCAACACCAATTGCCTATTATCGCTCGTGATATTCCTGTTTTTCGAGAGGTCGCTGGAGAAAATGCTTTCTACTTCAAAGCCCAAGAGCCTCAACAACTAGAGGCAGCAATTAAAAAATGGTTAGATTTACATAAAAAAAATCAAGTTCTCAGTTCAACCAATCTCAAATGGTTAACTTGGGAGCAAAGTACTGAAGAGCTATTAAGTGCATTAAAGCTTGCATAGCCCAACACCTAAGTTAGTCCGCATGCACTAAGTCAAAACCGTGCATTCCTCTAAGAGGCTTTGCTCAGTTGCAGTCAGCTTTCAAGATAGAAACAAAAATACTTATGAGCGAACATGGGTAAACATATTTAGTGAGACTATCCATTAGTGTAATTAGACTTGAATATAGAAAACTGAGCTTCTTTGAAACCACCAACAATATTGAGAAATTTCATATTCAATATATGGTGATACATTACCGAATAACTCTGGTCAGCATCATGTAAATCCATGTAACTAGACCCATCAACTGCATATAGAACTGGAAAGACAGAACGTAAGAAATCGAAAAAGTCTGGAATGGATGTCCTCTGAAAGGCGTTAAGACACCAATGATTTAATTCTAAGGTAACTATCGGCTGAAAGCGTGATAGTGTCTCTGTGGCCCCTCTGAGAACATGTCCTTCAAAACCTTCTACATCAATTTTGATAAAGTCCAACTGTTGAAAATTCAACTGGGTAGCAATTTCGTCTAGCTGTCGGACAACTATTTTCTCTACAATATGATCAGAGTTTGCGCTTGTCTGATTAGAGACAAAACCTCCTGACCTATTAGATGGAGCAAATGTGAGCGTAGTCTCCATGGACTCAGAGCCGAGACCTATATTATGAAGAACAATATTCTTCATTCCCGAATCAACAACATTCTTATCAAGAAATGAAAATGTGGTTTGGGACGGCTCGAAAACATGGACCTTACCAGCTAGCGTTCCAAACAATATGGCAGTGCATCCAATGTTTCCACCAATGTCTAAAATTGTTGTACTGTCACGAGCTAAGACCTTGAATAGCTTTACCATATGTGGCTCAAAGCCTTTGCTTATGTGGTCTAGATAGTTGTCATCTGAGGAGATTTTATACTTTACCCCATCGATATCGACAGCTATTTGGCGTACTTCTCGTGTCAGCTTTGAATTCATGTTTTAGTTCAAGCTCTACGCTTTAGAATATACATGTTTACAATACAGCTATCCCAGTTATTTCAGTAATCCTAGTATTGCTCTGCTTAGATAATTATCTGATGCTTCTAGCAACATCAATTCACGCTTGCTAAGGTGATTTTCATTCACTAGTTAGAATAGTTGAACTTCTATTACTTTGTTCCCAGCTTCGAAATAAACATTTTTAGACTGCTCACTAATCTCTATGGCGTTTCATGCTTGATCGCTTGTTGCAAACTATTTACAACTCTCTCAATTTGAGAGCCGTCTAATTCGGGCCACATGGGCAAACTAATGACTTCATGGGAGAGTTGATTGTTGACCGGTAGCTCAGGGTAGAGTCCAGCATAGATAGGGAGCTTGTCTTGGGGAATGGGGTAGTACACCATTGCTCCTATACCCGCATCGAGTAGGGCTTGGCGGATGCGATCGCGTCCTCCCCCAAGCACCCGAACCGTGTACTGATGAAATACATGCCCTGCAGACATAGCAGGCGTAATTACCCCATCCGTATCTGCTAGTAGCTGGCTGTAGGTATTAGCGATCCAGTATCGTTTGCTATTCCACTCATCTATGTGGCGCAGTTTTACCTGCAAAATAGCCGCCTGCATCGCATCTAGACGAGAGTTATATCCCAGTATTAGGTTGTTGTAACGCTCCTTAGCCCCATGCACCCGCAGCATACGAGCCGCTTCAGCGACTTCGTCATCATTGGTTGTCAGCAGTCCGCCGTCGCCATAGGCCCCAAGATTCTTAGTTGGGAAGAACGAAAAGGCCCCCACATCCCCAATGGTGCCGACATAGTTATCTAACAGCTGATGACGAACGCTGTCTTGACAGGTCTGGTTACAGCCACTGCAGTCGCCTTTATAAACAGCGCCAAATGCCTGGGCACAGTCTTCGATCACCTTAAGGTTGTGCTTGACGGCAATCTCCATGATTTGAGCCATAGCTGCCGGGTTACCATACAAATGGACCGGCATAATCGCCTTAGTTTTAGGGGTAATGGCCGCTTCGATTAGGCTGGGGTCAATATTGAAGGTATCGGGTCGAATATCGACAAAGACTGGCTTTGCGCCAACGGTGCTAATAGATTCTGCCGTGGCAAAAAAGCTAAAGGGCGTAGTAATCACCTCATCTCCTGGCATTACGCCCATAGCGCGTAGACCAATCACCAGGGCATCGGTTCCAGAGTTCACACCGATGGCATGCTTTACCCCTAAGTAGGCGGCCACATCAGTTTCAAATGCTTTGACCACGGGTCCCAAAATAAACTGCCCAGACTCTAAGACCTGGTTGACGGCAGCTTGTATTTCAGCCTTAATGGCTTGGTACTGAGGCTTTAAATCGAGAATGGGGATATTGATCTGGCTCACGGTATTTCAACTACCCTAATGGTCTTGAAGCTGCAGGGCTCTGCTCTAGAATCTTAGGACGATTTGTGTCGTCATTTTGCTATGCGTGTTGCCGTTGTCCATGAATGGCTAGCTAGCCATGCTGGTTCTGAGAAAGTTGTAGAACAAATTTTGCAGCTTTATCCAGAGGCAGACCTGTTTAGCTTGGTGGATTTTTTATCACCGGAACAGCGTCATTTTATTGGCAATCGCTCTGTTCAAACCTCATTTATTCAGCGGCTACCGTTTGCTGAGCGGGTGTTTCGTCAGTATTTACCGTTAATGCCCCTTGCTATAGAGCAGTTTGATCTATCTGCCTACGATGTCGTGATTTCTAGCAATCATGCGGTGGCCAAGGGCGTACTGACGGCCCCCCATCAGCTACATGTGAGCTATGTGCATACACCCATTCGCTACGCCTGGGATTTGCAACATCAGTATTTACAGCAGGCGGGATTAGACCATGGACCGAAAGGTGCAATCACTCGGCTGATTTTGCACTATCTGCGGCTGTGGGATACTAGCAGCGCCAATCGGGTGGATCGCTTTTTATCCAACTCTCAATTTATTGCCAGACGTATTTGGCGAGCCTATCGCCGACCGGCGACAGTAATTTATCCGCCTGTTGATGTGTCACGGTTTAGTTGGCAGCAGCCCCGCGACAATTTTTATCTGACGGTGTCTAGATTTGTCCCCTACAAACGGGTCGACCTGACCGTGGAAGCATTTAACCAGCTGGGACTACCGCTAGTGGTGATTGGGGATGGCTCCGACTGGTCGCGGATTAAGCAGATGGCAGGTCCGAATATTCGTTTATTGGGTCAGCAGCCAAATGCCGTAGTGAGTGACTATATGCAACGGTGCAAGGGGTTTATTTTTCCGGCAGAAGAAGACTTTGGTATTACTCCGGTGGAAGCTCAAGCAGCTGGAGCCCCGGTGATCGCATTTGGTCGAGGCGGGGTGACTGAAACCGTTATTCATGGCAAAACGGGTGTGCTCTTTGCTGAACAGACAGTTGATAGTCTGGTACAGGCCGTAAAATCCTTTGACATGGGTATGTATGAATTAAACCGAGATACTCTACGACACCAGGCAGAGCAGTTTTCAATCCAACGCTTTCGCGATCGCTTTCGTGAGTGCATTGAGCAAACCTATACAGGATTCTTGCAAGGTGATCCCTTAGAGTAGTTAGGTTATCGCCCTCGGCCAGATTTAATCATGACGCTCTCTCAGCCGACTAAACCTGCGATCGCACCCCTCAAAGTAAACGCCCACCCCAGTTACATGGTGGCAGCGTTGGTCGTGAGCGATGCTCTGTGTTTAAGTTTTGCTGGCATAGCCAGCGTGTATATTCGCCTGTGGTTTAACGGCCAGTATGAACCTTCACTGTACTGGGAGCTCTGGCCTCTGCTCAGTCTCTTTTTACTGGGCTATGGTCTAGCAGGTCTTTACCCAGGTCACGGCATTGGCCCCGTAGAAGAGCTGCGGCGTTTAACCTTGACCACGACCCTGCTCTACCTCACCCTAGGCTCCGCCATCTTTCTATTTCGGGACTTGGAACTGTATTCCCGAGGAGCGTTTTTAATGGCCTGGGGCCTGTCGATTATCCTGCCACTGCTAGGACGGTATGGACTACGCGCCCTGGTCGCCAAACGCTCCTGGTGGGGCTATCCGGTACTAGTTCTAGGCGCAGGCGAAACCGGAGCCCTCGTCATTCGGACCCTCCATCGACAGCCATCCTTAGGACTCAAACCCGTGGCTGTCCTAGATGACGACGTTAATAAGCACGGCAGTCTCGAAGGCGTCCCCGTCATTGGCAACTTGGCCCAGGCTCCAGTATTGGCAAACCGAGACCAGATTCCCTATGCCATCGTCGCTATGCCAGGAGTGCATCGCGACCGTCTGTTATACGTCGCTCAACGCTACGGTCGGGCCTTTCCCCATTTGCTAATTATTCCCGACCTCTTTGGTATGGCCAGTCTGTGGGTGGCCGCCCGCGACCTGGGTGGTGTTCTGGGGTTAGAGTCTCGACAGCAGCTACTGCTACCGGGACCAAAATTAGCCAAAAGCCTTCTAGATCAGTGTCTTACCATACTGGTGGGCATGGTCTGTCTACCGCTGATTACGCTGATTGCCTTAGCGATTCGTCTAGATTCATCCGGACCGATTTTCTACGCCCAGGTGCGCATTGGTCGCAGAGGTCGCCCCTTTAAGGCTTGGAAATTTCGCACCATGGTGCCCAATGCCGACAAAGTGCTCAAAGACTATCTACAAAGTCAGCCAGAGCTACTCAGCCACTGGAACCAAGATCGCAAGCTCAAATACGACCCTCGCATTACCCGCTTAGGACGCTGGCTGCGCCGCACCAGCCTGGATGAACTGCCCCAGCTTTGGAACGTACTACGGGGTGAAATGAGTCTGGTTGGTCCTCGGCCTATCGTTCACGATGAGGTGCGGCGCTATGCCGATAAGTTCGAACTCTACACCCAGGTACTGCCGGGGCTCACAGGTCTGTGGCAGGTATCGGGACGTAATAATATTACCTACGAAGAACGGGTCAATCTAGACGCTTACTATGTCCGCAACTGGTCGGTTTGGCTAGATTTATATATCCTAATTCGGACAGTGTGGGTGGTGCTCATGGGGGACGGTGCGTATTAATTCGGCTCGGTCTACAGAAAATTTTCTAGCAGCAATTCGTCCAAGCTCCTGGTATGACTGGCTTTGGATAAGTGCGCTGGTGGTGCTACCCTTTGCTAGCTACTTGAGCTTAGCGGTCTTGGTGGGGTTAATGCTGACAGCGCTTTATCAGCGTTTTCAGACCATAGGACAGATACTTTGGCGGCAGGGATACGGACTTTTAACCCTAGGACTGATCGTCAGTGCCTGTTTTGCCATAGACCGAGGGAATGCCTGGCTGCAGTTAACTAATTTTCTCCCTTACTTTTTACTGGTGGGCGTGCTCTTTAGCGCCCCTAATTTTCGACCGCCTCGCCCCATTCTAAAAACGATTGCTCAGGCCATAGTGCTGGGTTCCTTGCCCTTTAGTCTGGCGGCGCTGGTGGAGTATATCGTCAGATTTCCAATTATTGCGACCCAGGTTAGTGACTGGTGGATGTTTGAATGGGTTTTTGACGTTAGCTTTGCGGGACATCGCGCCCATGGCGGTCTCAGTCATCCCAACATATTGAGCAACTACCTGACGATAGTGCTGGGGCTAGGGCTAGGACTGCTGATAGGGCAGCTGCGATCGCAGCTAAAACAGTCTCAGCCGCTGGTCGTCATGCTAACAGCGGCCACAACTTTAGCGGGTCTAGGCATTTTTTTTACTAGCTCCCGTAATGGTTTAGTCGCTGCCGTTAGTTTGCTATTGATTGCAGGCTATTTAGCCAGACGCCAGCGCTGGGTATGGCTACTGGGGCTAGGACTGCTCAGTACGATGGTAGCCGCCCTGCTGGTGATGGGGTTTGGAGGTCGTCCTCTGAGTCTGGCTTTATTTACCCAGGATCCGCGCATTGCGGCCTGGCAAATTGCAGTCGAGCTAATCGGGCAGCGCCCTTTAACTGGCTGGGGTCTGGGGGGCTTTAGCCACTTATATGTGCCCTTTAGCATCACCGACCACGAACGGTTGTTTCATCCCCACAATCTCTGGCTCTATTTGGCCTGTGATACAGGTATTCCAACCATGGTGTTTTTTTGCTGGGTGGTTGGACGGACCTATGGCGAGGGGGTTCGTCGGCTGGTAGCGGCCATGGAGCCGATTTTACTCAGCTACGTGCTGGCATTTACCGGATGCATCCTGTTTTCTTTGTTTGATGTCACCCTGTTTGATGCCCGCATCAACGTGCTTAGCTGGTTTCTGCTGGCGGGTATCGGAGTTCTTGTAGGCAGTCGTACCAACAGCAAGCTAGGCTAACCATCGGCCACTACAAGCAAGGGCCAAGACGCTACAGATGCGTTCGGCCCTTTCGCTTCTAAAATCTGGCTGCGAGACAGTGAGCGACTGCTTTTAGATAATCTTTGCAGCTTTAAGCCCGAAATACATCCCGATACCGGCTCCTGCTGCACCGAATAAAATCACCAAATAAACTACTGCTCCGGCCATCACTAAACTCCTTATTTATAAAAACGAAAAAACCGTCTAGGCCACATCCAAATAAAAGATTCAAGTTTTTGTCAGTACAAAACTGGCGGTCTGGATGTGAGCACGTTTCACCTAATTATTGAATCATGTTGGCTGACCCTTTGTCGCCTAGTGGAGCACCGATAGGCACGTTGAATTATGACCGCTAATGTGGAGCTCTAAGGCTAAAATAGAGAGCCTAGCTATATCTTGCAGACTAATCTTTTTGGCAAACAGAGGCTGAGCATGAGTAAGGGCACATTATTCGACAAGGTTTGGGATCTGCACACGGTGACAACGCTGCCGTCCGGGCAGACCCAGCTTTTTATTGGTCTACATTTGATCCACGAGGTCACCAGCCCCCAAGCCTTTGCTATGCTGCGCGATCGCAACTTGCAAGTGATGTTTCCCGAGCGCACCGTGGCCACGGTCGATCACATTGTCCCCACCGACTCCCAGGCTCGTCCCTTTGCCGATAGCCTGGCTGAAGACATGATTGCGGCCCTAGAAACCAATACCCAAACCAACGGTATTCGCTTTTTTAATGTCGGCTCTGGCCATCAGGGAATTGTTCATGTCATTGCTCCTGAAATGGGATTGACACAGCCAGGGATGACCATTGCCTGCGGTGACAGCCATACCTCCACCCATGGAGCCTTTGGTGCGATCGCCTTTGGTATTGGCACCAGTCAGGTCCGCGATGTGCTCGCTTCCCAAACGCTGTCCCTAGAAAAGCTCAAGGTACGACGCATTGAGGTTAACGGCACCCTAGCCCCAGGCGTATATGCCAAGGACGTTATCCTACATGTCATTCGCACCCTAGGGGCCAAGGGAGGGGCCGGCTATGCGTACGAATACGCGGGCAGCACCATTGAGGCCATGTCCATGGAAGAGCGGATGACCCTATGCAATATGTCCATCGAAGGCGGCGCTCGCTGTGGCTATGTCAACCCCGACCCAATCACCTACGACTATCTCAAAACTCGTGAGTTTGCGCCCAAGGGAGACAGCTTTGACCAGGCCGTTGCCTGGTGGGAGAGTTTGCGCAGCGATCTAGACGCTGACTACGACGATGTCGTTGTCTTTGACGCTCAAGACATAGCTCCTACCGTCACCTGGGGCATCAGTCCCGATCAGGCCATTGGAGTGGATGAAGCTATTCCCAATCTGAGCGCGTTCACCTCAGACGAGCAGCCGCTTATTCAAGAGGCCTATGCCTACATGGACCTGGCCCCTGGTCAGCCGATGCTGGGCACTCCTATCGACGTCTGCTTTATCGGCAGCTGCACCAACGGACGTTTGAGCGACCTAAGAGAGGCGGCTAAAGTTGCCCAGGGACGGCGAGTAGCAGACGGCATCAAAGCATTTGTGGTCTCAGGCTCAGAACAGGTGAAGCAGCAGGCCGAGGCCGAAGGTCTAGATCAAATATTTTTGGAAGCTGGCTTTGAGTGGAGAGAACCCGGCTGCTCTATGTGTCTGGCGATGAACCCTGACAAACTTCAGGGCCGCCAAATCAGCGCATCCTCCTCAAACCGTAACTTCAAAGGACGTCAGGGGTCCGCTTCAGGACGAACTCTACTGATGAGTCCAGCCATGGTCGCTCTCGCTGCTGTCAATGGAGCCGTCAGTGACGTACGTGGCCTTTAATTATTGAGGATTCTGACATAGCTTTACAGCTGCAAAAATTTTCTCTGTGAGCATATAAACAGTTGTCTGCCAAAGGTTTCGCTTTTCTTAACCTTTTGATTACCTTGCGTTAAGACTTCGCTTTAATCATGTCGGTAATATCGACTAAGCGAACCTTCCTTGAGACGCCGAGTTCTCCTACCCCCAGCAGAACTAGCTTTATGTTTAGCAGAGTTATTCAAGCATTGCCGTTGGCTAAAATACATCTCTGCTGTCGATTGCTCCCATAGCATTCACAGAGGTCCAGTCTTCTTTATGTCAGTAACCCAGCTCATCCCAAGAAAACTTACATCAGACCACTATATTGTTCTGCTCGAACAGCTCTATCATGAGCGCAACCTCACCCAGTTCACAGCAGGGCAAAGTGTCCCTCTTAGACATAACGAAATCTATGTTATCTGCCGAGGCATTGTCCAGCTGCACACTATTCATCCAGACGGGAGTGAAACATTACTCGGGTTAGCTGGACCTTCGATGCCATTTGGCCTTGGCTTAACGAGTGTCAGCCCCTACTGGGCTACGGCGTTAACCCCTGCAGATGTGTTGCCATTATCTATGGCAGAGCTGGAAAATTCACCTACGCTCATGGCAGGTTTATTTACCCATCTGTCCAGACGTCTGCAGCAGTCTGAAGCTTGGCTAGCCCTCTCGGGAAAGCGCCTAGTCGCCGATCGATTACGACAGCTTTTAATCATGCTGGCTCAGGAGTTTGGCCAGGTAGAACCCCAAGGGGTAAAGCTGACCATTCGCTTAACCCATCATCAGTTAGCCACCGCTATTGGGACTACTCGAGTCACCGTTACCCGTCTGCTCCGAGATTTTCGCCAAGAAGGGTGGTTAAAGATTTGCCAGCGCTATTTAATTGTGCCGTTGGACATGCTTAGCTGACGTCAAACGCGCTAACTAAACAAAATAAACATACTGAAAAGGTCGTTTGGCATTTACCAAACGACCTTTTTGCCATAAATTAACAGCGAGCATTTGTCCAGATTTCATTACTTAGTTCAGCCTAAAGAGTGACAGCGCTGAGTTTTTTTTCTTTTATGGTGTTCAAAATAGTCTACGAATTTACGGAGGCTTCAGAGTTTACTGAAGGATGTGAAGCGCCCTCGGCATCTGTACTTACGTCAAGACTTTTCTAAAAAGCCGGTGATAATCTAGGTACTCGTAACCGTAGCTCAGATCGTTCGGTTATTAGTTTGACTAATCAATGCGCTATACAGACTTTGTTTGATAGTGAATTATCTAGCGACCTGGGTTAAGCTGTCCCAAATAGATCTAACCGATCTACCTTATTCAAAAGCCTCGCTAGACATTCAAATCATCGGGAATACTGAAAAGCTTCGGGGAGCAAGGGCCTTATCTTGAACCCTATATTTTTTTGTAAGCATTTACGCTTTGCACCTTTAGTGCCTGCCCACAACGTACTGCACACCAGAACTAAATATTCATGTTGACAACGTCTAAAACCGCCGTATCCATTGAGCGATTTACAGCCAACGTTCACCCACTTTTGAGTCGGGTGTATTCGGAAGAGCAGATCAGCAAGCTGCTTCCTCGGCTATACGACCTGGTCAAAGAGCAGCTGAAACTACATTCAAAAGAGGACCTAGGTAAGTGGGACCAAGATAAGGTTCTGTTAATAACCTATGGTGACAGTATCTGCAGCGATGATGCCTCTCCTCTGCAAACGCTGCATCAGTTTCTTGATACGCGTCTAAAAGAAACGATTACGGGTGTCCATATCCTGCCATTTTTTCCCTACAGCTCTGACGATGGCTTTGCGGTAATTGACTTTTTAGATGTCAATCCTGAGCTGGGAAATTGGGATGATATTGAGGCCATTGGCCACAGTTTTAATCTGATGTTTGATCTGGTTGCAAACCATGTTTCTAGTCAGAGTGACTGGTTCCAACAGTTTAAGCAAAATCAGCTACCGGGTCGCGACTACTTTATTAGTTTGCCAGATGATACACCGACAGCAGATGTGGTTCGTCCACGGAGCAGTCCATTACTGACTCCGGTCGAGACAACCGAGGGGGTTCAGCATGTATGGACTACATTTAGTCCCGATCAGGTTGACTTGGATTATGGCAACCCCGATGTTCTTTTAGAATTTGTCAACATTATGTTGACCTATGTGCGTCACGGCGCTCGCTATATCCGGTTAGATGCGGTTGGCTTCTTGTGGAAGTCCTTGGGAACTTGCTGTATTCACCTGCCCGAGACCCATGCGCTCATCCAAACCTTTCGCGAGATCCTGCAGATGGTTGACCCTGGGATTGCGCTGATTACAGAAACCAATGTGCCTAACCGCGAGAACCTGAGCTATTTTGGCGATCGCAACGAAGCCCACATGATCTACAACTTCAGCCTGCCGCCTTTACTGCTCAATGCCTTGATGCAGGGACGTGCAGACCACCTCAAAACTTGGATGATGAGTATGCCGCCAGCGCCCATCGGCTGCGCCTACTTTAATTTCACAGCATCCCACGATGGCATTGGTCTACGACCGACAGAAGGCCTGCTAGAAGAACAAGAATTTGCAACGCTGATCGACACCATGCGCAGCTTTGGTGCCAAAATCAGCATGCGGAGTAAAGCTGACGGCAGTGAATCTCCTTATGAGATCAATATTTCACTGTTTGATGCGCTGCAAGGCACCGCTAAAGGTACAGACCAGTGGCAGGTCGAACGATTCCTCTGCTCTCAAACCGTCATGATGTCCCTAGAAGGCATTCCGGCATTCTATATCCATAGTTTGCTAGCTACGGCGAATGATGTAGAAGGTGTGGAAAAAACGGGGCACAACCGCTCCATCAACCGTCATTGCTGGGATAAAGAGCGTTTGGATCAGCTTTTGGACGACCCGACAACGCCTCAGGCCATCGTTCTCAAAGAGCTTTCACGACTGATCCAGATTCGTCGTCAGCAAAAGGCATTTCATCCTAACGCGACGCAGTATACGCTGCACCCAGAAAATCCAGCAATCTTTGCATTCTGGCGTCAGAATATCGCACGCGATCAGAGCATTTTTTCGATTCACAATTTAAGCAACCAGCCCCACACACTACGACTGAGTGAGCTGAACTTGGTCAACACCGATAGCTGGATGGATCTAATTAGCGGCGAACAGTTTAACGACCTGCACGCCGTTTATGAACTGAAGCCTTATCAGTCGATTTGGCTAACCAACCATCCCTACTATGATCGAGCCAATACGCCAGATCACGCTGATTTGGAGTTTCTCTATCACGCTTGATCCGGCCATTTGCTAGAGACCATTCTGTTCTCCCAGTGAAGTGACTAAACCATCAAGGCTGTGGCTACCTTTCTCTAGCTGATAGGCGGCTAGACCAGCCGGTCCTTTTTTGTCAGCCCAGGCGAGCAAAGTCGGTCGCTGTCCCTGATAGTCAAACATAGGCACACCATAGCCACAAGACGTCTGAACCCGGTGAATATTTACTAGAATTATCTGCCGGGTTCCAGACAGGGGCTCAAACTGAGCTATCAAATCAGCCCAGGCTGGCGTATCGGGTAGAATAGCACTCCCTTTGCCATACAGCCGCAAAATCATCGGCTGCCGGTCAAAACTACAGAACATTAGAGTGATTCGGCCATTTTCCCTAACGTGAGCTGAGGTCTCATTACCGCTACCTGTGAGATCAAGATAGGCCACCTGCTGAGGAGAAAGAATTTTGAATGTGTCTAATCCTTTTGGAGACATATTCACATGTCCGCTAGCCATAGAGGGAGCTGTGGCCACAAAAAAGAGCTGCTGTCGTTGGATAAACTCCTGATGGGCTAACGCTAGTTCAGAAAATACTTTGGCCATAGAAAAGCCTTTAGATAAAGAGATCAAGCACTGCGGATAGTCCAGAAAATTTGGGACTCAGCTGTTTGTTAAATGGCCGTTAATCAATCGCCTGGCTCGACCAAATAATCGGTCGCATCAAGCTACCATAGGGAACTGGTAGCCCACGTCGCTTCTAGATTCGACAGTCATACAGCAGGATAGTCTTTTCATGGTTCAAACAACGTCTCAAATTATGTCGGTTAGCGGTCGCGGTATTCCTCTATCTGGCAATGATATCGATACCGATCGGATTATTCCGGCTCGCTTTCTGCGCTGTGTGACGTTTGACGGACTAGGAGAAAACGTATTTGCTGACGACCGGGCTCAGAGCAATGACAGCCACCCGTTTAATCAACCGCAATATCAAGGGGCCAAAATTTTAGTAGTCAATAGTAATTTTGGCTGTGGTTCGTCTCGCGAACATGCGCCACAGTCCATCATGCGCTGGGGTATTAGCGGTATTGTTGGCGAAAGTTTTGCAGAAATTTTTCTAGGCAACTGTGTTGCCATCGGTCTGCCCTGTGTGACGGCTCCCCCCGACACGGTGACACAGCTGCAGGCCATGATTGTCAGCGCTCCGGACACTGAGCTGACCCTAGACTTAGAAGCACTGACCGTATCCGGTGGCGACCTCAAAAAACCGGTCACCATCAAAGAAGGCAACCGGCAAATGTTTCTTAACGGAACCTGGGATGCCTGTGGTCAGCTCCTCCAGCGGGCAGAGAAAATCCAAGCGACTGCCGCGCAGCTCCCCTACGTTAGCTGGAGCAAATAACTCGCCAGAGAAGAAACCTGGTCCCCTAGTAGACCATCGTCATTTCCCGAGACATTAGAGCACCGGAATTAACCATCCCTCGTTTGGCATCAATCGTGACAATCGTGCCATCGCGGATAATGCTGGTGGCGTTGGCAACTCCTACTAAGACAGGAATCCCTAAACGCAGTCCCAGCACCGCAGCATGGCCCATATGACTGGGATCCTCAGTGACGATACCGCCTGCGCGACGGATGATGTCGACATAGTCAGCACTGGTGCTAGGCACCACCAAAATCTCACCGGGATTAAAATTACTGATGGATAGGGCATTGTCAACAACACGGGCTCGACCGCTCACCACCCCTTCACCAATTCCTTTCCCATGGCCTAAAACAGCTGTTACCAGCTCAACTTTGATTAAATCGGTAGACCCCGAAACACCTTGCAAAGTGCCAGCGGTCATCACTACCAGGTCGCCATCGTGAAGCAGCTGCTTCTCCTGAGCGACATTCACAGCCGATTGAAAGGTTTGATTGCTAGAGGGTAAATCAACCACCAGCAAGGGTTTTACTCCCCATATCAGCTGCATACGACGGGCTACCTCTACGTGGGGAGTCACCGCCAGGATCGGCGTGGGTGGACGAAACTTGGAAACATTGCGAGCCGTCGCCCCTGTTTTAGTTAAGGACATAATGGCAGCAGCATCTAGCTGAGAGGCAATCTGCCCAACGGCACGACTGATGGCGTTAGGAATAGTGCGGCTGGTGGTCGCTGCGTCTGTATTCCTAGTGATCTGCTCTTTTTCGGTACGCAGGGCAATTTTAGCCATGGTGGCAACGGCTTCAACCGGATAGTCACCCACCGCTGTTTCATTGGAGAGCATGACAGCATCTGTACCATCAATGATGGCATTAGCCACATCGGACACCTCTGCACGGGTGGGACGGGGATTGCTCACCATGCTGTCAAGCATCTGGGTAGCTGTAATGACAGGAATTCCCAGTCGGTTAGCCGTAGCGATCAGTCGCTTCTGCAAAATCGGCACGTCTTCGGCCGGCAACTCTACGCCTAGATCGCCTCTTGCTACCATTACCCCGTCAGACAGAGACAAGATCGCCTCCATCTGCTCGATGGCTTCATGTTTTTCAATTTTGACAATGACGGGAACCCGCTTACCGGCGTTGCTAATAATCTCTTTGATTTCTAGAACATCCTGGGGATTGCGCACAAAACTAAGCGCCACCCAATCTACGCCCTGATCCAAACCAAAGGCGAGATCCACTTTGTCTTTATCCGTCAGCGCCTTGATAGACAGGTAGACACCGGGAAAATTTACGCCCTTACTGTTAGAGAGTTTGCCCCCCACTACCACCTCACAGTGAAGTTCGCGCTTTTCCATATCTTTGCTGGCCACGCGCATTTCCACTTTGCCGTCATCTAGCAAAATGGTGGCCCCGGTTGGCACTTCTTCTACTAAGGGCTCATAGGTGACTGAGCTAATGGTCTGGGTGCCCTGCAGCTGACGGCTGGTCAAAATATAGGTGTCACCTGTTTTGAGACAAATGGAGCCGTTTTCGAACTTACCGAGACGGATTTTGGGGCCCTGTAAATCTTGCAAAATGCCAACGGGCTGATTGAGTTCAAATGAGATTTGTCGAATCAACCGAATACTGCGTTGGTGATCGTCATGGGTGCCATGGGAAAAGTTGAGACGCAGGGTGGTGGCACCGGCCTCAATGAGCGATCGCAACGTTGCAGAATCCTGAGTAGCCGGACCAATGGTAGATACGATTTTGGTCCGCCGCAGGGAATGGCGCAGTGGCATAGTGCTGTCCGTGAATTAGCCGTCAGTGGGTCAAACGCATCCAGATTAAGCCTTTAGATTTTCTCAACGAAAACCAGCCGGTTTGGATGTGAAAATATATAAATGAAACCACCGGATACTATCATGTCAGGGCTGTTCTCTGCTTCGATCCCTGCAGCGCTATTGCCTCAGCCCTTCTCAAAGCTTAGAAGCTCAATCTCATCAAAAATTTCTAAAGAGCGTCAGCTCAATAACTTACCCATAGAACGACCCGACCTAAAAATGAGACAAGTTTTCCCTAACCGAGGTTCGGCTCCGTTAAAGATAAATGAGATAACGTCACAAAACTTTATTATTCACTCTAGGTAGCGTATACTTCGAAACATAGGTGTGAAGGAGTATTACTGTGGTTTCGGTGGCAACACGTCCTTCGGCAGTACTTAGACGAGTGCCCAAGGATCTTTTAGACGCAGACGGTGGTGTCAGCCCAGATTTACTTATATTTGTAGGGGCAGTTGTACTAGTAACTGTGGCTACGTTTGGGTATTTTTCCTGGAGCTTTCCCCATTGGATTTGTTTTCTTTTAAACACGGTGGCTTTACACCTGGTGGGTACTGTTATCCACGACGCTTCCCATAATTCAGCCCACAGCAATCGCATCGTTAATGCTGTACTGGGTCATGGCAGTGCGCTGATGTTGGGGTTTACATTTCCTGTATTCACTCGGGTGCACTTACAGCACCATGCCAATGTGAATGACCCGGAGAATGATCCCGACCATTTTGTCTCTACCTGCGGTCCTCTGTGGCTGATTGCACCGCGATTTTTCTATCACGAGATTTACTTTTTTCAACGCAAGCTATGGAAAAAGTATGAGCTACTGGAATGGTTTCTGAGTCGTCTGACGGTAGCCGCTTTGATTTATTCTGCCTGCCGCTTTGACTTTTTGACCTACTTTGCCAACTACTGGTTTTCACCAGCGTTGGTAGTAGGTGTAGCACTGGGTCTATTTTTTGATTACCTGCCCCATCGTCCCTTCGAGGAAAAAAACCGTTGGAAGAATGCGCGGGTCTATCCAGGACGGTTGCTCAATTTGCTAATCATGGGCCAAAACTACCATCTCGTGCATCATCTATGGCCCTCAATTCCCTGGTATAAATACAAGCCAGCTTATGAGGTCATGAAGCCGTTACTAGATGAGAAAGGCTCTCCTCAGTCTTTGGGATTGCTTCGTCGCAAAGACTTTTGGGGATTTGTCTATGATATTTTCCTAGGTATTCGTTTTCACCACAAGAAATAAAATGGGTAGGGGCGCTGGATCCAACGCCCCTACGCGTTTCTTATGCCGTTACGCTGGCCCAGTCAGGTCTCAAGCCGCTGGCTCCCTGCAAATAGGGATGATAGATTTCAGCCTGGGGAATGGTCATATAGACATGAATCAAGAAGCGAATACACATGGGTAGGCTCTCAGCCACATCCATGTGCTGCACATCTAATAAAGGAACCGTATCCCAATGAGGTCGCTGCCGCGCGATCGCAGCTGGAAAAATAGCATCTAGATCCGAAGTTACCGAAAATGTGACGCTGATCATCGCCTCTGGTGTAATCGGATTATTGTCTTCTAAGGCATCGAGCAGCTCGGTCACCGCCGCCGTCATCGCAGCGATTGAATTTTCGGGTACGGTGGTCGCGCCTCGAATTGCTCGTACTCGCCAGTCACCTATATCCCCTTGCTGCATATCATCTATCCCCCTACATTGCTTAGCTAGCTGTTTGCCAGCTCCTTAGATAGATTAGCCTGTTCTCCAGCATTGGCCCAACGGTCGGTGGTCGTACCCTATCGCTCGTTCACAGCAACAAACAACTAGCTCCCATAGCAGAGAGCCGATTTGGTTAGCTCTGTTTAACCAAAAGGACCTGGCAGCGTATTTCCAGGAGACTGATATAACCATAGAGGCATCCCCTGATAGGCCATTTCAAACTCAACCCAGCTCAGTATGCGCGAGCTCATCCAAGGGCTTGCTACCTGACTATTTCCCGGAAGGAACTTATTCCAAAAAGGCTTACGTTCCTCAATGGTGTAAATTTCAGCCTTCTCCGGGTCTAAACCAGCCAGCTCAGCGGCCCAGCGGCGAGCATCTGCCTCCGTTCCCAAACGATCCACCACACCCAGCTCTAGCGCCTGCGATCCAGTAAAAATACGTCCGTCAGCAAATCCCCGTACGGTCTCTTCGTCCAGATTACGGGCAGTCGCTACGGTCGAAACAAACTGCCCATAGCTGACATCGATCAGCTCTTGCAAAATCGTCTGCTCAGGCTGGGTCAGCTCGCGATCAAAGGACAAAATATCTTTATAAGGCCCAGACTTAATCACCTTAAATGACACCCCGACTTTGTCCAGCAGCCGCTCTAGGTTATTACCTCGCAGAATCACCCCGATACTGCCGGTAATCGTGCCTGGGTTGGTGACAATATGCTGAGCCCCCATACCGATATACACACCGCCCGAGGCAGATATATTGCCAAAGCTGGCTACAATTTTGACCGTATCTTGGAGTTCTTTAAGCGCACTATAAATTTCCTGAGAGTCCCCGACAGTTCCTCCAGGGCTGTCAATACGCAGGAGCAGCGCTGGAAACTTCTTCTCTTTGACCTCCTCAAGGGCTTCTAGCACTCGCTTTCGGGTGCCCCCCGCGATCGCTCCAGAAATTTCAATGCGGGCAATCTGTTTACGAAAACGTGGCTTGAATGGCCAAATCATAGAGTGCAACTAGATAAACGACTGCGGGTTTAGAGCCTGGTCATCAATAATGAGAAAAGGATACAGACCTTGTTGACTGGTTTAGGGGAGCAGACGCTAGAGGTCTCATGCATCGGGTGCTCTAGAGTTCATTGATGACGCACCCTAGATGATTACTATAAACGTCGATTGCGCCTTACAGAACAATCAGCTGAGCACCGGAGCACTCCCAAAACTTAACATTACTTTATAATACGGTTAATAGTTAATATTCTCTCAGGCTTATACCTTTCTCACTGCATGGCCTCCCCTTTCAACCAGGACAAGACTCCCACCCTACTTTTGATTGCTCCTTTCTTCTTGTGGGGTACGGCAATGGTGGCCATGAAAGGGGTGATTGACACAACCACGCCTCTATTTTTAGCTACGCTACGGCTGGTGCCCGCTGGCATCCTTGTGCTGATAGTCGCTGCGTTTTTAGGACGTAAACAGCCCCAAAGCTGGCAAGGATGGGCCTGGATTGGTGGATTTGCCCTGGTAGATGGCAGCTTATTTCAAGGATTTTTGGCCGAAGGACTACAGCGTACGGGCGCTGGCCTCGGTTCAGTGATGATCGACTCCCAGCCAATTGCGGTGGCTCTGATGGCGAGGTTTCTGTTTCAAGAAATCGTCGGTCCCATAGGATGGTTGGGGTTGACGATAGGCATCGTCGGCATCAGCTTATTAGGGCTGCCCGACGAATGGATTTTACAAGCAATATCAAATCTGACCACGGCTATTTCCACAGGTCAATGGCCAGACCAGACAGCTATTCTCAAGGGCAGCTCGTCTTTGGGAAATGATTTACTGGCTGCCATGGTCGGCAACGGAGAGTGGCTAATGCTTTTGGCCGCCCTATCAATGGCTATCGGGACTGTCATGATTACCTATGTGTCTCGGCATGTAGACTCGGTCGTGGCCACGGGCTGGCACATGATTTTTGGTGGCTTACCGCTATTGGGGCTGTCAGCCTATACCGAAGTCCATCAGTGGCAGGGTGTTACCCCTTCAGGATGGTTGGCTATCGCCTACTCTACGATCTTTGGTAGTGCCCTTGCCTACGGGATATTTTTCTACTTGGCTGCTCGGGGAAATTTAACTAGCTTGAGCGCTCTTACATTTCTAACTCCGGTTTTTGCCCTGACGTTTAGCACGTCACTGCTGGCGGAAAATCTAACAACCGTTCAGTGGACTGGAGTCGGGTTTACCCTCATTAGTATCTATTTGGTCAATCAGCGAGATGCGATCACTCGAAGTTTAATCGAGCTCCTGGCCGCCCCTTCGATGATGGGTATTGTCAAGGCAGTGAGTCCAGATCTGCCCATAGCTCTGGCTAACTGGCTGCGATCGCATCGCCCGGTTGATTCATCGTCAGAGTAGCCGTGGTCACAATACCCATTTGACCCATGTTCCCCAGAATGCTCAACCACATCTAGCCTTTACAAAGGGTTCCGTCATCCCAAGAAGTCTTGATAAACCATTTTCAATATCCCCCAGCCGTTTAAGTTAGTATTAGCGGCAAGCCGTTGTACCCATAGCTTTACTATTTAAAATAGCTAGACGATAGTGTTCCAAATAACGGCGCTGCACATGACAGTTCTAATATTGGGTACAGTGAAGGTACTGTGCTTTCCCTGGTTATCAAAACAATAATTTAAAGCAACCGTTTGATGTTTGGTTTCTGAGTTCCCTCAGGGAGCAGATTACGCTTTTTAAGCATTGCCAAAAAGCGGACATCAGAGGATGTCTAAGTTTTTATATGGATTTAGCAGACATCTGCCACTCGATTCACTGACCAATCGACTTAAACAGTGAACACATAAAGATGCAGGTACTGGATATTGAACTGACATGATTTGGCGCTCTACTTTAGTACTTCTAACAAGTCTGACAGCCCTCACCCTACCTGTAGAAAGTTTGCGGGCCGAAGGTGAGTCTCGACTAGTGAGCCAGCTGGTTGACCCTAGCGAGGCTGTTGACACAGGACAGACCACCCCCAATATTGGTCAGCCAAACAGTTCACTACCGCCAGCGGCAACCTCCGAGCAGCAAATCCAGGAAATCAAAATAGTCCAGCAGGAACTAAAAAATCGCGGGTACTACAACGGCCCTATTGACGGTATTTATGGACCTGCTACAGCCGCCGCTATTCGTACGCTTCGAGGTCAAGAGAGTAGCCAAACAGAGCCTGCTCCCAGTCTGTTTTCACCAGCGGCCCCTGACCAAACAGCAGCGGCTCAAACAGAATCCAGTGCCGTTGTAGAGCCGTCTGCGCCCGTTACTGAACCCGACAGTAGCGACTCCAGTAACAACCCCAGCGAAGCTACTCAAGACGATATCATTCAGCTTGACTCCGCAGACATTCCTGACGAAGACATCAATATCGGCGATGACGTATCACCAGCAACAGGAGTAGATGCGCCTGACGCCACCGTCTCAGATAGCTCAGATAGCGCGGATACCCAGTCGGGCGTGCTCTGGCCAGTATTAGCTTTAATTGCGGTTCTGGGTAGTTTTGGCATTGGCTTTATTTGGGCCAATCGGCTAAAAGCCAAAAACAAAGACGAGACTGACTCACCCTGGGGAGCTGTTCCTGCTGACGTACCTCAGCCACCGGCCCACAGTTTATATAACGGCCACAACGGCAACGGTTCTGATAATGCCTCTGATGTCGTCGTTCCCTCGTCCCATCAGAGCGATGACAGTCGATCGATGCTAGCAGCTGTAGACAACGTCAGCCCGACAACTCGGTTGGCCAAAATCGATGTCCTTGATGAGCTGGTCTCTAATCTGCAGGTGAGCGATCCTGCACAGCGTCGTAAAGCCATTTGGGAACTGGGTCAGCGGGGTAATTCGTCTGCCGTACAGCCACTGGTGAACAGCATGGTAGATGCCGATTCGAAGGAGAAGAGCCTGATCCTGGCCGCATTGTCCGAAATTGGCATCCGCTCTTTAAAGCCGATGAACCGGGCGCTGGCTATTGCTCTCCAGGACGATAATCCTGATGTGCGCAAAAATGCAATTCGCGATCTGACTCGTGTATATGATTTGGTCACTCAAATCAGTCAAATGCTGGGTCACGCGACCGAAGATGAAGATCCTGACGTGCGTCGGACGGCTGAATGGGCTCTAGAACAGCTCAATCGAATTCGCGAAGCCCCTAAGCTCAGCGCCTCATCTATGAATGCCTTAGAGTCTGCTCGGACACCGTCAGAACTGCTCCCTGATGAAGTCGAAAATCTTAAAAATTAGACGACAGCTGTAATTTTATCTAGCTAGCCAATCAGCTAGGAGATTAGTGAATTAAGCAGCACTCATAGTAGGGTCGTAGGGCTAAATCGATCCGATAGTCATGACACAGTGCCTAAAATTATTATTTGTTTCTACGCCTGTGGGGCCATTAGGGTCTGGATTAGGGGGCGGCGTTGAACTCACAGTCGTGAATCTGGTGAGAGCCTTGACCCAGCGAGGACATGATATTGAGATCGCAGCTCCTGACAACTCCCAACTAGATGGCACACAGCTGATCCAGATTCCTGGCAGCCTTCAGCCCACGGCTCACACCCAGGGGCGTGATACCCCTGCCGTAATGGTGGATAACGCGGTCCTAGCGAACCAGTGGACCTATGCTCGCCAAGTCCAGCACCGGTACGACCTGATTGTAAACTTCGCCTATGACTGGCTGCCCTTTTACCTCACTCCATTTTTCGATGTGCCCATTGCTCACTTTGTCAGTATGGGCTCCTTGAGCCAGGTGATGGATCGAGCCGTTACCCAAATCGATCAAACATTTCCAGGGACGCTCGGTGCCTATACCCAGGCTCAAGTAGATACCTTTCCTAAAGGGCTCACCTGGCAGCTCCTCAGCAGCGCCGTTGACCTCAGCCAGTATGACTATTGTGACACCCCAGACCCAGAGCTAGTATGGCTCGGGCGAATCTCACCAGAAAAAGGCTTAGAAGACGCCGTGGCTGCTGCTCAGCGCACCCAGACTCCCCTAAAAATTCTCGGTAAGCTAGAGAACGCTGACTATTGGCAAACAATCCAAACGTCTTATCCAGAGGCTCCCATTCAGTATTTAGGATTTGTCAGTACCCAAGAGCTACAGGCCGTTGTGCGACGCTGTCGAGGACTGCTGATGACACCGCGCTGGATAGAGGCTTTTGGCAATGTCGCTATCGAAGCGCTGGCCTGTGGTGTTCCGGTAGTAGCCTATCGTCGCGGCGGTCCAGCAGAAATCATCGACCATGGCAAAACCGGCTGGCTAGTAGACCCCGATAGCGTTGACGGTTTAGTTCACGCCATTGAGCAGCTAGAAACGATCGATCGTCATGATTGCCGACGGCAGGTCGAAACTCAATATTCGTTACAGGCCCTGGGTGAACGTTTTGAAAATTGGTTTAAAACCCTTATGCAAAAGCCTGCCTAAACGCCAAATCCTCGGCTGTTACAAAAAACAACTCCTGCTGCCTATTCAAGGCAAAATAAAGAATCGCTTCCTTATTCCTTTCTATCCCCCGCCAATGCTCTCTATCCCTTTAATCGAAATTACCCGGCTGATCGAACGGCTAGCGGATTATCCTGAAGCGTTGCGATCGCTCCAAGAAATCGAAGACTGCGACGGAGACCTCAACGATGCCGCTCTGTCACTGGCGCTCAAAGCAGGCTTAGAACCCACAGAAAATGACGGCTGGCTGCAGGGCTTTGCCAAACGCTATCGCCATATTGCCTGCCTGCCAGAGTTTCGAGCAGAGCTTGCCAACCAACAGGTTGTCAGCCTGAGTCAGCACCTCACCCAAAATAGCCACTGTCCCAATCTTTTGGCTGTTCCCGTGGCCCTGTATATCAGTAAAACCGGCGTCAACGAATTTTGCGAAAGCTTTGATAATAGCCGAGTGTCCCCCGATTGACAGACATTAGCCAAAGCAACCGCCACTCTCCCCTATAAATTTCATATAAAGCAAGTTTTATAAAAGCCCGGGCATCCTTAAACAGACGGTAAAATCATGCCGGATATGGCAAATGTCAAAGTGAGTGCTAACTATCGCCGGTTTACCAGTCCATACATCGTCACAGCGGAATTACCCTCTCATACCCTGTATTTATCAAAAGCATCGGCTTAAATGCCCGATATCTAGATATCGTTAGCCAACAGACTAACTAGACACACGTATTAGCTATAGGAGCTTTGTTATGACTCGCTCAATCGCCCGCGCTACCAGCGTCACCTTGACCAATTTAGAAGGTGTACCTGGTAAAGAAATTGTTGAGCATTATGGCCTGGTACAAGGCAGTACAATCCGCGCAAAACACGTCGGCAAAGACATCCTAGCCGGCTTTAAAAATATCGTCGGCGGCGAGCTAAAGGCCTATACCGAACTTCTACAAGAGTCTCGCCAAGAAGCCGTTAACCGCATGGTGCAGCAAGCAGAGCAGCTGGGAGCCAACGCCGTGGTCAATGTTCGATTCGCCACATCCTCAGTTGCCCCCGGTGCCGCTGAACTCTTTGCCTACGGCACTGCCGTCAAAGTTCAGTAGTCATCGCCACCCTTACAGGTAACACCATGGATATCCTTGTTTTTCTAATTTTGCTCGGTGTCGGCTACTTTATCGGCAATCGTCGTGAACGCAAACACTACGAAGATATTAAACGTCGCGAAAAAAGTACGCTCCATGTACCGACCATGAGCTGGGGTGCCAAACAAGACCTGCCCTACGCCCATGAAGCCCAAATGTTTGTCGGCAGCGTAGTGGTTGCCAATGACTATTTCAAAACGATTTCAGCTAGCTTGCGCAATCTCGTCGGCGGTCGCGTTACCGTCTATGAATCGCTCATCGACCGAGGACGACGCGAGGCTATGCTGCGGATGAAAGAGTCTGCCATTGAGTGGGGAGCTTCCCAAGTGCTCAATGTGCGCTTTGAAACTGCCAATATTGCAGGGCAAACCAGCGGCGGCATGGGGGCCGTTGAAGTTATGGTCTACGGTACTGGTATTCGCTAGAGCCAAAGCCGATCGATTCTCGTAGCCGTATGAAATACATCCCGCGTGAAATAGTTGATGAGGTTAACGTTACCCCAGTCCATCCACTCGTCAATTTTGGCTATCTAATTGGTACCGTTGTAGCGGCGATGGCAGCCGTCTATGTGGGGCTGGGTGTAGCTGGGGCTCAGATTGCTGCACGGATGGGCCCCAAAGCAGAAAGCAGGGTCGGGGCACTCCTTTTCGAAAATATTTTTTCTGCCATGCCCCTGGTTAAAGAAGGGCCTGAACTTGACTATATTCAGGACTTGGCTGAGTCACTACGCACTGATGATCTCAAGCAGCGCCCTGAGCTAAAGCTGCACATTCTCGATGACCCCCTACCCAATGCGATGGTGTCCGCTGGCGGCTATGTGTTTGTCACAACGGGCCTGCTAGAAGACATTGAAACGGAAAATGAGCTAGCCTTTGTCCTGGCCCATGAGTTGGGACACTATGAGCATCGAGATAACCTTCGCAGTCTCGGCCGCTCGCTTGTTGTACTCAGTTTAAACAGCGCTCTAGCGGCCAGCGGTGTACAGCTACCGCCTATTTTGGTGGGGTCTATGAATTTAGCTGACCTGCACTATAGCCGCGACCAAGAGCAGCGGGCAGATATCTATGCTATTGAGATAATGCATGAGCGCTATGGGCATTTGGACTACAGCTTGGACTTTTTTAAGCGATTAAATGAGCAAGAGCTAGATTTAGGCGCCGTCAGTCGAGTCTTAGAATGGCAGTCCACCCACCCTCTGACTGAATCACGCATTGAGGATTTGGAGGCACTGGCCGCCCAGAAAGGCTGGTCCTTGGAAGGTGAACCAACCGCGCTACCTGAGTGGTAATTACAATTTGACTGTAGTGATAAAAATCCCGAAGCTGTATGGGCAACCAGGATCCCTGGGTAGTTCGCACTGATTTTTTCCATGAGGCTAGCTGGCAAAGGGTCTGTAATCTCATTGGTGCTCCACAGGTTGATGGTGGCCAAGAATTCTATGCCTATGTCAAGTACGTGAGTGACACAAGGTACACAGGTATGACAGCCCAACAGCTTGTCCAAGCATTGCCAGATAACTACCCTGACTTCTTTTGCTTTGTTGCTGACCGCATCACATTGACTGATACAGAGTATCCAGTATTAGTGATCAATTTTGCCCCAGAAGACTTTGAATTAGATACTGATGAGCAGCCGTCAATATCGGAGACCTTAACAGCCAATATTCAGACAATTCGGGCAATACCTTCTACTATTCAAAGTATTGAAAATAACCTATCAATCGCCAACATGGACTTTGAAGATTTTTCGGCTTCAGTAGATGTCGATGGAATTTTTAGAGGTTTTTAAGACAACATCCAACTTGCATAGCGCTAAATAGTTAAGAAGCTGATTTACGTTTGTTAGAGACGGCTGGAATTTATAACGTCGTAAGTGTCTGATGAGATTTGATTTATTTACCTGGGGAAACCAGGGCTGTAATAGCTGAGTAAGTCGGGTACTAATAAACAGCCCCTGAACCAGGGTGGTGACATTAGCGGGGCGTCGGTCCAAGCTAGCTTTGCTAAAGTCGATGAGTACTGGCTCCAGAGATTGAAGCAGCGCGTGAGATGTAATACAGCGCAGATCGCCATGGTCAAGACCGGTCTGGTCTAGTCGGTAGGCTTGATGGATCAGACTTCTAACAAGGCCATAAACTATCTCAGCCGATGGAGCCCGCTGCAGCCAGTCCACTAAGGTGGGTCCATCGATGTAGTCCATCAGCAAAAAGTTATCGCTGTGGTTAATATATTGAGGCCCTACAGCCACAGCATTTGCCCGCATGAGCATCGTGGCTTCTCGATGCAAGCTCGTCTGAGATGCAGAATTCCGACAGATTTTGAGTACTCGATTTTGCCCTTGGTGACGTACGCGCAAAACAATACCGCAGTAGCCTAGCCCCAGAATACCCAAGCCAGCAAGCGTCTGGGGACCATCGGAATAGATCGATTCAAGGCCAAGGCCCTTTAGCTCGCTCCAGCGATGAGCAAGTGTAGCTTCATCATCGCTGGGGTAGGCCAACAGCCGACGGGCCTGACTCTGCCAAAACTGCTCTAAGCTGAGAACACCCATCATCGCAGCCTAAAAATCCTAGCCTAGTAGCTGACGGGCTAAATCAACGGTGAAATAGGTGACATCACCCGCATCACCGGCCAATACGGTAAACGGATTCTCTGGCGTACCTAAGTCGCTGAGCACCAGCTTGGCTCCGGTAAAATCTTGGGCTTTGGTGTATTCGTTGACAGTGACAACGGTTTTTAGCCCAGTGGGTGTGGCAGACAATAGTCCATTGTTGGTGTCTTCAAAGGCAAGACAGTTGTCAGCAGGCAGGGCCAAATGTTCTAGGGCGTATTCGTAAATATCAGGAGCAGGTTTTTTTTGGGGGACCATGTCACCGGCAGCAATTACCTCAAACCAGCTGAGGCTTTCGGCACCGAGGGTGTTTTCCAGCAGGGCTTGGACATTCGCTGGGGTGGTGGTGGTTGCGATCGCAAGTCTCACCCCCTCGCTTCGCGCCTCATTTAACAGCCGCTCTACACCGGGTCGCAGAGGAATCTTACCGGCCGCCGCATACTGTTTGTAATAGGTCGTCTTAGTAGCGTGCAGATGCTTAATCATGGCATCCAGGTCGCTGAAGTTTTCTGGCAGCTGAAACTCGCCTAAATCGTCCTTTACATAGGCACGAATTCGTTCTTTTCCCCCCGATACCTTTAGGAGCTTGCCATAGAGTTCAGGCGTCCAGTCCCAACCTAGACCAGTATCCGCAAAAGCTTGGTTAAAGGCGGGCCGATGGCCATCCCGCTCAGTTTCGGCCAGGGTGCCATCCACATCAAAAATCAACGCCTTTAGCTCTGCCACACACTTCTCCTGTTAACTAGCCAGATTTTACCGTCATTGATACGCCACCCCCTAGTGAGATAGACAACATTTTTGCTCGATGTCTTCCCCTGAGATGAGCACAGTCAATAGGAAAAAATCTCAACTCGTAAGGTTCGCTACAATAATTTGCCACATCGCCTTGATATGTTTAATGGGAACGGTCTTACTAGTCCGGCTCAACGGGTTCCTTGAGGGCTCCACCTGAAAGCTGTGGCTGTATTCAGCCGTTTAAACTCATATGCCTAGTCAGGCATTTCTCGAAGCGTTTCAAAAAAGCTCAGCTCCATAGTTGAGCTTTTTCTTTTTTAAGCAGGCTCCAAAAATTAATACCGTAGAGGCGTTCCATGTAACGCCTCTACGGTATTAATTTTTGGAACAACCCTATCCCTTAGATCAATATCCCTGTTCTCTATCAACTTGGTTGAGCAGCGGTTGCCCTGCCGTCATCCGTCGATAGTTATCAACAATTTGTGGAGCCACTGATACTGGGTTGGTCAGGCTAGCCACGTGAGGCGTAATCGTAATGTTCGGATGGGACCAAAAGGGATGGTTCTGAGGTAGGGGCTCTTGACGAAACACATCTAGACAGGCTCCCGATAAATAGTTGTTATCGATCAGCGTGAGCAAGTCCGGCTCAACCAGGTGATTGCCCCGAGCCACATTGATCACATAGGCTCCCGGCGGCAGCTGCCCCAGGGTATCCGCGTTGAGAATGTTCTCAGTCTCTGGAGTCAGGGGCAGCAGACAAACAAGAATTTCACTGGCTGCTAGAAAATCTGACAGCTGCTGCCCGGAAAATACCTGCACATTTGAGATCGCTTTTTCCCGGCGAGACCAGCCCAGAACGTTAAACCCTATCTGGCTCAGGCGAGTAGCGACGGCACTGCCGATTTGGCCCAAACCCATCACACCGACCGTAACCTGGTCAACATTGCGCGGCGCTAAAGGCTGCCACCGACGCTGTTGTTGATACTGACCATAGTTAGGAAACTGACGCACGTGGTTTAACACTGCGGCCAAAACATAGTCTCCCATCTGGCTCACGAGGCGTGAATCCACCATGCGCACCACCGTCGCACTGGCTGGAATAGAGCCATCTTGCAACAGACTGTCTACACCCGCTCCCATAGAAGCGATAACTTGCACATTAGGGTATTGCGCAAAAATACCCTGGGGCTGCGCCCATACTAAGGTAAATGTGACCTCAGCTTTATCGCCATCTTCGGGCCACACGCGCAGGTCAAGATTTGGCGCTATCTTCTGGATCGCCGCAACCCAAGGACCAAGGTCTCTATTCGGACAGATTAGACTTAGAGCCATATTGGCAGAGAACGTCCTCAAACATTGAACCGTGCGGTTCAAGTAATAGTAACTAAGCCTGATACAACAAGCAGGCCGTGGGAAAAATGAGATATTCGATAAAAAACAGCTTCCAGATAAATTGATAAAACTCTCTGTAGCTAAAGCAAGCAGCGTCAGGATCCTCAGCAGCATGCTGGACCTGATAGCTTAGATACCAAAAATACACCAGCGCTAGCGCATGGGTAACGATTAAAAATCCAGCATTAACCCCTGGAATAGCTGTGGCCGTAATTATGATACCGCTGTAACATGCGCTCAATAGACACCAGACTAACCGGGCGATGCTGGAGGAGTTCATACCACCGATGGGCTGAACCTGATCGTCTTGTAGCCCTTTTAGCAATGCGATCGCACCGCTAAACGCCAGCACTACCAGCGTCAACACCCATATCCGCACAGGCACCTGCGGCATTAGACCCAGCTGACTAGAGGCGTGTAGAAAAATTCCTAGATTCACCACCGGTCCCCGCACCAACAACTTGCAGCAAGAACCCAGAGTCGAAAAACGCTTTAGCTGCAGCGGTGGCAGCGAATACATCGTCCCAACGGCCAGACTCAGCCAAACCGTTGTCAACAAATAAAGGCTTTGGGAAAGGACCGCCAGCAGAATGGCACCGCTGCCAGCAATCCCCACCAGCATTTTTGCCTGAGGTGCAGAAAACGCACCAGACGCCAAGGGTAAGTAGGGTTTATTAACCCGATCGGTCGCCACATCTTCCACCTGATTGAGTCCAACAATGTAGATGTTGGTACACATACAGGTTAGCCAGGTAATCCAACCGGCACTGACCGCCTGCCATACATGAAACGTACCGGGTGAGTGTCCCAATGGATGACGTGCGGCCCAGGCAATGGCAAACAAGCCCAATACACTCAGGCTAGTGCCGACAATAGTGTGGGGTCGAGAAAACGTCCAAAACGCCTGCAGCCAAGGGATAGGGCTTTGAATTAAATTTAGAGATGGGCGGTTCAGTGCAGATTTTGTCATCGGCATTGTGGGAGACCTCCAAAATCACCATGCCGAGTTTTCCCGAAGCCGTCAACAGATTCAGAGCATTGTTGAAATGCTTAATGGATTTGCTAAACATTTGTATCCTACTAAGGACGCCTCTCATTTTTGGCCTGCGTTCTTTACAAAAGCGCTCTATGGAAAAACGACTACACCGAGCGCCCCTTCATTTCATCCACATCTAAAAGGCTGACAATAACGCCCGCAATGGGAATAGCTAGAAATAACCCCAATAGTCCGGCAATCCGTAAACCCACAAGCAGGGCAAAGAACATCACGACAGGATTAATATTTAGGGAGTCTCGCATAATGTGAGGCAGCAGCACATTCTCTTCAACCTGCTGTAGCAAAATGCACACTACAACTGATTGCACTGCCGTAACCACTCCCTGAGACAGTAGCAGCATGCCGATAAGACTCACGCCAAGCGTGGCACCAATCCCAGGAATCAAGTCAAAGAGTCCGGCAATCACGGCTAAAACAAGCGCATAGGGAATGTTTAATAGCAAAAAAACAACAAAGGTAGAAACCGCAAAAAAGATTGACAGCAACAGCCGTCCCCAAAAGAACCCGAGAAGATTTTTTTGAATGGTGACTGTTAACCGCTGACGCTGATATTCAGGCACTCCTTTTAATATCAACCGCCAGAGTTGGGGACCGTCTAACATCATAAAAAACGTCACCACGGCAATCAAAATGCCGTTGACAAAGTTCTCTAGCAGCGTCTGAACTAAACTTAGCCCAGAGCCCAACAGGGTGGTTGCTTGCTGCTGAAGCTGCTCTCCCAACGTTTGTAAGTCTGCTTGGACATTCCACTGCTCTAGTAGAGTTTCAATATGTTCTATCAGAGGCTGCAAAGACTCAAGAAAGTCTGTTCCGTTTTCCAGCAGGCTTTGCCCTTGGGCAATCACAGCTAAGGCCAGAGTCGTGACAACACCGCCGACTAAGACCAATGCCACTATAAACACAACAAAAACAGCTGCATTACGAGGTAACAATCGCCGACACCACTGCACTGGATAGCTCAGCAAGAATGCCAAAATTGAGGAGATCACAAATATGATCACCACAATTTCAAAGTAGGCTAATACCTGTATTGCCGCCCAGCCACTGGTCAGTAGCAGCAAAAACCGGACAAGTGCCAGATTATCCAGTCGGGTTAAGACAGCTCGAATCTTTTCTAGCGAGGATGGTGACAGGTTAGGTTGGGGAGCCACTGCTGGTGTCCGTCGCTTTTAAAATCTCTTGGACTAGAACGTAAGGCTGCACAATCAACGACTGGAGCTGATTGGTAGGTCCAGTCACTCCCCAAGTTTCTAGCTGGGTCTTGGTCGGTTTCGTAATCAGCTGTTCACCAATCCATCGCTGTACGAACTGGACATTATCGTTGGTTATGGCAATACCCACATCTACGATATCTAGCTGAGGATCTACAAATACGACCACGTCACGAGCAATATGGGGCTTTAACCAATTCCACTGAGCCGGCCCCACCATATTGGCTAGCTCTTGTCTTAAATCTTGGGTCATTTTACGGCTCCGCCACTCTGACTGAAAAGCTATTGTAACCTTTGGCATTGCTGATCCTTGGGATGGTTTCAGCGCCCTAAATCAGCGATCGCTAACCTTTGCCTTAGCGGCCAAGGTCATGCAGCACATGGATGCGATCGCAACAATAGTCAGTCACTGCTTTGAGAGCATCTTTGTCTTTACTAGAGACTGGAGGAGCAATCGGCTGGCCGATACGAACCGTCACAGGTAAAGGCTTAGGAAAAGTTGCCCCCTTTGGCAAAATTCGATGGGTGCCCCAAAGACTGACCGGCACCAGAGGCACCTGGGCTTTCGCTGCAATCAGCGCAGCCCCAAGCTTTGGCTCGGGAATCCGACCGTCACGAGTGCGGGTTCCTTGTAAAAAGACACCAACGGCCCAACCCTGGTCGAGCTGGTCTAGCGCCGCTTTGATGGCCCCGCGAGCGGCCCCGCCCCGCTGTACCGGATAGGCACCGTAGGCTCGAATAGCGGGCGCAAATACAGGTATCTTAAACAATTCTTGTTTGGCCATATACGAGACCGGGCGGCGCACACAAGACGAAACAATCGGTGGGTCAAAATCGCTGGCGTGGTTGGCAACGACAAGCACCGGTCCTACCTGAGGCATATTTTCAGCACCGTATATACGTCCGCGAAAATAGCCCCGCAGAACAGGATTAACGATAGACCATTTAAATAGGTGATAGAGCGCCAGACTAAACTTAGGTTCACGCTGTTGTTGTATGCCGTTCATCAATGCAACCTACACGGCTTCTATCTGATCTAGAGTGCCAACATTTTTGAGAGTAAGGCTGCGGCAGGTCCGTTTGATCAACCCAGCCAAAACTTTACCTGGGCCTACTTCAACCACTGTTTCGATGTCTTGCTCTGGCAGACTCAAAGAGATTTCACGCCAGCGTACGGAGCCTGTCATTTGCTGCATCAGACGCCGCTTTAGGGTATCACCGTCAGTACTGGGGGTGGGATCAACATTAGACATCACCGGTATCGTCGCATCCTTAAAAGGTAAATCAGCCAAAATCTGATCGAACTCATGGGCAGCAGGAGCCATCAGCGGCGAATGAAAAGCCCCACTGACGTTCAGTTTGACAGCTCGTTTAGCTTTGATACCGGTCATAACGGTTTCTACGGCATCAGGCATACCCGAAATGACCACTTGGCCAGGGTTATTATCGTTAGCTAAAACCGCACCTTCAGTAGCAGCAAGTTTGGCATCCAGCTCGTCGCGATCAAATCCCATGATGGCCGCCATGGCTCCATCAGCCGCTTGGGACATCAGCTCGGCTCGACGCTTAACCAAACGCAGCCCAGCAATAAAGTCGAATACTCCAGCTGTATAGAGGGCAGAATATTCTCCTAAGCTATGGCCTGCAACCATATCTGGCTGCAAGTTTTTTTCTTTGAGCAAATCGGCTAAGACACACTCAACAACGTAAAGACAGGGTTGGGTATACAGGGTATCGGCTAGCTTGGCTTCGTCACTTTGGCAGACACCCAAAACTGACCAGCCCAGCACATCATCGGCTTCGGCAAACTTGTCCTTGGCAGCTGCCGCCAAATCTTCGCCCATTCCAACCGCCTGAGACCCTTGCCCAGGAAATACCCATACGCTTTTCGTCATTGTCATTAACGTAGTTGTCTGCACTTTACTTTCTCAGCAAATGCTCCATTAGGAAAGTGTTAAAACAGCTACAAAACCAAAAACGAGGGGTACCGACGATACTAGACTCGCCGCTCAAACAAACGCCTTATCATCCCCACTCTAACAGCGCCGCGCCCCAGGTAAGTCCGGCACCAAAGCCAGACAGAGCTAATTTATGCCCAGGTTGGATTTGCCCAGTGCGAACCCATTCATCTAAAGCAATGGGAATCGATGCAGCAGACGTGTTGCCATGCTTGGCCATGTTGCTGACAACGCGCTCGTTGGGCAGCTTGAGTCGTTTGGCAACAGCATCTAAAATGCGCTGATTGGCCTGGTGCAGGATGAGCCAGTCAATATCGCCAGCGGTCAGTCCGGCATGGAACAGAGTTTTTTCTAAGACCTCAGGCACCCGGCTAACGGCAAAGCGGTACACTTCACGACCGTTCATGGTAATCGCGGTAAAGGTGCCTTTTTGAGTGGTGACGCCGTCAATGAGCGGCACTGACTGGGCCGTATAGGCCAAATTTAAACAGCCGTTCATACCGCCATTGCTGTGCATTTCAAACCCCAGCAGCCGGTCGCGATCGCACGCCTGCATCACCACGGCTCCGGCCCCATCACCAAACAGCACACAGGTGGTGCGGTCCTCCCAATCAACCCAGCGGCTAAGTAAGTCAGCACCGATTACCACCACATTTTGATACGCACCTGTACGAATAAACTGGGCCGCTGTCACGACACCAAATACAAAACCAGAACAGGCCGCTGTCAGGTCAAACGCAACGGCACGGGTAGCCCCAATTGCTGACTGCACCTGACAGGCAGTGCCAAACAAATCATCGGGGGTGGACGTAGCTAAAATAATCAGATCAACAGCATCAGGGGTGAGATTAGCGGCTGCGATCGCAGCGCTAGCCGCCTGAGCAGCCAAAGAAGCCAGAGAGTCAGCGGCACTAGCCACATGACGCTGACCAATGCCCGTGCGGGTAGAAATCCACTCATCAGAGGTTTCAACCACACGGCTCAGCATATCGTTGCTAAGCGTTGTCTCAACCTGAGCACTCCCGCTGCCAATAAAGGCCACACCGGCCCTACCGTTTGTCATTACGTTCTAGTCTCCGTTGGTCACTGATGCAGCAACCTTTTGGTACTGCCCCTGGATATGCCCAATCACACCATTATCAACCGCCTCTTTGGATAGGCGAATGGCATTAAAAATAGACGGAGCGTTCGAGCTGCCGTGGCTGATTACAGCCACACCGTTCACACCCAGCAGCAAAGCTCCTCCATGCTCAGCATGGTCGAGACGCTGCTTAATGCGTCTAAGATTGCCCTTTAGAATAAGCACGCCCAGCTTTCCTAAAATACCGCGTGGCAGTTCCTCTCGGAGAATATTAAACGCCGCCTCACCAACGGCCTCAGCAAATTTTAGTAGTACATTACCAACAAACCCGTCGCAGACAATTACATCAAAATTGCCCGAAAGGACATCTCGGCCCTCCGCGTTGCCGACAAAATTGATGACGTCAGACTCGCGTAACGACTGATGGACCTGAACGGCAACATCATTACCTTTGCTGGGCTCTTCACCAATATTGAGCAGCCCTACGCGAGGATTTTTAGCACCAAAGGCGTACTCAGAGTACACGCTGCCCATTAGCGCAAACTGCTCTAAAAACTTAGGGCGGCAGTCTACATTGGCACCGACATCCAAAATCAAAACAGGCTTACCCGCAACCACGGTGGGAAAAACCGCACCAATGGCAGGACGATCAATTCCTTTAATCCGTCCTAGACGCAAAAGGGCAGCTGCCATAGCCGCCCCAGAGTGACCGGCTGATACCACCGCATCAGCTCGACCTTTTTTCACCATGTCCATGGCGACATTAATAGATGCCTTTCGCTTCTTACGCAGAGCGCTTAACGGCTCTTCATGCATCTCAATAGAACCTTCTGCAGGAACAATCTCAACTCGACTGAGACTGTCGGCATCAGCTACAGAGGCCCTAATTTTATCCGGATCGCCAACAAGCAAGATCTCAACATCTAGCTCTTCCCTTGCTCTGATAGCTCCAGCAACGATTTCGGCAGGCGCATAATCACCCCCCATTGCATCAACTGCGATCCGCGCTTGAGTTAAGCCCATCGAATTGAATCTATAGAAACTTTAAGAAATTCTATCAGACTGAAACCGAGTGAAAATTGACAACTGCAGTTTTCTAACAAAAGCTCTGTTCAAAGTTCCCAAAGATTTGGCGATGAGAGGCGCAAGTGAACGTGTGCCCAGATACAAATCACTAGCAATCTGTATCAGAGAGCTCAATCAGGCAGGACCTGGCTATTCTTCGCCCGGCTCAACAATACGCTGGAAAAGGTAGCCGGTACCGCGTGCGGTCAAAATGAGTTCAGGGTTGCTAGGATCGTCCTCTAGCTTGGCCCGCAGTCGAGAAATATGCACGTCTACCACCCGAGTATCGACATGGCGCTCGGGCGTGTAGCCCCAAACTTCTTGCAGGATTTCCGACCGTGAGAAAGGTTCACCCGAACGGCTAACCAAAAGCTCAAGCAGACTAAACTCCATTCCCGTTAGACGGATACGCTCATCACCCTTGTACACTTGGCGCTTGTTGGTATCAATGCGAATGTTGTTGATAGTAATGACACCAGAGCTGGGAATGCCAGAGGTGCCGGTTTTCTCCACCCGTCGTAACACCGAACGAATTCTAGCCTCTAGCTCCTTGGGGGAAAATGGCTTAACCACATAGTCGTCCGCCCCTAGCTCTAATCCCGTAATCCGATCGGCCACATCTCCCAGAGCCGTCAGCATGATAATGGGAATATCGGACTCTTTTCGCAGCTCCTGACAGACGCCGTAGCCATCAAGCTTGGGCATCATCACGTCCAAAACTACCAGGTCAGGAATTTCGTGCCGGAATGTATCTAAGGCTTCTTCGCCATCAGCTGCGGTAACAACGTCATACCCAATCATCGAAAGACGGGTTTCCAAGATTCGACGAATACTGGCTTCGTCATCGACGACCAAGATTTTCTCTTTTACGCTTTCCAAAGTTTCTTGAACTCCTACATAACGTCGACGGCAGAAGACTCCAACCGTTGAAGGGATGAGCAATGCTCATATCCCTTGAAAAACCGACAGCTTCATCACTTTTAGAAAGTCTCTGACCCAGGACTAAACCTGCGTGATGAATAGATTCTTAATTAAGACTTTATTAGTTCTTATTTAAGATACCTAACATTGTATTGATTTTTACAGGCTATGGTCTTTTATTGGCAAGCTTTTCAACGTTTCTTAAGGTTGTTCTCCAACGTAATCAAAATTTGTAGAGTACATTATCGGTATTTTCTGGATCAAGAATCGTTATACAGATTTCCTTAATCTAGGCAGTAGCCCCTGCGCTAATTTAGCCTCTGATACTCTTTTACTATGGATATGTAGTTCATATGTTTTACGATCAGCCATGGCTAAGGCTCGTTCAGTTTATGTCTGCAATGAATGTGGGGCAGAATCACGCCAGCATTTTGGCAAATGTGCGGTCTGCGGCAGCTGGAATTCGCTGGTTGAACAGGTAGTTGAACCGGTTAACAATACTCGCCCAGGGCGTCGCAGTCGTAAACAAACAGAACGAGAGCGCCAACCACGGTTGGCTAAAACATTTAGTCAGATTGCCGATCATCCTCAAACCCGTATTGGCTCTGGATATGATGAACTAGATCGGGTGCTGGGCGGAGGAATTGTCCCAGGCTCTTTGGTGCTGGTCGGGGGTGACCCGGGTATTGGTAAATCTACCCTACTGCTACAAACAGCTAATCAGCTAGCGGCTCAGGCTTCAGTGCTATATGTCTGTGCAGAGGAGTCCGGACAGCAGGTCAAACTGCGATCGCAGCGTCTCGGCATTGCGATCGCTCAAGACAGCTCCTCACAGCCAGAACCTCGTTCAAATACACCAGAATCACTGTATCTGCTGCCCGAAACCGATCTGGAAACTATCCTTTCTGAGCTGGAATCTTTGCGCCCCCGGGTGGCCGTCATCGACAGTATTCAGGCCCTGTTTTACAACCAGCTCACTTCGGCCCCCGGCTCGGTTTCTCAGGTGCGCGAATGCACCTCGGCCCTGATGCAGCTAGCTAAGCGAGAGAATATCACCCTGTTTATCGTGGGTCATGTCACCAAAGAAGGTGCGATCGCAGGTCCCAAGGTTCTAGAACACTTAGTGGATACGGTGCTCTACTTTGAGGGCGACCGCTTTGCTAGCCACCGGCTGCTGCGTTCGGTCAAAAATCGCTTTGGGGCCACCCATGAGCTGGGAGTGTTTGAAATGGTCTCCCAGGGGCTGGCTGAGGTGTCTAATCCATCGGCTCTGTTTATGGGCAACCGAGATGAGGCTGTACCGGGAATTTCGACCATTGTGGCCTGTGAAGGCTCAAGACCGCTGGTGGTAGAGCTGCAGTCGCTGGTAAGTCCCACGAGCTACAGCTCACCTCGACGTTCCGCCACCGGCATTGAATACAATCGTCTGCTGCAGATTCTAGCCGTGTTAGAAAAGCGGGTGGGCATTCCCCTATCTAAGTTAGATGCCTATGTCGCCTCGTCAGGAGGTCTGAGCGTGGGTGAACCGGCAGCAGATTTGGGAATTGCCATTGCGGTAGCAGCTAGTTTTCGCGATCGCATCGTTGATCCAGAACTTGTGCTGATTGGCGAAGTCGGTCTAGGTGGACAGGTGCGCCCCGTATCCCAAATAGAATTACGCCTAAAGGAAGCCGCTAAACTTGGATTCAAACGAGCATTAGTTCCCAAAGGTCAGAAAATTGCAGGACTGCCGATGGAGACCACTGAAGTCAGCAGAGTCGTTGATGCGATCGCAACAGCCCTCGCTTTCGAGATTAATCCTGATGAGTGAGCCCCGGCTGCGCCTATGACAGACTTCTTCGCAGATATTTTTCAGCAACTGAGCCAGCTATCAAATACAAAGCTGACCATAGGTGATACGGTCATCACGCCTAAGCTGCTGATCATTTTGCTCATCTGGCTGATCCTGATTTTCTTCACCATCGGATTAGTCAAGCGCTCGCTTAAACGACATCTGCTAGCAGGAATCGATGCCAACAATCGAGAGGCCATTGCCACGCTAGTAAGCTACGGCTTCGGCGTCATTGCTGTCTTTGTTGCCATTCAATACACCGGGATTGACCTGAGTTCGTTAGGAATCATCCTGGGCGGTTTAGGCGTTGGGATTGGTTTTGGTCTACAGCACATTGCTGATGACTTTGTCAGCGGTCTAATTTTGCTATTTGAGCGCACGCTAAAGGTCAATGACCTGATTGAACTAGATGACTATCGATTTCAAGGATTAGTCGGACGCATTGTCGAAGTCAACCTCCGCTCTACCATCATTCGCACCCTGGACGATGGCGATGTCGTTATTCCCAATAGCGAGCTCATTAACAACCGTGTGCTCAACTGGAGTCACCGGACATCTATCGCTCGCCTAAAAATCCCCGTGGGAGTGTCCTACGACAGTGACCCGATTTTGGTCACCGAGCTTTTGCTTAAAGCGGCCTATATGGAGCCAGCCGTGTGCGAGCATCCCATGCCCAAGGCCATGTTTCTAGCCTTTGGTGAAGACTCTCTCAACTTCGAACTGTGGGTGTGGGTCGATGTCAACAAACGCTTTCATATTCAAAGCTCGCTCCATTTCGCCATTGAATACCATCTGCGCCAGTTCAATATTGAAATTGCCTTTCCCCAGCGGGATGTGTGGATTCGTAATTTACCGCCCCCAGGCAATGATGGCAGCAGACCGCCCTTTTATAATCGACAAATTGCGCTTGAGCATCGCCCCCAAACCATTCCCAAACAAGCCACACTCAAGGACATGCTGCGACAGGTCAGCTATTTTGCCAACTTTAGCGATCTAGAAATTCGACAGCTCATTGAGATTGGCTATCGTCAGCGCATTTGCGCCGGTACCACCTTGTTTCATGAAGGGGACGCGGGCAATTCGTTTTACATTTTGCTAGATGGCAAGATTGACATCCTTGCAGAAAAGCTCAACCGTCATCTTGCCACCATCGAACCGGGCCAGTTCTTTGGGGAAGTGGCTCTCTTACTTGGGGTTCCTCGCACCGCGATGGCAACAGTGACAGAAGACGCGCTGCTATTTGTTATTAACCAGCCCAGCTTCTCTGATCTGCTGCGCCGCTACCCTGATCTGTCTAACCAGGTGGTACAGACCATGGCCCAGCATCGTGACGAACTTGCAAAACGTCAGCGTGAAATGCGCGCCCTCAATCTAGTAGACTCCAGCGAAGACGATGCTAATCCGGTTATTTGGGCTCGCAACCGGCTCAAGCGCATGTTTGATCTGTAGGTCGTACTTACTGTCTAGTAGCGCAGCTTGATTTTGGCAGTGACGTACCAGGGCCACTGATAATGTTCAGCAATTAGCCACAGCACAATACCCACGTGGGCCAGCAGCGTAGCCGCTGTCCAAATAACGGCAAACTGATTTACCCCATCGCCGTCAATGGGAGGAAACATATAGTTAGACAGCACGACCAGTAGAGCAGGTAGACATGCGATCGCAAGGGCAAAGCTCCAGACAACGGCGGTCACACGCCCGTCAGGTCGACGATTGGCTCGCCAGCGCTCTCCCGTCCAGAACCAAACCATCGGCTGGACGCTATCCGCCATCTGCAGCGACTGAGCCTCTAGATTAGCCGTAAATATGTGACGACAAAAGCTACAGGCAAACGCGTCCATCAAGGGCAGCACAGATAGCTCACCATGGGCACATACGGGACAGGTATACGTGTCGTGATAGCTTAGCGTAGGCAGCGAGGACAATCCTGGAGCCGACAGAGAGTGGCGCTGGTGACTCATGAAACCAAATAACTTAAGTGTTGCTCCCTAAGTTATTTGGTTTTAGATACAGAAGAATCGAATATGCCGCTTTTCTTAATACAGATTGGGAGTCAGGTAACAGAATGCAACATACCAAACTCCTTCCAAACAATCTGACCATCAAGCAGCAGCGCACCCTGTGGAGCTGAACAGCCGCGGCTATTGGCAGCCCATAGCTTTCAGCTGCAGCAATAAAGCATCCGCCTCAGCCTGTAGATGCAAAATCTCTACTTGAAGATCAGGCTGATAGGGATAGCGCTTAAGCTCAGCCAAATAGATTTTTTTATCGTCAGACGCTGGCTGAGTCTCGTGGCTAGGAGCGCTCACAACGGACTCAGAAGTTGTCTTAGTTTGGGAAATAGTTTTCATATTTTATGGTTCTAGCAATGTCATTACCGGCTCAAACAATCGCTGTAGCTACAGAGATCGCACTTAAGTAGCCAAAGATAGGTACTTTTGTTCTAAGAGCGGTAACGTTCTAGTAATAACTACTCATTACAAGCAGCATCGAAATATTAGCTTAAAAGCTCCCCCCATATCTTTATCAAAAGATACCAATATTTAATCTGTCCTCTGTATTTTCCGATATGGGACGAATTTTCTAGGTCTTAGGTTAAAGTCAAAACCCAGCAATTATAGGACTTTGAACGGGTTGCGTCGGACATGGGCAAGGAATGTATGTATGTAAAGGCACTGGCTCGAAGTATACCCAGAGGAAGAGTGGCACACAGGCGACCATCGCCATCATTGAATACATCGCCAAAATCAGGGCAACAAATTCACCGCCCCAGGGTCCAGTCATCGCAGTTGAGAGCGTCGGGGCAGAGAAGCCGGTGACTCCATTAGAGCCATCTCGCAGATTCCTAAGGCCATCAGCGATGCTGGCATCAGATTTTCCTTGATTCCTTGAGGTCACACTAGGCTTCAGCAGCGACTGAAATGGCCTTAAGACTGACATCAACACCCTAGCTATTCTGATAATTGGTGAGGCTCTAAAGAGTCGTTAGGTGGGGATTTATGGGCGATTAGGTCAACAGCATCTCCCAAGGCCGTGGTCAGGTTCTGCCGGGTTTCAGCATGAGAAGTTTGCTCAGCTTTAAGGGCATTGGCTAGCCGGTCGCATCGGGTCAGAGCGTTGACTAACTGAGATCGCAACTCGTCTGCTGTTTCCACCTGATTTATCTGGGCCAACACCTGCTCTAAATCACGAGACGGTTCACCGTTTTGCTCAGATTGCTTCAACAGCTCTAGTTCATTTGCTAACGCTCGAATTCGGCGTTGACTTCGTTCCGAATCATTTCGGCGCTGCTCAGACTCAGACTCGTATAGCCTACGCCAGTTGGCCGCACTAGCATAAGCCTGGTCACGTTCTTGACCCAGGGTTTGCAGCTGCTGCTGTAGAGTTTTAATTTCTGCTAGCCATTGGGAGACTTCATTGACCATGGGCGCGCTCTGCAACAGTGGATTGACAGTTGATTACCGTTCAGGATATATCCTTTTTCCGAGAAATGTACAGAGACGTTACACCGCCACTGCTAACAGCATGCTTCCCCAGGGCTACCCAATAAAAAAGGCAGTGTGATCATCACACTGCCTCAATAATAAATGGGGTTAAAAACTTAGAGCAACTCAGCTAGCAAACTAGCCCAAGGCGGCAGCCCCACCAACAACCTCCAGAATTTCCTGGGTAATAGCGGCCTGACGAGCCTTGTTGTAATCCAGCGTCAGCGTCTTGACTAGCTCACTAGCATTGTCACTGGCGTTGTTCATAGCGGTCATTCGAGCCGCAAGTTCGCTAGCTGCCGCTTCTTGTAAGGCACGCAAAACCTGGTTGTTTAGATACAGCGGCAACAGGGCATCCAAAATTTGAACAGGATCCTGCTCAAAAATCATGTCCTGAGGTAGCTGCTTCTCTAACGTATCTACAGGGGAGCGTTCAACATCGAGACGGCCGCCGCGGCTGGTCAGACGGAATACTTCATCTTCTTTGCTCAAGCCTTCAGAGTCCAAAGGAAGCAGCGTTTGGGTGACCGGGCGAGAACTCACCAAAGATACAAACTTTGTATAGATCAGCTCTACTCGATCAACTTCTTCCGACAAGAAAAGCGACAGCGCCTGATCCGCAATTTGAGAGGCTTCATCTGCTGTCGGAATCTGCTCTAATCCCTGAAACTTTGCATCAATGGGATAGTCTCGGCGACTGAAGTACTGCACCGCTTTACGACCGATCAGAATCATCTGATAGCCCACTCCAGAAGCGTCAAGTTCCTTAGCACGGTTCTCGGCTCGACGAATGATGTTGGAGTTGTAACCGCCACACAGACCGCGATCTGCAGAGACAACAACTAAAGCGACACTTTTAACATCTCGCTGCTGTAGCAGAGGAAGATTGGCATCCTCAAACCGCAGGCGAGTTTGTAGGCTATAAAACACCTGAGCAAGACGATCCGCAAAGGGGCGGGTAGCCTCTACCTGCTCTTGGGCACGGCGTACCTTAGCAGCCGCCACCAGACGCATGGCTTCGGTGATCTTTCGAGTATTTTTGACCGACTTAATCCGGTCGCGAATCAATTTGAGATTTGGCATACGTGTTGTGTTTAGCCTAATGCCCCAGTAGGTAACCGCTGGGGCTAGACCAATCTCCTCCTATGCAGCCAGGAAGGACTGCTTGCACTCAGCAATCGCTTCACTAGCGAGTTCCTTAACTTTGTCAGTCAGCTTCTTACCTTCATTGATCTCTTTGACCAGCTCAGGCTTGCTGGTGTTGATGTAGTTGCAAAGCTCGACTGCCAAAGGAGCAACTTTATCAACAGGCACCTCATCAAACAGACCGTTGATACCACCGTATACGAGCGTTACCTGTTCGTGCAGTGCTCGAGGAGAATACTGGGCCTGCTTTAGTAGCTCACGCAGCCGCTCGCCGCGAGCCAACTGAGCCTGGGTAGCAGCGTCCAAGTCAGAGGCAAACTGGGCAAACGCCTGCAGCTCGTCAAACTGGGCCAGCTCCAGCTTTAGCTTACCGGCTACTTTCTTCATCACCTTAGTCTGGGCTGCGCCCCCTACACGGGATACGGAGATACCTGCGTTAATAGCAGGACGTAGACCGGAGTTGAACAAGTCAGAGGACAAGAAGATCTGACCATCGGTAATAGAAATTACATTGGTGGGAATGTAGGCCGAAACGTCACCCGCCTGAGTTTCAATGATGGGTAGCGCAGTCATGCTGCCTTCGCCTAGTTCAGGACTCAGCTTAGCTGCACGCTCTAGTAGACGGGAGTGAATAAAGAACACATCACCAGGATAGGCCTCACGTCCGGGTGGGCGACGCAGCAGCAAGGACATCTGACGATATGCCTGGGCCTGTTTGGTCAGGTCATCGTAGATCACCAGTGTGGCTTTGCCCTGGTACATAAAGTACTCGGCAATAGCTGCCCCAGTGTACGGAGCTAGGAACTGTAGAGGAGCAGGCTCGTTGGCGTTAGCAGCGACAACAACGGTGTAGTCCATAGCGCCGCGCTCTTCTAGCACACCCACAACTTGGGCTACAGACGCTGCTTTTTGACCAACGGCGACGTATACGCAAACAACGTCTTGGTCAGCCTGGTTGAGAATAGTGTCAATTGCGATCGCAGTTTTACCCGTCTGACGGTCACCAATAATCAACTCACGCTGACCCCGGCCGACAGGAATCATAGCGTCGATTGCGGTAATACCCGTCTGTAGAGGCTCATATACGGACTTACGCGCAATAATGCCAGGAGCCGGGGCTTCCAACAGACGACTGTCAGTAGTGGCAATATCGCCCTTACCGTCAATAGGTCGGGCCAGAGCATCCACAACGCGACCACGCATGGCCTCACCAACGGGAACCTCGGCAATCTTACCAGTAGACTTCACAGAGCTACCTTCTTTAAGCTTGCGGCCATCTCCCATGAGTACCGCACCGACATTGTCCTCTTCTAGGTTAAGGGCAATACCAATCGTGCCGTCTTCAAACTCAAGCAGCTCACTGGCCATAGCCTGGTCTAGACCGTAGATGCGGGCAATACCGTCACCTACCTGCAGCACGGTACCTACATTGGATACCTTGACGTCTTGGTCATACTGCTCAATCTGCTGCTTAATAATGCTACTGATTTCGTCAGGTCTGA
>ERZ1740072.82-NODE-82-length-50794-cov-24.034530_pt1 | contig 50794 bp, 51 predicted proteins | sample MGYA00581733_ERZ1740072 | MGnify/ENA primary metagenome ERZ1740072 (study PRJEB43018, sample SAMN04849741) | marine metagenome | isolation source: floating plastic debris | place: Pacific Ocean | collected 2008-08-30 | study: EMG produced TPA metagenomics assembly...
GGAGATCCCTTTGCACCATTTGCCCGTCAATCACTAAGGACGTGTCGAACACGCCATCGCCGAGCAGCAAGCCGCGATCAGACAAGTCGAAAAGAGCCGCGTTATGATCGGTCGCATCTTGTTCAATCCGGTTCATACTGGCGCGACCACGTTTTGCAAGAAGGTCTTCAGCATTGTGAATCCATCCTCGCTCAAAATGGATTCAGGATGGAACTGGACCCCATAGGTGGGATGCGTCGCGTGCCGCAGGGCCATGATTTCGCCCGTCGGTGAGCGCGCCTCAATGATCAGATCATCGCCGACCGGCTCTTGCACCACAAGCGAATGATAGAGCCCGACTTTGAGCGGGGATTTGAGCCCTTCAAAGAGCCCTTTCTCGCTATGCTCCACCAAGCTTGCACGGCCATACATTGGAGATTTGGACTTTCCTATTTTTGCCCCAAAGACTTGGCCAATCACTTGGTGCCCGAGGCAAACGCCGAGAATAGGAACGCGTCCAGAATACGTCCTGACAACAGCTTGGCTGATCCCCGCTTCGTCAGGTGTGCACGGACCCGGAGAAACGACAATGGCGCTTGGTGCTAGGCGCTGCACTTGGTCCAGGCTTGTACTCTGCGCATCAAGGATACTTGTTTGCGCGCCCAAAAGCCGCAAATAGCGATCAAGATTGAACACGAAACTGTCGCGATTATTGATGACTAAGATCACGTGCTTCCTCGTTCAATGAACACTCTACCAAACGCTCTGCTTTTAGAAGCGTCTCTTCATATTCAGCAACAGGCTCAGAAAGATGGGTAATCCCCGCCCCGACTGTCAGGCGCGCTTTTTGTCCTTCGACCTCAATCGTTCGAATGAGAATGTTGAAGTCACTCGCACCATCAAAACCGATATATCCAAGCGTTCCGCAGAACATGCCACGCGGGCCCTGTTCTAAGGCTTCGATCACTTCGACAGATCGAGTTTTCGGAGCGCCTGTGATCGATCCGCCGGGGACCAAGGCTTCGAGCAAGTCGAACATATCTTTATCTGCACTCAATTTGGCGGTGATAGACGAAGTGAGCTGGTGAAGCCCGGCATAGCTCTCTAAAGCGCAAAGCTCGTTCACCTCTACGCTTGCCGCTTCACAGACGCGCGATAAGTCGTTTCGCAGCAGATCAACGATCATCGTATTCTCTGCGCGGTCCTTTTCAGACTCCAGGAGGGCCTTTTGCAGCGCGGCATCCGCCTGCTCATCGCACGCACGTTTGATCGTACCCTTGATCGGCCGCGCTTCGACAGTGCCATCGGCGTCGGCATGAATGAGCCTTTCCGGTGACGTGGAAATGATTGCCCGGTCATCGATTTGTGCGAAGGCCGAGAATGGTGCTGGATTTGATCGACGCGCCGCCAAGTAAAGTGAGAGTGGGGTGCACGCCGCGGGAACTAGCGCGCTCAGGTTCTGGGAGAGATTGGCTTGAAACAAATCCCCCTCTTCGATCAGCGTCTGCAGTTGTTGGACGGAAGCGACGAAGTCTCGTTTCGATACGTCTAAGGTCCAATCCAAGCGCGATGGCTGAAAAGAGCCCGCGCGGCAGTCTTCGAGGTGACGCAAGACTTGTGAGATCTTCCGCATCGCCCGCGATTTATCGGGTTCCAAACGATTCTCGCTGAACCCTCGGGACATAATCCATGCCGCGTTCTCGCAATGGTCGAGCGCGATGATAGTATCGTATAGGCCAAAATAGCAAACTGCACTCGGATCTGCCGGGCGATCGATTTGCTTCCACAGGATCGACTTGCAGGCTTCATAGTTCAAAACGCCAACAAGGCCGCCGGAAAATAGGGGCGGTGGAACGGCGTTGTGCGTCCTGGACCCAGATTTGGCAACTCGGCGCATCACAGCGCGCATGCTGGCGGCATCCCATGTCTCAAACGTGCGAACCGGATCCAAGCAAACATAGGAGTATCGCCCCAATCGATGCTCATTGTCGGCACTATCGAGCCAAATCAATTTGTTCGAGTTCGCGTTTGCCAATGCAAACGGGGCGAGACTTTCAAGATCAAGCCGCTCGAACCACACCATATAAGCTACCTTCATCACCCCACCGCTGCACTAACGGCGTCACGAAACATCTCGTCCTTAGATACAGTGAATGCAAGTAGAAGTATGCGGTTTTGACTGCTTGGGTATCCAGTAGCTTCGCGGAACAAGTGTGAAAACAGTTCAAAGGCTTAGAGTCTTAAAATCGCCTGTGGTTTCAATGGGTCGTCGCAACACTTTAGTTTTTTACCAACTGGAGTGAAGCGGATGAGACCACGGATATACAAAACTGCAGAGCAGCGCGCGGAGATTTGGGACCGTTGGAAGCGCGGCGAGTCGATGCACGAAATCGCTCGCTTGTTCGACCGGGGGCACGGATCGATACAAAAGATACTAAGGGCGACGGGCGGCATTCGCCCCGCGGACCGAAAGCGGTCTCGGTTATCGCTGACATTGGTTGAGCGCGAAGAGATTTCACGTGGACTTATGGCTCGTGAGTCCATCCGGTGTATCGCTTACAGACTTGAACGCTCGCCTTCGACGGTTAGCCGAGAGATTGCTCGTAATGGCGGAGCACGTGGCTACCGAGCAGTCCGCGCAGATAAGCGTGCTTGGGAACAAGCTCTTCGACCGAAGCGGTGTAAGCTGGCACTCAATGGACGATTGCGGCAAGCTGTTATTTTCAAGCTGAAACGCCTCTGGTCACCGGAACAAATCGCTGGTTGGCTCAAGCACAGATACCCAGCTTAGGAAGCCATGCACGTGTCACATGAAACGATATATAAAACGCTGTATGTTCAGACCCGTGGTGCCTTGAAGAAAGAGTTGATCGCATATCTACGCGACAAACGGATTATGCGGCGATCGCGTTATGCCAGACAACCAACGGATAAGCGTGGTCAGATCAAAGACGCAGTCTCTATTAGCGAGCGTCCACCCAGCATCGAAGATCGAGCGGTCCCTGGGCATTGGGAAGGCGATCTACTGTGCGGACCGAACAACAGCTTCATCGCCACTCTGGTCGAGCGCCACTCGAGATATGTAATGCTAGCGAAACTCTCTAGTCGCCATATAGAAACCGTTGTCACAGCACTCATCAAGCAATCAAAGAAGCTGCCTGATGAACTCTATAAGTCTCTAACCTGGGACCGGGGGCATGAGCTGGCGGATCACAAGCGGTTCACACTGGAGACGAATATCGACGTCTATTTCTGTGATCCGCAAAGTCCTTGGCAACGCGGCACCAACGAAAACACCAATCGGTTGTTGCGCCAATATCTCCCTAAAGGAACTGATCTATCGAAGTACACTCAAGGCCAGCTCAACAAGATCGCCAGATCGCTGAATGAACGTCCGAGAAAAACACTGGACTTTGAGTCCCCAGCTGAGAGATTAAATGCCTGTGTTGCGTCGATCGGTTGAATCGGCAGGCGAGAATAGGACGCTCTGGACTTGGACTTCCCCCGGTTTGATGGACAATTTTTGATCTATCGAACAGGATGTTTTCATGCCGAGAACGAGGAACCCGTACCCTGCGGAATTTAGGGAGCATATTGTTGCGCTGGCCCAATCAGGGCGCAGCGCGGAGAGCTTAGCGCGAGTGTTTGAGCCGTGTGTTGCGACGATCCATCTCTGGATCAAACAAGCCAGGGCCAATGCTGCCCACGATGAGGGCGGCATCACAAGTGACGAGCGCGAAGAACTGCGCCGGTTGCGACGTGAGAACAAGGTGCTGCGTCAGGAGCGCGATATTCTCTCAAAGGCCGCGGCCTGGTTTGCAAAGGACGAGCTTCCATCGTCGAGGTCTTCCGGTTCATGATAGCAAATCAGGCCAGCTTTTCAGTCAACAAGATGGCGAGCATGCTGGGTGTTTCGCGCAGCGGGTTTTATGCCTGGCGGGACCGGAAACCCAGCCGCCGGTCTCGCCAGGATGCCGCCCTGACAGAGACGATCAAGGCGTACAACGAAGCCTCGAAGAAGACGTATGGATCGCCGAGGATTCACGCTGACCTTCTCGATGACGGCATCAGAGTGGGCCGCAAGCGGGTCGAGTGGCTGATGAAAGCTGCAGGCTTGCGGGGCGCTAGCAAGCGCAGATATGTCAACACGACGGTCCGAGATAAACGCCACCGTCCATCGGCTGATCTGGTCGACCGCAACTTCTATGCCGATGAACCGAATGTGCTCTGGGTCGCTGACATCACCTATGTCCCGACCTGGGCGGGCTTCATTTATCTGGCCGTCGTTCTGGATGCCTTCAGTCGTCGGATCGTCGGCTGGTCAATCGGATATGAGCAGAAAGCGGATCTGGTTTTGAATGCCCTCAACATGGCCGTGCAGCAGAGAAAACCAGACAATGTCATCCATCATTCTGATCAGGGATCACAATACACATCGGTGGCCTTCGGGCTGAGATGCAAAGAAGCTGGTGTGCGTCCTTCAATGGGCTCCGTCGGTGATGCCTACGACAATGCGATGTGCGAGAGTTTCTTCTCCACACTCGAAGCCGAACTCCTGAACCGCCGGTCTTTCAAAACCAAGGCTGAAGCAAAAATGGCCGTCTTCGAGTTTATCGAGGGCTGGTACAATCCCGGCAGACGCCACTCAGCCCTTGGTTACATGTCACCAATCAACTACGAAAGGAGCCGACTGGACACGCTAGAATCTGCTAGCCCATAACCGTCCACGGAACCGGGGGAAGTCCAGTTCAAAAATCGCCTGAACTTGGTTCTGGCAGAGTGGTTCCCAACATCGATCACCGATGGCGTTATTCGGAGTATGACTAAGCTCGACAAGGCGGAACGTAGATAAGCGTCTCGGTAGGCGTACGCCTAATTCATAAAAAGCCTGTCAGATCATAGATCTGACAGGCTTTGCTCGGCAGATATATCATGAGGAAAGCCGAGCTAGGTACAACCTGCGCAGCGGGGAGCTGACACAAGTTGAAACACTGCAGCTAATAGCCAGAGAAAACGGCCGGGCGACTAGGGAGAACGCGTAAAGCCGAATGAGGAGTCTGACTCCCAACCACAAATGTATTCTTATTAATACGTCTAATATATTTTGGATCAACTGTCGATGACATTTTTGCTTACTCCGCCAAAACAAAGCGAGATGGCAGAATGGACGGTCAATCGAGCGAGATACTCAGGATTTGTTGAACGATATAATTCATCGCGATTTGCGTGTCACCACAGCTCAATCTGTGCTAGCACTCCGTTGGATCGACAAGATGGCCAAGCTTATTTGTGTTTATTTACATACAAGACTGGGTCGGTTAGCTTTATCGGGCTAGATCGTTGTCTCGAACTCATCGGATTTTTTGATGGGTGCGTCGGACTAATTGGCGGCCGCTGAACAGGACATTTCACCCGAAAGAAGTAAGCATGCTCTCTAAACTCAACCGCCATATAGTTCGCGCCCTATTGGGTTCACTAGCGATACTCGGCACAAGCGCTTTCGCAACAAGCTGCACGACTGATTCCGAAGAGCAAACCGTTCAAGTCAAACAGCCTACATTGATTTTCGTGCATGGCTGGGCTTGCGACAGCACATACTGGCAAGAGCAAGTGGCCGTATTCGGCGAAACGCACCCAGTGATAGCTATAGATTTACCAGGCCACGGCACTGCGCCTGCGGATTCTGAAGACTATACAATAGACGAATTCGCTCAGGCGGTTACCTCTCGAGCCGATGCATCAGGCGCCGATGAGTTTATCCTAATCGGGCATTCGATGGGCGGACCTGTTGTCGTCGAAGCGGCAACGACGCTTGGCGACAAGGTATTAGGTGTGGTCGGCGTCGACACCTTGAAATCGACGGGAAGACCGCCTTTGCCACAACCCGCCGCCGCTCAAGCTTTTGGTTATGAGGCTTCAGAATTTGCGCAATGGACAACAGGATTGGTTAGGAGTCGCTTTTTCGTAGATTCCAGCCCGCAGGAACTTCAAAGCCGCATCTCCACAGATATGGCAGCAGACGATCCAGAGATTGCACGATCTGCAGGCATTAGCTTAATGATGTTTGATATCGCGGGAGCGCTGTCGCAATTGAATGACGCTGGCGCTCCTCCGATTGTATTGATTAATTCTGACTACACGCCAACAGATACGCAGGCGCTGTCTGAGCACTATCCCAATAGTTCGGTCAAGCTCATGTCGGATGTAGGTCATTTCGTCATGCTCGAAAAGCCAATCGAGTTTAACGAGACGTTGAGCGAGACTATTCTGGGATTCTCCGAATAGCGCCTTTTACAGAAATATCTGTATGCGGTTCCTCTCGCAGAATCGGGGTGGCACAACCGCAAAACAATACATTTATATCGCGTACAATTGTGGCTTTACCGCAACACTGAATAACTTGTTTTTTTTATAAATTACAAACCACTAAATAGGGCTTTGACTCCCAACCGGGTTTTCCAAGCCGATTCCTAAAATTCCTCATTTGTATTATATTTAATACATGTGTAAGATCCCTTATAATGGGTTTGGACAAATGGAGGAAATCAAATGGACAAATCGCTTAAAGTTGCATGGTCAGCAGCTTTGATTTCTGGATCGGTCAGCATGGCGCCGCTTGTGGCGGCAGCGCAAGCAGATAATGATACCGCTGAAGCGCGTTTGGGCACGATTACGATTACGGCCCGTAAAACAGAAGAAAGTTTGACCGACACTCCGCTGGCGATTTCAGCGTTCAGCGCGGATGCGATTTCGGACGCCGGCTTGGACGATATTGTTGAAGTCGCTAAGGCAGCCCCCGGCCTATTTGTTGAATCTTATTCATCACGCAACGCTCGTGTGGGCACTGCGCCGCGCTTTCGCGGGATCGTCGTTGACAATGCAAACCCATTGTTACGTACCGCATCAGTATTCTCCGATGGCGTTTACGTCACTGGCGGCATCCAAAGTTTGAATATTCAGGATGTTGAGCGGATCGAGATTGTAAAAGGGCCGCAGTCCGCGTTGTTTGGACGCAACACGTTCGCAGGCGCGATAAACTACATCACCAAAACACCGAGTGACGAGTGGGAGCTCAGCGTTTCCGGTCTCGCCGCAGAGCGCAATCAATATAGCATTGGAGCAAGCCTTTCCGGCCCCATTGCCGGCGACAAGCTACTCGGCCGCATCAGTGTGGCTTATGATGAGAAGGAAGGCCATTACAAGAACGTAAACAATCCCGATCAGACAATGGGCGACGAGTCCAACCTGACGATCAATGGTGGGTTATTCTTCAATCCAAATGATCGTCTAAGCGTGCGGTACAATGTCGGCTACTATCGCACACGCGACGGTATTGCTGCGGTGTCACGGGTTGCTGGTTTCGCCGAGCACAATTTTGGCGGATTCCCGCTCGCAGGCGGCGGCGTAACGGACACCGCGTTCCAAGGAACCATTCGCACGCCGGACGCGAGTGAAATCGGCGCCAATACGAGCAATGCAGAGTATCAAGCGACGCTCGATGCAGCTCTGAACGACCCGAGAGGGTTTACGTTCTTAGGCCTGGATTTCGACGATCTTCCGGGCAATGGCGGCCTTGCTCAAGAAGGTACCCGTCTTAGCTTTGATCTGTCCTACGATGTAACGGACGACATCACTTTCGACTTCCTCGCAGGTCTGAACGAAAACGAGTATTTTCTTTATACCGACTTCGACTCCACCCCGAGCTTTGGCTTTAATTCATCTGGCGCGGAGAAACTCGAAGATTACAGTTTGGAAGCTCGTCTTTCCGGATCCGGATTTGAAGACCGCTTGGATTGGTCAATTGGGGCTAACTTGGTCGATATTGAACGCACCACAATTGGCGGCTTCTACGATGGCATTTTGGGCTTTTGGTTCCCGGGTGCGTTTGCACCAGCGGCCACATCGGGCGCAGAAACGGTTGGGGTGTTTGGCACGCTCGACTATCAGGTCACCGATCAGATTACGGTTCGATTGGAAGGCCGATATCAGGAAGATGAGATCTCAGAAGACGCGGTCAATGCGGGCCTCGCTCAACCGATTTCACCCAGCACGTTCGATAAGTTCTTACCCCGCATCGTAATCGACTATCAGCCGAACGATGACACGCTGCTTTATGCAAACTACAGCGTTGGCAACCTTCCTGGAGGATTTAATCCTGAGGTCGCAGAACTGGACGGCGCCCAGCTCGCAGAGCTTGAAGCTGTTAATCCTGGAACGGACGTGACGTTTGATGAAGAGCAGCTTGAAAACTATGAACTTGGTTGGAAGCAATCGCTCCTCGATGACACGTTGGCATTCAATCTCGCCGGTTTTTACATGAAGCGGTCCGATCAAATCGTCTCTGGATTTGCGATCGTCTCTGACCCAGCCAACATCAACGGCGTACGCACTGTGGCATTCACTGGAAATGGCGCAACGTCAGACATTTACGGCATAGAACTCGACGGAACCTGGTTACCATCAGACGAGCTGACCTTGACCGGATCATTGTCGTGGATCGATGCAACGATCCAGTCTTTCCCGGCTGGCGCTGGGGCTGGGGATTTCTCGGATGTATTCGGACCGGATGCTGACGTTACAGGCCAACGCGCCGAGCGTTTTCCTGAATGGTCTGGATCTGCGAGCGCGCTTTACGAAGACGATCTACCGACCGGTTGGCTCGGAATGGATGACGCTGACTGGTATGTTCGCACGGACATTTTCTACACTGGCAAAATGTTCGACAGCAACACCAACCTGGCTGAGCTACCCGACGCGACGGACGTAAATCTCAGAGCCGGCATCAAGAAAGATGATGCGCGCTTTGAACTCTTCGTCACTAATTTGTTTGAAGAAGACACGCCGCGTAGTTCCAATGGCAGATCAGATACGTCTTTGGACGTACGGTTTGGGTCAGGCTTCTTCGACTTTTCGCAAGATAGTAGCCACGTCTCGTTGCGAGATAAGCGTCAGATTGGCGTTCGTTTCGAAAAGACTTTCTAACGCGCAAGGTCACTTGACTTGAGTAAGCACATAAGCGCTGGCCGCATCCATGCGGCCAGCGTTTATGTTTTGGGTGGAACGCATGCTCGCAGATAAGCTTCGTTGATGGTCTTCTACGAAACAGCTAACCGAGAGAAGCTATGAAATCACGCGCCTAACTTATTGAGAGCAATATCTTGCCGCGGGATCGTAACTGTCTTGGGGTGGGTGTAGAATTGTAAGCAAGCTTCACCGCCTTCAGCTCCGATACCAGAGTCTTTGTAGCCTCCGAAGGGAGCTCTAAGCTCTCTCATCATCGGCGTGTTGACCCACACCACGCCGGAGCGAAGTGCATCTTGGGCTCGCATAATTCTAGACACGTTCTGAGACCATACGTAGCTCACTAGGCCGAATTTTGTGTCGTTGGCGATTTTAAAGGCTTCTTCTTCAGTGTTGAAGGTTAGAAACGCGGCGAAGGGTCCGAATATCTCTTCTTGGCAGACGCGCGCAGCGTTGGAGGGCAATCGAGTCACGATGGGCGACACAAAGTTTCCAGTTTCCAAACCAACGGGCCGTTCACCAGCCATCAATATCTCACCACCATCAGCACGAGCGATTTCGACGTAGCTCAGCACTCTGTCCATATGTAGTCTTGAAGACAGCGGACCGAGTTGTGTGCCCACCTCTGACGGTTGGCCAATGTTGATTTTCTTCGCGCGCTCTATGAATGCCGGAATAAACGCTTCTGCGATACTTTCTTGGACCAAGATCCGCGAACCTGCCAGGCACTGCTGACCATTGTTGGTAAAGATACCGAGGAGCGCTCCGTCTAGCGCGCGTTCCAAATCTGCGTCTTCGAAAATGATGTTTGCCGATTTACCGCCAAGTTCCATGGTGACCGGCTTTAGCCCGTCTGCGGCGCTGCGCATGATTGCTTTGCCCGTTGTGGTGCCGCCAGTGAAAGAAACCAAATCGATACCATCGTGTCGAACCAAAGCATCTCCGACAACCCGGCCGTCGCCATTGATCAGATTAACGACCCCGGACGGAAGCGATTCAACCTCTTGAATGAGTTCGACCAGGCGGGTGACGCCGAGCGGAGCTTGCTCCGAGGGCTTGATGATACAGCTATTGCCGAATGCAATCGCGGCGGCGATTTTCATGGACCCGAGCGCTATGGGCGCGTTCCAAGGTGCTATGAGCGCCGCGACGCCGATGGGGTCTCGACGGACAAAGGTGAGATAATTTGCATTCTGTTCGTAGATACGAGATGAATATTGCCCGATAAAATCGGCAAAGAAGCGGAAGTTGTACGCTGCACGAGCGATGTGCCTGCCTTTAACCTGCCATTCTGGTATTCCGGTGTTTCGCGACTCTAATCGCGCCAATTGATTAGCGTTCTCGTCAATTTTGTGGGCGATTTCACGGAGCGTGACTTGTCGCTCTTCTGCACCCATTTTAGCCCAGGCGCCATTCAGAAAAGACGCTCGCGCACATTTTACGACCTGATCGATTTGGTCGGCGCTTGCATTGCCAATTTTGGCAATCACGACATTCGTTGATGGGTCTTCTACATCAATCAAAGCCTCGTGATTTTGGAGAGCCGTGCGATCAAACACTGCACTGGGAAAAATATCGACCATGGAAAACGGGCACTCCAGTTGTATTTCTTTAGATACAACATAAGCAAGATGAACGAAACCGTCCATCTGAAATACCAGGAGTATTCAGTTTGACCTGCTCCCCGTCTCTGGGCCACCCGGTTGGAGAATTTTCCGGGTTTCAGGTGCATGATGGTTGATTTGCCATCGCGCGGTTCATTAGCTCCTTCGGGACTTCGTACCCGATGGCGCTATGCGGTCTTACCTCGTTGTAGTCTCTACGCCAAGCTTCCAGTTTTGCACGGGCATCTTCGAGCCCCATGAACCAGTGCGCGTTCAGGCATTCGGCGCGAAATTTGCCATTGAACGACTCGATGAAGGCGTTGTCTGTCGGTTTGCCTGGTCTTGAGAAATCCAGGATGACGTCATTCTGATACGCCCATAGATCGAGGTCTCGAGAGATAAATTCCGGACCATTGTCGGCCCTGATGGATTTGGGGTAGCCGAACAACTTGCAAGCCCCCTCAAGCGTCTGCACGACATCTTCTCCTTTATAGCTGAAGCGCGGATCGACCACAGGTGAGAACCGCGAGAACGTGTCTACGACGGTCAAAATTCTGAGCTTGCGACCCGTCACGAGCTGATCGTGAACAAAGTCCATGGCCCAAGTCTCGTTGACCGCAGTTGCGTCTTTGCGATCATCTCGCAGCTTGGCTTTGACCCGCCGTTTAGGCGTTTTGTTCCGTAATTGCAGGCCCATCTCATTATAGAGACGATAGACCCGCTTGGCATTCACCGGCCAACCTTCGCGCTTTAGCATGATATGGATACGCCGATAGCCATAACGAACGCGCGTTTCGGCAATCTCCTTGATGCGCTTTTTCAAATCGGCCTGATCGCTGCGAATGGATTTGTACTGCTGGGTCGAGCGATGGGCTTGAACGACCCTGCATGCACGCCGTTCACTGACCCGCCAGACGGACATCATGTCCTTGACCAATTCGCGTTTGCGACCAGGCCTCAGAGCTTTCGCTTGATAACATCCTGTAGCATCGCCTTGTCCAAAGACAGGTCTGCCACAAGCCGCTTGAGCCGTAAGTTCTCTTCGTCGAGCTGTTTGAGCCGTTTCATCTCTGACGGCATCAGACCGCCATACTTCTTGCGCCAATTGTAAAATGTGGCTTCGGCAATGCCGGCTTTGCGGCAAACCTCCGCAATCGGCGTTCCTTCCTCAGCCTGACGTAAAATGAACGCGATCTGAGCGTCTGTGAATTTGCTTCGCTTCATCGAATCTTCCTTCTCCCGATTGGGATTATAAATGGAAAATTCCAACCTTAAATGGTCCAATAATTGGGGGTCAGGTCACCTCGCCAGGCAGATCTTTTTTGCCAAATTCTCAGTCTTCGCTGCATCGCGCGAACATTTAATACGAATTGAGCCTGTGTAATTTTGTGCAATTTGAATTATACAATTTTCACGCCCTGCGCGTAGTATGCTCCCTTAGCATTGAGGTGATATTGAATGGCAAAATCAACCCCCTCCCCTGGCGACGCAGCATCGTCTCCCGGACGCCGCGCTTTGGGGTCGAAACGGCAATCCAGCCTGCCTATTTACCACCAGCTTTATGTGGTTTTGCGCCAGCAAATTTTGGATGAGACATACGGCGCTGAAGTACCATTACCATCAGAGTTTGCTCTTGCAGAAAACTACGAGGTGTCTCGGGTTACGGTTCGGCGCACGCTGGATATGTTGGAAAAAGATGGTCTGATTGAACGTCGCCGAGGGGTCGGAACCTTTGCGGTGCAACGAGACCCTGAAGAAGACGCCGAAATTAGCGGCGTGCTGGAGAATTTGATAACAATCGGTTTGAAGACCGAAGCTCAAACACTTTTATTCGAAGCCCAGGTTCCACCAAGACGTGTACAGCGCGTGTTTAGGCTGGACACTGAAACGCACGCCGTTTGCATTGAGCGTCTACGAACCCATGCGTCGAAACCATTCTCGCTGACAAAAGTCTGGCTTCCCGCGCAGCATGCTAAACTATTGGATCAAGACTCGCTTGGCGACAAACCCGTTGCAGTGCTGCTTGAGGCAAAAGGCTTATCGCCAATATCAGCGGATCAATCGATCAGTGCGATATTGGCCGATGACCATAGTTCAAAATACTTAAATGTATCGATTGGCGCACCGCTCATTCGACTACAGCGAACCGTACTCGATGAAGCTGGCGTGCCCATTCTATTCCAGCGCAGCCTTTATGCGCCAGATCGGTATGAGTATCATATGCTATTGTCACGAGACATTAGCGCCGGTCGTCCACAGTGGAGACATGTGGGCTAGGTCACCGTTGCTTGTGCAAGGCGCTCACGCCATCCTTGCGGAAAAATCCCATCCAACGGTTCTCGGCCATCCATCATTCTGGCGGCCAAACATAGATTTGAAGACACGACCGGGACGGGCCAGTCCAGCGCCAACGCTTTGAGCGAAGGCATACCGGTACCACTTAACAAAACAGCATCGACATCATCTAAGTTGGACGATTCAAGCATAGCAATCGCATCTTGGCTTTGCAGCTCATAGATTGATCTTGTGTCGGTACTTGTTGTTTCGATGTGCAGTATTTCGCGAACATCGTAACCCGCATTTGTCCAATAGTCGTATCCAGCTTCTCGGATGGTTTTTGGATAAGGCGCCGCAATTAGGATCCGCTTTGCGGTCAGCTTTTTAAGGGTCCAATCAATGGCCTGGGTGGCGGTAAAAATGTCGTAAGAACGGCGAAGGCGCGAGAGAATTTTATCTTCTGTTTTTTGTCCCAATAGATAAGAAGATGCCGTGCACGCGAACCCGAAAGCACTAAGCTGCAACCGATCGAATCTTTCGAGATAGTCCGATACGCTTTCCAGATACTCGCACAAACGATCTTCTGATTTTTCTTGTAGACTGGTCAGCCGGACGGCATGCAAAGAGGCGGTTCTCGGCATTAAAATACCAAATTCCGGCTCAACGGTTGGGTTGGCTTGTGGGGTTCCAATGCCGTACCGACCGCTTGAACCATAGTCGGGCTGGCTCATGCAAATTCCTCGGCTTGTCTAAGTCCGGTGATCATTGATGAGCGCATGAGGTGAGCTTTAGCAAGCACTGGATCAGCGGCCGTTTTCTGCAGGTCTGTGAACATTTGACGGCGCTTGTTAGGGTCGTTTTCCTGCATCCGGTTTCGGTTTTTGTCCGCCTGCGCCAGGATCTGCGTTTGTGCAATTGGGCGGCGTTTATCGGAGTAAGCTTGCAGACGCGACAGCGGTGCACCATCCCAAATGTTTTGTATCTCATCGGTGAGAGCAAAGGCGTCATGTATGCCGCCATTCATTCCCATTCCGCCGGATGGGCTATTGACGTGTGCAGCGTCACCAGCAAGAGCGACGCGTCCTGAAGCGTAAGTATCGACAATCCGCATGTGGACCCGATAGACCCGAAGGTCCAGCACGTCATAATCTGCATCATGGGCAACAATTCTCTGCATCTTTTTTTGAACCGCGTCCGGCTGTGTGGCGTCTTCAACGCTTTCATCGGGGTCACGATAGAGCGAGCAACGCCAGAGGTTGGGTAAACGAAGCAGACTAAACGTTCCGCCTTCCGTCCAAACATAGTTCACATTGGACAAGCCCGGCAGGTGGTCATGGAACGGAAATGTCGTCGTCGCCAAAATTGTCGTTTCTGGATAGGTTACACCTTCAAATGCAAAACCGAGGAGTTTTCGCACTTGGCTCTTCGCTCCGTCGGCTCCGATCAAGATACGGCCTTCGATCTTCTGCGTATCTCCTGCATGAGCCACAATGGCCGTGACATGATCGGCGTGCTGCTCAATATCGACCAGTTTGCTGTTATATCTCAGTTCGATGAGATCCGACTTAATCGCGGCTGCTTCTAAGAATTTGCAAAGCTTCGACTGCTCGCACTGCAACCGGTAGGGATGATTTGTTTCGCCGCTAATCAAGGACAAGTCGAACTCGGCTTTTTCATGCGTTTCATGAATGCGCACTTGCCAAGACGGACAAATTCGGCCCGCCTCTAAGAGCTGGTCAGTAATTCCATAAGGCTCCAGCATGTCTAAAGTTGGAGGATGGAAAGTGGAGGCGCGCAAGTCCTGCGGCAGTGCAGAGCTTGCTTCGAAAACAACGCATGCGATTCCCATTGATGCCAGTCTCACCGCGCTGACAAGCCCGACCGGGCCTGCCCCAATAATCAGCACTCTGTTATCTGCTGCGCTCAATATTCAATCTCCACACAATTGTCCGGTCATTTGACTTGCCTCGCACGATATACATGTATTATAACTAATACAACAGCTCGCCGACATTATTGTGGCAATGTGCCACCTGCAGGGTGCGGATGACGATGGAGATCACGTGGAACTCATTGTGAATGGACAAAAGCGTATCACGAACGCTCCAGGTGACACCCCACTTTTATGGGTTCTTCGTGAAGACTTCGGACTAACGGGCACCAAATATGGTTGCGGAATTGGTATGTGCGGGGCGTGTTCTGTTCGAATTGACGGAATGGTCGTTCGATCATGCAGTTTCGGTGTGGAAAATGTATCTGGCCCGATAGAAACGATCGAGCATATCGCAGAAAATGATGGCGAGCCTGTCATCAGCGCTTGGGAAGAGTTGGATGTTCCTCAGTGTGGATATTGCCAGCCTGGGATGATCGTTGCGGCAACTGCTCTTCTGCGCGAGAAAAAGGACCTCGACGAAGCGGACATAAAAGAGGCGATCACCAACATCTGTCGGTGTGGTACATATTCGAGGATCGTAAAAGCTGTACTGAAGGCATCTGAGAATGTCTGAGAATAGGCTGATCAAACTTGACCGCCGCGAGTTGTTGAAAGTTGGCAGCGTCGGTTTGCTAGGCGTTGGCCTTACAGCGTGTTCGCCGGCTGAAGTCACCCGCGAGCCGATCCATTTTGATAGTTTCATTTCCATTTTGCCGGATAACAAGATCGAGGTCGTCGTCCCGGATGTAGAGCTCGGCCAAGGTGTGTTTACGACGCTAGCAAAAATTGTTGCTGATGAACTGGGTGCGGATTGGGACAGTGTCGAAGCACGCATTGCGCAGGGTTCGGCCGAATTCGCTAACCCTTTAAAAGGCTATCAAGCAACGGGACGAAGCCAAGCCGTACAAGGATTTTATACCCCGCTTCGCACTGCTGGCGCGGCTGTGAGGTCAATTCTAATCCAAGCAGCAGCAAATATCTGGAGCGTTGCTTCGACAGATTGTTCGGTTCAAAACTCTTATGTGATTTGCAATCAAGACGGTCGAAAACTTAGGTTTTCAGAATTGGCCGAAGATGCGTCGAGTTTGGCTCTTCCGGAGTCTCCGGACTTGAAACCGCAAAGCGAATTCAAATTGATCGGCCATACAACCAAACGATTGGATACGCCTGCCAAGTGCCGAGGGAGTGCTGAATATACGATAGACGTGCAATTGCCTGGAATGTTGAGCGCGGCGATTAAACATGGGGCTTGGGCAAACGGCGAGATACAGATTGGCAACGAGGCGGAGATCTTATCCATGCCTGGCATAGCCGGTATTGTAAAACGACCCGAATTCATCGCTGTGGTCGCGGAAAAATACTATCAGGCTCAAAAGGTGATCTCGACTTTGAGAGTAACCGCGCCTGAGATGGCGACACCGCCAGTGACGAGCTCGGCCTATCGCACCAAGCTTCGCGACGACCTTGATGCGAGCGATGGCCGTGTGTTGGACGATGCACCGCCGATTGCGTTTGGTGTTCGTGATCTAGAGGCAACTTATTCTGTTCCCTTTCTTGCGCACGCAACGATGGAGCCAATGACATGCGTTGCTCGTTTTGACGACGGAGCAATCGATATTTGGACCGGGACGCAAGGGCCGGCTTTGGCGCAAACAGAAATCGCAAAAGCCCTTGATATTGCTCCAGATAAAGTATCGATCTACCGTCCTTTCGCTGGCGGCGGATTTGGCCGGCGGTTCTTTTTTGACTATTGCCTTCAGGCCGCGCTCATTGCTCGCGAGTTCCCAGGACGACCAGTCAAACTGATTTGGTCCCGCGAGGAAGATACCGCAAATGACTATTATCGCCCCGCAGTCGCCGCCCGACTGAGAAGCCGGCTTACAGATGGGGGTATGATTTCTGCGTTCTCCGCCCAAGTGTCTGCGGCCTCAATCTTGGAGCAGAATGTACCAGGTGTGTTGAAAGGCGGACCGGATCGAACCTTATTTGGCGGGTTGAACAACACGCCTTACGAATTTGGCGAAGCGCGCTTTGTTTGGCACGAACAAATTAGTCCGGTCCGAATTGGAATGTGGCGCGCGGTTTCTTACTCTCAAAACGCATTCTTCATGGAATCGTTTATGGATGAATGTGCCCATAGTTTGGGACAAGATCCGGCGCAGTTTCGATTGGAGCATGCGCAATCAGACCCCAGAATGCGGAGTGTCATTGAGAAAGTAATGGATATGTCTGGCTGGAGCGATGGTCGACCGTTAGGCATTGCTGCTGTTAAGAGTTATGGGTCTTATGTCGCCCAAGTCGTCGAGCTTTCTGATGCGTCTGAGCGTATTCAAGCTAAACGGGTTTGGTGCGCCGTTGACTGTGGGATGGCGGTCGATCCAGGCGGCGTTATTGCGCAGATGGAAAGTGGCATCATCTATGGGCTGACCGCGGCTCTTTATGGCGAGATCACGTTTGAAAACGGCCGCGTGGATCAGTCAAACTTTCACGATTACCGAATGCTAAGCCTTTTAGAAACTCCAGAGATTGAGACAGCTATTGTCGATTCCGGAGCGGCTCTCGGCGGTGTGGGGGAACCTGGATTACCTCCCATTGCCCCTGCCCTTGCAAATGCGATTTTTGCTAAACGCGGGATGCGACTTCGCGAACTACCTTTTAAACTCGACGTGAACTAGGGGACCTTAATGCAAACGGTGGACAGAACATTTTCCGGCGGTCCTTTTGGCCAAGATGGTGTGCGTTGGCGCATCGCCTTCTTGTTGATGCTTATGACGGCGGTCAACTATCTTGATCGACAAGCGATGGCGATCGCCATTCCGGTCTTGCAAGATGAATTTGGAATCAGCTCAGCTGGTTATGGCTGGATCACTTCAGGCTTCTTATTGGCCTATGCGATTGGCCAAGGTTTCGCTGGACGAATTCTCGACAAAGTTGGCACCGCTCGCGGCTTGGCATGGGCGGTTGTACTGTGGAGCATCGCCGGCATTCTGCACATTTTTGGTCGTGGTTTTCTCAGTTTCTTTTTCTTCCGAGCGCTACTGGGTTTTTTCGAGGGCTTCAACTTTCCGGGAGCCATGAAAGCAGTTTCGGAATGGTTCCCAAAATCAGAGCGAGCTTTAGGCGCAAATTTTGTTCGCGTCGGGACCGGCATTGGCGCCCTGCTGGCGCCGCCTCTTTTTGGCTATCTTATTTATGAGTTTGGCTGGGAAGCGGCGTTTATCGTTCCGGGTGTCATCGGGTTTGTTTGGCTGATTGCATGGCGGCTTTGCTACAAGCCACTGGAGAGCCACCCGAGCGTGACATCGTTGGAGCGTGAGTTCATTCTCAAAGACCGGATCGTGGCAGACGACACGAGTGAGAAGGCAAGTTGGCGGGAGCTCATACGGCACAATGGATTGAAGGGCGTTATGATTGGTCGCTTCCTTGCGGACAATTTGATGTATTTCTATTTGTTCTGGCTCCCGCTTTATCTCGCAAACGAACGCGGCTTCTCCCTCAAAGAGATCGCGTTTTTTGCTTGGATTCCTTTCCTTTGTTCAGATCTTGGCGGTCTTTTTGTTGGATGGCTGAGTGGGAAGCTCGTCAAAATGGGATGGACGCTGCGCCAAATCCGAATCCGAATGCTTTGGATAGCGGGTTTAACAGTGCCAATCACAGCGCTCGCTGTGTTCGTTGAGAACCCATTGGTTGCGTTGGCGTTGGTGTCATTTGGACTTTTTGCCAACCAGTTTAAAACGACGTCCCTGTTCACGCTGCCGACTGAAATGTTTCCGCCTAAATCGGTGGGCACCGCCTGGGGTATGTGCGGGGCAGCTGGCAGCTTGGGGGCTATGCTCGCCCAGCCCTTGATCGGCATGTTGGCCGATACGTATTCTTACACACCGGTCTTCATTATTGTCTCACTCCTTCCGCTCGGTGCGGCGATCGTGGTTACGCTGCTTCTTGGGCCGTTGCGAGGAGACGAAGTCGGGTCGGATAACAAGCTCGAATCCTCCAAATCAACCTCTGCGATCGATGCCTGATCGCGTTACTAAAGGTGAGTAATTTGATGAGAAATCTAATTCGCCATTTGAGCATTCTGGTCCTATCTTTGAGCGGGTTGGCAATTGCCGGGAGTGCATCTGCAGAGCCTGGACTGCTCAATCCGGACGACCCAATCGATACATTAGAGATCAAGCGCAAAATTTCCTGCACGACGATAGATGGCGAGCCTGCCTATTATACCTGGGATGGCCAAGCATTCTCGCATCGACAAGGTGAGCGCGACATACATTTGTTTGACGTAGAGGGCTTCAGCGCTCGAACTTGCTATGCGGTCGAAGATCCTGAGCGCGGCAAAGGTTATCGTTTGATCAGCCGCGAAGTTCTTGTCTACAAGGACAAGGATACCGGCGAGGTTATGGATCACTGGATTAATCCTTGGACCGGAAATTCTGTTGACGTGCAACATGTCCAAAACGATCCTGTAAACTTCTCACACTTCGAAAAAGACCGAGCGGGTCAGGAAGTTACCTGGCATGGCGTGGTTACTGGATCCATGTGGCGCGCTCGCCGGATCGTCCCTCTTTTCTATCCCAATCCGCTTGGAGGGGACTTTCAAAAAGAAGTGGGCGGCACTTATCACGCAACAGAAATGTTCAATGATTTCGGGCCGGCCGAAGAGCTCTTTTCTAGGGAAACAACAAAGAGCCATGTCGCCTTAGGATGGGTGAGAATGTCCGATTGGCTCCCCTGGATGCTGATGAATGGCCGCGAGGGAGAAATCTATTATCACTCTAGCGGAAATAAGATCTATGATTGGGATGAAGTTTCGCCATTGCTACGCGATTATATCGAGGCCAACGCTCCGGAGTATAAGACCCCGCCGGAGGATGATGGTCGGCGAAATATGACGAGTTGGAAGCATTATAAGATCTGGAAGCAGGACCGCTAGAGCTCCTGATCGATCGCGATCATTCACATTTACGAAGAACAGGTGAGCATTCTATGACCTTTTCTCGACGCGACATTCTCATTAGCGCGGCAGGAATATCAGCTAGCGCGTGTGCGCCCCGCATCCGCGAAGTTCAGGACGCTGATGTGCTCATCATTGGTGCGGGATTGTCGGGTCTGCACGCGGCCCGAATGCTCAATGCCGAAGGCTTCAAAGTCGCCATTCTAGAGGCGTCGACACGAATAGGCGGTCGTATGTGGTCGTTGACTGATTTGCCCGGCGCTCCAGAAGCGGGGGGGCGCCAAGTTGGTCAATCTTATGCTCGCATTCGCTCAAGTGCATTGGATTTGGGATTGGAGTTTGAACCGCCCATGCCGCGCGGTGGCAAGACGATTATCGCTCAAAATGAAATTATTGATGCGCGCGAATGGGCAACTTCTTCTGCAAATCCATTCCCTGAGACGCTTCGCGAGTTAACGCCAGATACCGTACTTTTGCGCATGGCTGCTAAAAATAATCCACTGGCGGATCAATATGCCTGGCGCGAAGCGGCCGATCATTTGGATATAAGCGCGAGGTCATTTCTTCAGGATGCGGGGCTCAGCGAAGAGGCGATTGATCTTTGCGACATATCTTTGAACGCAAATGAACTGTCTTCCTACTCCATGCTCAATGCATGGCGCAGCTTGGTTCTCTATGAAATTGATCGCCAGGCCGGCCGCAGCGAAAACATTGTTGGAGGATCCCAAAGATTGCCAGAAGCTATGGCTTCAAGCCTCCCTGAGGGCTCTGTTCATTTAGGCGTTCGCGCCGAGGCGGTTTCGGTTGAACGATCTGGAGTTGAAGTCAGAACAAAGAATAAAGCGTGGCGCGCTCCATATTGCGTATGCTCGGTCCCGTTCGCAACGCTGCGCAATATCCCTGTGACTATGCCGGGTGATGGCCGATTAGACATGCTCATCAATGAAATGCCTTACACGCAAATTATCCAAATTCATTTGTCATTAGACGGGCTTCCGAATGACGATCTACCGCTGCAAATGTGGACGGACACACCGATTGAGCGCGTGTTTCCGACATTTGACCGTTCTGGCGAACCTGTTGGTTTGTACTGTTGGATCAATGGGGTCGGCGCCAGCATGGATCTCAGTGACGAGGTGTGGTTTGAGCTTGCGGAGAGCACTTTGCTGCAGAGACGCGGCATACGCGCGACGGGCCGCAAAGTGGTGCGCTGGGATGAATCAAACGGGCTGAGCGGAGGGGCTTACATGCATTGGGCTCCGGGACAAATCAGCAAATGGGGGGCATTGGCCTCAGAGCCGCGAGGTGGTCTGTACTTCGCCGGAGAGCACACCTCCTATCTTCACACAGGTATGGAGGGCGCCATGGAATCTGGCGAGCGCGCAGCTTATGCGATTATGGAAAAGTCTGCGACTGAATAAGCCGAGGGCCCCAGCTTAAGGATCATCAGCGTGATGACGAGCCCCTTGGACCGCGGACACCTCTTGGGTGCAACAAAACTATTTTGAGCGCGCTCTTTCTTGGCGCGAAAACCGGCGCCCAAGTGAGAGGTCCAAATTGCAGCGCAAGGCGGTGAGATCGGAGTATCGGTGCCGGGTTAAACCTTGTCGTTGCGCACGAAACAGGGCGCGAAAAATCGCACTAATTGGTTCGGCAGAAACTGCCTTGTGGGAGAAAAGAAGAACGACCTGACGTTAGGTCATTTTGTGACAAAATGATTACTCTGCAACTCAAATGATAACGACAATAATGCGATTTTGATTTCAACTTTGCGCTCATGGCGAGCGTTAAACTGTTCACCAAGCACGCGCCTCCCTGAAGCAAAAAATAAGTTTTGCATGAAAGCGTGATCATCGAAGTCGCTTATATTTGTGTGACTCTTGGGAGGGGAAATGACAATCCAACTCGACTTTGCAGGCAAAAATGTCGTCGTAATCGGCGGCACTTCAGGAATTAACCGTGGCATTGCGGAAACTTTTGCCAGCCATGGCGCGCGAGTTGGTGTGGCAAGTCGAAGTCAAGATAACGTCGATGACACAATTGCTGCTTTACAAAGCGCTGGTGCGGCTGAAGCGGTGGGAATATCATTCGATGTAAGAGACGCCGAGGCAGTCGCGTCCGGCTTTGAAAATTTTCATTCCGCGCTCGGTGAATTCGATGTTTTGGTATCGGGCGCGGCCGGAAACTTTCCTGCATTCGTGGCTGACATGTCGGTCAATGCGTTCAGATCTGTGATTAAAATTGATTTGATGGGAACGCTCCATGTGATGAAAGCCGCCTATCCGTTTTTGAAAAAACCGGGTGCGAGCATCATCAATATTTCTGCTCCACAAGGCTACCAGCCTACCGAGGCACAAGCTCATGTTGGTGCGGCTAAGGCGGGAGTAGATCAGATAATGCGCGTTCTCGCTCTGGAATGGGGTCCAGAAGGCATCCGCGTTAACTCGGTTGTTCCGGGTTTCATTGATGACACCGAGGGCGCGAAGCGTCTATCGGCATCTGACCTGCTCCCCGTCTCTGGGCCACCCGGTTGGAGAATTTTCCGGGTTTCAGGTGCATGATGGTTGATTTGCCATCGCGCGGTTCATTAGCTCCTTCGGGACTTCGTACCCGATGGCGCTATGCGGTCTTACCTCGTTGTAGTCTCTACGCCAAGCTTCCAGTTTTGCACGGGCATCTTCGAGCCCCATGAACCAGTGCGCGTTCAGGCATTCGGCGCGAAATTTGCCATTGAACGACTCGATGAAGGCGTTGTCTGTCGGTTTGCCTGGTCTTGAGAAATCCAGGATGACGTCATTCTGATACGCCCATAGATCGAGGTCTCGAGAGATAAATTCCGGACCATTGTCGGCCCTGATGGATTTGGGGTAGCCGAACAACTTGCAAGCCCCCTCAAGCGTCTGCACGACATCTTCTCCTTTATAGCTGAAGCGCGGATCGACCACAGGTGAGAACCGCGAGAACGTGTCTACGACGGTCAAAATTCTGAGCTTGCGACCCGTCACGAGCTGATCGTGAACAAAGTCCATGGCCCAAGTCTCGTTGACCGCAGTTGCGTCTTTGCGATCATCTCGCAGCTTGGCTTTGACCCGCCGTTTAGGCGTTTTGTTCCGTAATTGCAGGCCCATCTCATTATAGAGACGATAGACCCGCTTGGCATTCACCGGCCAACCTTCGCGCTTTAGCATGATATGGATACGCCGATAGCCATAACGAACGCGCGTTTCGGCAATCTCCTTGATGCGCTTTTTCAAATCGGCCTGATCGCTGCGAATGGATTTGTACTGCTGGGTCGAGCGATGGGCTTGAACGACCCTGCATGCACGCCGTTCACTGACCCGCCAGACGGACATCATGTCCTTGACCAATTCGCGTTTGCGACCAGGCCTCAGAGCTTTCGCTTGATAACATCCTGTAGCATCGCCTTGTCCAAAGACAGGTCTGCCACAAGCCGCTTGAGCCGTAAGTTCTCTTCGTCGAGCTGTTTGAGCCGTTTCATCTCTGACGGCATCAGACCGCCATACTTCTTGCGCCAATTGTAAAATGTGGCTTCGGCAATGCCGGCTTTGCGGCAAACCTCCGCAATCGGCGTTCCTTCCTCAGCCTGACGTAAAATGAACGCGATCTGAGCGTCTGTGAATTTGCTTCGCTTCATCGAATCTTCCTTCTCCCGATTGGGATTATAAATGGAAAATTCCAACCTTAAATGGTCCAATAATTGGGGGTCAGGTCAAAACTACCTGGCATCTTGGACGCTTATAATGCCCTTGCTGCGGTCGCCGCTGAAAAAGAGCAGAGCTTTACCGATTTTCTCGAGAACGCACTTTGTGCGGAGCGAGACTTTCGCCGCGCGCGTTCGGCTGCGACCTTAATCCGGATGGCAGGGTTTCCAGCTCTCAAGACCTTGGAAGACTATGATTTCAAGTTTGCCAGTGCCGCACCAAAACGTCAGATCGAACAGCTCGCCTCACTTGCCTTCGTTGCGCGCAAAGAGAATGCCGTTTTCCTTGGGCCGTCTGGTGTCGGCAAAACGCATCTTGCCATTGCGATCGGTCACAAAGCAGCAAGCGCTAGGATCAAAACTCAGTTCATCACGGCCGCTGATCTGATCCTCAAAGTTGAAACGGCACAAAGACAGGGGCGCCTGGCTGACGTGCTCCGACATCTCAGCCGGATGAGTCTACTGATCATCGACGAGATCGGCTATCTGCCGCTTGCACGAGATCAGGCCCATCTCTTCTTCCAGGTCATTGCTGCGCGATATGAAAAAGGGTCCACCATTATGACCTCAAACCTGAGCTTTGGAGCATGGGACCAAGCGTTCGCAGGCGACCGCGTTCTAACCGCCGCCATGCTCGACCGCCTCCTGCATCACAGCCAGGTCATCCAAATCCAGGGCGAGAGTTATCGCCTCAAAGACAAACGCAAGGCCGGCATCGTCGGATCGCGTACAGGAAAGGAGACAGTCACCCCGTAACAACAACCGCAGGCTGGTCCGCGCTTGAGCTGTATGAAGGCTCCACACGGTCCAGCCTGCTAAACCCTAGGTGGGTCCCTTTTCAATCGGCCAGGTGGGGCACTTTTAAACCGGCGTTGACACTTTAGCGATCTCCCGGCCTTCATTGGCGCGCCGCAGAATGCGTTCGCGTTCATCCTCTGCCATCGCAGAAAGGAGTGCTAAGATCCCCTTCCCCATCGGCGTAGTTAAATCTAGCCATGGTTTGTCCAGGACTTTCACAAACGCTTCTCTTTCGGCGACACGCGAGATGATGGTTATACCGTCCATCATGGAACGAGTTGCACGGTCCCATTCTGCGATGATTAGAACATCTCCTGTTCCAAGCGCATCAATAGCTTTTTCGAGCTCAGGCCTTCCTCGAACTGATGTTCCTGACGCCTTCTCTCGAAAGATCTTATGGACTTGCTCAGTACGCAGAGGCGATATCTGACGTTCGATTGATTGGCCTGTTGTCGAAACTCTCGCATATCCGATTTTCATACAAAAATTAGTATCAGAACCCGCTTATATTTGCACCTGAAATATGCACGCCTGCAAATACCCCTAGATACTAGGTTTCGAAACACCGTGCATATATCATGATATTTGCACGGATCATGAGAGGCAGGTTTGGGACGATCTTAGGACGCTGTTGGTTGCTCGAAATACGAAGCGACAGCCACCAAACATCTTAAGCTTTATGAACTAATATGATCGGCATGATGGCACCTAAACTTCTAAGTGAAACGATGCACGATGGATCGCGCTGCTTTTTGAGGTTTCCCCAAACTACTGCGCCTTTTCGTTTGCTTGTGCATGTTTTTGCCCTGCCGGGCGCTTTTCCGACGGGATACATTCCCTCGTTCGACCAGGTCTGGTTCGATTTTCGCTATGAAGGGCATAGCTTTTGAGTGAACAACCAATTCAGTGATTTTTGGTTTTTTCACAACCCTGGCAAGAAGCGACAAAACGGACAAACACCTCTCAAGATCGCCAAGCATTTTGCCAAGTTTTCGGATCAATGAAATGGTAGCGAGCGCCCGCTTCGGAGCTGCCGATTCAACCGGTCATCGCAACACATGCATTTAATCGCTCAGCTGGTGTCTCGAAGTCCAGTGTTGTTCTGGGCAGCTCTATTTTAACTCTGAGCTGTTATTGCTCTCTCGAAGTCCCTTGCGAAAAGCATCAGTCATCGGCTGGATGTAGTAGCTTAGAAGTGTTCTCGATTCAGATATGATCATGACGTCAACAGGGATCCCGGGAACCAATTGCCCAACAACCGCATCGGCGTTTTCCTGATTCATAGGGACCAATACGTCTGCCTGATAATAAGAAACTCCTGTTTGTTCATCATGCAGTGCGTCAGCTGAAACACGCAGTACTGTTCCATCGAATTGAGGAAGAGTTCGTGGCAAGGTCGTAAAGGTGACCCGGGCTTGTTGGCCGACGCTCACTATATCAACGTCCGCAGGTTTGATCCGCGCCTCAACAATTAGACGCTCATCTGAGGGTACGAGTTGGAGGACTTGTTCACCAGGTTTGATCACGCCTCCGACTGTCTTATGCTTTAATCCAACGACGGTACCATTTACTGGTGCTCGAATAAGAGATCTCGATAGAACATCCTCTAGCGCACCTAATTCTTCGGATACGCCAGCAATTTCAGACCTGAGGTCAGCAAGCTCGGTTGCAATCTCGGTCAGATAACTGGCTTCGAATTCCAGCCGTTCAGCGCTGTTCTCGTTCAGTGCACCTTGGAGCCCAGCAATAGTGGCTCGCGTCGTCGCAACCCGACCATTCAAATCAGTTGCCTCTCGCTTTAAAGATAATAGTCGAGGCTTCGCGTACGCTCCCAGTGCGAGAAGGCGCTCACCACTTTCGATTTCGTCTTCTAGTAGTGCTATCTGGCCGCGAAAACTCAGAATACTACTTTCGTGCCCCTCGATCTCGGCCATATATTGCCCAGATCTCTCGGCAAATAAACGGATGCGCGCCTTTTTGTGGTCTATCGTCTGTAAGAGTAATTCCGTTTGTTTGGTAACGAGTGCTCTTACCCACTCGTCTTGTGATTCAAGATCAAACGGCAATGTCATTTTATCGATTGCCAAGCGCTGAGCTTCTAGCCTGGCCTCATTGACTTGTAGAGTTCTCAGTCGATTGAGTGAGATATTGAATTCTGCGAGACTCTGCGTTTCGTCCAGGACGACTAAGGTCGAACCTGACGAGACAGTATCGCCGTCTCGTGCATTCAATTGGGCGATAATGCCGCCTTCAAGATGTTGAACCGTCCTAAGCGATCCTTCAGGACTGATGATGCCGGACGCTATCGCTCCGCCTGCCAGCGGTACAAACGCAGCAAATAAAAACAAAACCGTAAATACAAATGCGCCGCCATAGACCGCCCAACGCAGGGAAGCCCCGAAGAGAGGTGTGTCTGACTCAGGTGCGTCACCGACGTTCGAGTAAGTCGCTTGCATCAAACGGCACCCAAAACGCCTATCGAACGAGCACGTTCGTTTTTGCGCAACGATACAGCGCCCTGACGCATTACGAGCACCAAGTCGCAGGCGGCCACAACCGCTTTATCGTGAGTCGAAATGATCAGAGTTTGACCGTCTGAAAGCGAAGCTTTCAAAAATGCATCGAATTCTCTTCTGGTCTCTATGTCTAAGTGTGCGGTCGGCTCGTCGAGGATCAACACTTTGGGCTTGCGAAAATTTGCACGAGCCAGACCAATCATTTGCGCCTGGCCACCAGACAATCGCGCGCCTCGCGGTCCAATCACCGTCGAGTATCCATCCGGCAATTGCAATATTAGTTGATGTGCGCCTACCGATGTAGAAGCTGCGATGATATCCGCGTCGCTGAGAGGTTCGCCGAAACGAGAAATATTCTCAGCAATTGTTCCATCAAAGAAGACTGGTGATTGAGGAAGATAGCCAACAGTAGAGCCAAGCTGAGACTTATTCCAATTGATCAGCTCCGCGCCATCAATACGAATGCTGCCGCGCACTGGCTTCTCGACGCCCGTGAGCAACCGGCAAAGGGTCGTTTTGCCCGCTCCTGATGCGCCGACGATCGCGAGCGCGTTTGACGGTGCGATCTCAAAGCTCACGCTATGAAACAGAGAGTCTTTCGCGCCTCTATGCGTGTAAGCAATGCCAGCAACCGATACTTTTCCAATTGGGGGTGGCATAAGAATTTCTGTTCGCTCTGAAGGTTGCTTTTCGGCCAATTGTTTGAGCGCGTCGAAGCTCTCTTTCGCAGCTCGAAATCCGCGCCATGTATTGATTGATTGTTCGACAGGGGACAGCGCGCGCGCCATCAATATAGTTCCTGCAATCATACCACCGGGCGTAAAGGCGATATCCGGGCGGATAACGAGATAGGCTCCCAAACCTAGTGCTGCGGATTGAAATACGAGCCTAATCGTTTTCGATATGCTCGCCGCAGGTCCGGTTATGGCCTGACCAGACAGTAATAGCATTTGCGACTGGTTTTCGATCTTCGTATGCCGTTTTACAGCAAGGTCGACCATGCCAGCGCTTTCGAGATAGTCTGCGCCTGCTGTGAAGCCTTCAGCGATCGTCATCGATTCGAGACCGCTGGAGCGTGCAATTTGAGCTCTTTGTCGGGCGTAGTGGTCTGAAGCCCATGCTATCGCAAATAGTATCACGCCTCCGAGCAGCGTCAGTACGCCTATGCTCCAGTGCAGCACAAAAATGAGGGCCAAAAATAATGGGGCGAACGGACCGTCAAAGAACGGGACGACTGAGCTGGACCCGATGAAGCTCTGGACTTGCTTTAGATCACGAAGGAGTTTGGTGCTCTGGGCGCTATTGGTTTTTGCTAAACCCAATGACATACGAAATACGTCTGGGGTGTAACGTCGTGCGATCATGGCGCCGGTTTGGGCAAGCATGCGGCTTCGCAAAGCGTCAAACAGCCCAAATCCGATGAGCCCCACCAGAGTGAACAACGACACTAAAATCAGCGTTGCCAGTTGGGATGAGCTTAAGACGCGATCATACACTTGCAGCATGTAAAATGGCGAAGTCAGTATTAGAATGTTGATGAATGCGGAGACGATAAGTATCGGGCGAACTGCTCTGCGTGCATCCTTGACCAGACGATCGGTCATTGGCGGATCAGGGTTTTGAAAATCGGACAACTCTACCGCACGCCTTTAAGAGAAGTGTTCAGAAAGTATAACGCTCCAGCGACCTTTTGTGCCCCATAATTGGTGAAGAGACGCTCAGATCAAAGCTTCGGTGGAGTATGCTGGCGAGAGTGGTCGAGAACAGACTATATCTCGCCAGCTAATGGCAAGCATCAAACGAACATAAAGTCGTCGGCGCTTAAATCAGATTGACTGATCCCAGCTAAGAACAGGTCTACGCCATCCTCGTTGGTTACGATGGTGCCGGTGGTGGTTTGTTGAAGCTCCAACTCGTCAAATCCAGACCCGGAGAGGATGATTTGATCGACGCCGTCCTCAAACGAATAGAGTGCATCGTCTTCTGGCAGGTCTGAATAATCAAACAGATCGGTTTCACCGTTGGTGCGCATGGTATCGAAATCAGATCGAAAATTTACGTCAGCGATTTCCGTGGTACGTCCATCATTAAAGATGATTTCGCTGCTAGCGGTGATGACATTTCCATTATCGACTGTATTAGCGGCTTCAGCGCCAAGAGAGATCGAATTGATTCCATGATCAGCGAGCGTTGCGACTTCATTTTGCTGAGAAATCCCGTCACCGTTGACATCTTGCCACACCAAAAGGTCGGTGAAGTTGTCATCCTGCGCTGAGATTTGTCCGTCGCCATTTGAATCGTATGCGGCTAGCTCGGAGAAACCAGAAGTCGAGGCATCACCAAACAGTTCGCTGATATCGTCTATGAGGCCATTTCCATTGTCATCGACTGCGAGAAGAGCGTCGTCTGGCGAGACCCAACCGTGGTCTACGATAAATCCCTCGCTTTGGAGCAAATCAAAATTTGCATCAGAAAGCTGAGCACTGATTGTCTCTATTCCATCTCCGTCTAAGTCAATGACAAGCGGGTCAATCAAAGCAAGTGTGGCATTGTCCGATAAGTCTTTCAAATCTTCTCTGGTGTCTTGCAGCTCTTGCAGCTCTTGAGCAGAAAGCTCACCCTCGTTGTCTTCAATATACTGATCAATTTGCGCGACCATCAAACCTAACGACGCGAGCAGAGCGTTGTAAGCGGCCGGCGTGTGCTCAGCGTCGAAGGGCACACCAGCCATCCAGCCATTTTCGTCCGCTGGAATACCTTGGCCATCAAAGAAGTCTTCAATCGCTTCATTAAGGGCATTCGAAACCGCATCGAAATACTCTGAAGCTGCATGGGGCGCTAAGTCCGTGATTGCGGGCATCGTCCCTAAGCTCGGTATATCGTCAATTCCCCACCAGGCATCAACGCCGTTGGCTGGGGGAAGGTAGCTATTTATATCAATTCCCACACTATCTAGAATGCTCGCAATAGTCGTGTTGCTGTTTTGGGTATTTCCACCGTACCGGACACCAGCGGATTCGATCTGAGCGGCGCGTTGAAGCATACTGGCCCAAACTTCAGCTGCTTCTCGGCCGCCAAGATCTAAAACGGTGCTTCCTCGATCTGCGAGAGCCTGCGCCGTGTTTGGACGCCAATCGGGATTGAAACTTGTAAACGCCTCTCCAATCTCAACCGTGAGATCGCCAAGTAAGGGGTGGGTGCCCGGGCTCGGACCCCCACGAATCGTGAATTCCTGTCCGATATCGTTCGTGTAAATCAAATAAAGATGACCTACATTTACCCCCGCCACTGATGATGTGGTGTAGCCTTCAATGCGAATTTCCGACATGGTGTTCTACCTCTTGAGCTATTAAACGGTCATAATTACAGGCACTTGGGGTTCCTGCTGGTGAATTCGATGATGTGACCAGCGGAATCAATTACCGCCGTAGCCACGGGTCTTCGGTTGGGAACCAGCTGAACCCCAATTTTGTATGAGAGGGTATTGGTCTCGATGTGGGGCGCTTCGAATGAGGAATACGTCACGCCGTCAACAGTGCACACAGCCTGTTCAACGAACCCTGCATCGGTCATGATTCTGTCCCAGGATTCTTCGTTCTTTATTTCTGGCTTCAATGCACGAACGGCCGACAGTAAATCGCCGTATCGCCAATATCTTTCCGCGTTTAGCGCCTCGCCTCGTTTAGAAAAGTCGGTATCGGCGTAAAGAACAACGAGTTCTATCTCTGAGGTGTTCCCTGAATCGACTTCAGCGGTGATGTTAAACTCTGTGACATTCTGATGGTCGTCTGAGCACTTTCGAGAAAACACGTAAAACTGTTTCTGATCAGAGTTAGCGTATTGTCCCCGAACATCGTCATAGAGGACGTCGGGATTTATTACACCCACTCGCTCCCATTGAGCATCCATTGAATCTGATAGCTCGGATATGGAACGTCCTGAATATGCGGCGTTGATGGTCGCTTCGAGATCAGCTCTCTGATCGCCAGAATAGCGGCAAATATCAGAAAGAGGGTTTTCGGCGTTGGCAGTCATAGCGGTTACCATTTGGATGAGAGATACAATCGCAAGGCGGGGGATGAGAGGCTTCATGCGAATGATTATCAATAGCAATTTTACCATGTAAACAAATATTTTATTAAAAAAAGTGAATTTATATACAGTGCGTTGTTTTGCTGTGAAAAATAACATTTATATAGTTGGATTCGCATAAATAATTAATCGTCTGCGCAACAGTTTATGTAAGTCTACGTTTTTCTAAGTGAGAAAGTGCGCAAACTTGATGAGCATCGATCCGCGCGCACGGCGCTGCCGGTCCATTTCCAATCGTCCCATCATCGCGCATCTCCTCGATCTGCACGAAAATCAATGAATCAGAATTCGACCACTTTGACTCGGAGTTTTTCAACAGTATCGGGCGTTTTGAGACATTGGTTCAGGGACTGTTTTGGCGCGATCGGTCCCCCCTCTGCTGAGAATTTCCGACTTCAATCGCTTACGATTTGATATACTCTTAGGTGCACTTCACTTAAAAAGCTGTAATGTAAACATGTTGTCACAAATAGTTTTTCTAATGTAGTTGATAGCTAAATTCCCCAATTAATTGTTTTTTAAAATTCTATCTTGCGCTTCATTTCATCTGATGCTTGAGTGCCATTATATGCAGGCATAAGTTGTTATGGCTGCTTAACCTCGAGAGTTAAGGGGACTTTAAATGACTGCGCCTAAATCACTACTCAAACCATCGGCAGTAGCGTTCGCTGTCTTCGCTATTCTCATGGCATTCCCCGAAGCGGCGCACGCCCAAGGTGGCGACGGCCTTTTCGACAGCTTCACCAACTTACTAACAGCCCTCGTCGACGTACTGACGGGCGTGTGGGCCCGCTTAGTTGGCATCATCGCTATCTTCGTCGCTGGCATTCTTTGGCTCTCGGGCCGTTTGGAGATGCGCCACTTCATTGCCGTGATCGGCGGACTGATCTTGGTTTTCGGTGCGGCAGCGATTGTCGATGGCGTAGCCGGAGCTGTCTAATGCGGGACGAGCAACCCGATATCGATCCTCTCTTTATCGGGTTAACCCGACCGCCCTTGGTGCTTGGCGTCCCTATCATGTGGTTCGGGCTGAACTTTATGTTCTTCGGCGTTGGTCTAATCGCGTTCACCGGACTGATCGGCAAGTTCCTGTGGCTCGTCCTCGTCTCCGTGCCGCTGCACCTCTTCGGATACTGGATGACGACCAAAGACGCTCATTGGATGTCAGTCTTCACCGCTTGGACCCAGCACGCCGGTCCTACTCGCAACAAATCATTCTGGAAATCGAATAGTTTTTCACCTTAGGAGCTTTGTAAACACTCATGGTCTCGGCGCTTGCTCAGAAAGAAATGGCATTCGGGAAACACGTCTCTCGCGAGAAGGGTGTATCGAACTTCATCCCCTATTCGCGTCACGTCGACGACCATACAGTTGCAACTGCTGACGGACTTCTTCTTCAAACTGTAAAGGTCCGCGGATACTCATTCGAAACCGCCGACATCGTTGATCTGAATGCGCTAAAACGAATTCGCGAGACAATGCTCCGCGGCCTGGCAAATTCACGGTTCGCTCTCTACCATCACATTATTCGTCGCGAAGTCTCCCAATATCCTGAGGGAGCCTTCGACGATCCGTTCTGCCGCGCGTTGGATGACAGGTACAAAGCCCGTTTGGCTGACAGCCGAATGTTCATCAATGAACAATATCTCACTCTGGTACGCCGCCCCCAGCAGGGAGTCGTTGGAGGTGTGGCATCCTTCCTTCAAAGCCTGAACTCGAAAGTCGATAAGCAAGCGCAATTTGAGCAGGAAGCGGCTGATCTGAAAGCTCTCAATGATGGGATGCAGAAGATTGAAACCACCCTCGCCAAATATGGCATTTCACGTCTCGGCGTACGTGAGCAGGACGGCGCCAAATATTCAGATCTCCTAAGCTTCCTAGGCTTTCTCGTAAATCACGAGATGATTCCAGTGCGGCTGCCCCGTATGCCGCTGAGTGAGTACCTTCCCCGCAAGCGTATCTCATTCGGAAAAGAGAGTTTCGAAATCCGCGGGGCTGCTCCCTCGGACGTAAAGAATGGCGGCATCATTTCTATCCGAGATTACGGGAACACGACGGGCGCCGGCATTCTGGATAACCTATTGCGGCTGCCACACAGCTTCACTCTAACGCAGTCTTTTGGGTTTGTGGATCGACAGATCGCTCTGACCAAAATGAAGCGACTTCAACGCCAGCTTAGGTCAGCTGAAGAACAAGCACGGACACTCGATGCCGACCTGGACGACGCAATCGACGAGCTCACCGCTGGAGGTTCCGCATTTGGCGAGCACCATCTTACAGTCACGGCCCTCGGTTCGTCTTTTGCCGAAGTCGACTCCGTCATCAGCAAGATCGACGGGGAACTTACCAGATTTGGCATCATCGGTGTTCGTGAAGATCTGAACCTTGAGCCGGCATATTGGGCTCAGCTCCCCGCCAATTTCTCTATGATCGCGCGAAAATCGATGATTTCGACAAAGAACTTATCCGGTTTTTCGTCACTCCATACTTTTCCCTCTGGCCATTATCACGGCTCTGGAACTTGGGGGGAGCCTGTCTCGCTCCTCGAGACGACATCTGGATCTCCTTACTGGTTTTCATTCCATGACGACCGCGGTGTTGGCAATTTCACGCTCGTTGGGCCGACTGGCTCTGGTAAAACCGTCCTTCTCACGTTCTTAACGGCGCAGGCGCAACGTTTACGCGCAAACACAATCTTCTTCGACAAGGACCGCGGGGCTGAGATCTTCATTCGCGCCATTGGCGGTGAATACCTTCTCATTCATCCAGGCGAACCGACCGGCTTCAATCCTCTTCAACTGGCAGACACGCCGTCAAACCGAGCTTGGCTGCGCGAATGGATTGGTCAGCTCGCAACAATCGGCACCGAACAAATCCTCACCCCGAGTGAGCTACGCATCATCTCCGACGCCGTGAAAGCAAATTATGAGGAACCTATCGAGCACCGCCGACTGTCTGTCCTCGCGGAGCTTTTCAAAGGCTTTGAGGTACAAACCGATTCAAGCCTCTCCTCCAGACTAGCTAGATGGCATGGCGCCGGCGATCGAGCCTGGTTGTTTGACAACCCGGTCGACAGGCTGGCCTTCGATAACTCCACCGTGGCTTTCGACACGACGCGGATCTTAGATGACCCAATTTCTCGGACCCCCTGGCTGAGCTACGTCTTTCATCGAATTGACAGCCAGCTCGACGGCCGGCGATTGATGATCATGCTCGATGAAGGCTGGAAGCTCCTCGACGACCCTGTGTTCGCTTACAAAATTAAGGACCTTGAAAAGACCATCCGGAAACGAAATGGCCTGCTTGGTTTCGCAACACAGTCCCCGCAGGATATCTCTAAATCATCAGTCGGCGATGCCATAATCGAGCAGTCAGCGACGAACATTTTTCTACCAAACCCCTATGCGGACGAAGATACATATATCAACGGTTTCGGCCTATCCCGGCACGAACTGAATCTCATACGCGAGACGGATCCATCATCGCGGTTGTTCTTGCTTCGGCACGCAAGCGACTCTGTCATAGCCAAACTGGACCTGTCGGGCATGGACGAATTCATCGCCGTTTTATCCGGTCGAGCCACCAGCATTCAGGAAGCCGAAGAGCTGAGGGCAACTTTCGGCGACGACCCCAAAAACTGGCTTCATCATTTCATGGAAAGGCACAAACAATGAGAAATTGGATCATGCGAGGATCCGCAGCACTCGCTCTTACTTTTGCTGCGCAATCCATGACAGCACCAAAAGCCCATGCGCTATTCGGCATCGGCGACATTGTCTTCGACCCTGCAGCGCTCGCTCAAGCTGTCGAGAACGGTATACACATGGCGACGCAGCTCGAGCAGATGTATCAAGACTACGCCAATCAAGTTGAACAGCTGCAGCGGCAGGTAGAACAGCTCGACGCGATGACTGGCGCCCGGGCTCTAGGTCTGATCGCTTATGAAGCCCGAGACTATCTGCCTGAAGATCTCGCCTCGATCCTTATCCTCGATGATGGATCTGAGGCTGCCTACATACGCAATGAGCTAGAAGACCTCTTTCAGCCCATCACTTCAAATCCATATGTCGATGCTGAGCTCTTCGAAGCCAATTCACCTATGGCGCTCGCCCTCGACCGTCAAACCAACACGATGCTGGCAAATATGTCTGCATCAGAAGTCGCTTACGGCGAGATCCAAAAGCGCGTAGCGTCGATCGAAGAAATGATGACGCTCCTGGACGAGTCTGACGACCTTAAAACATCCACAGACCTCAACGCTCGAATAACAGCCGAGAATTCACTGCTGCTTGCCGAGATGATGCGTCTTCAAACGCTGCAAATGCAAATGGAGACTGCGAACGCAACCCTCGCCTCTGCCAATAAAGTAGCGACGGTTAGAGCGCTTCAATACGACGCCGCGACCGCAACAACGACTATCCCAGAAATTGGAGTGAATTGATGAAAAAGCTAATGCTTTCGATGACCGCCCTCGCCTTCCTAGCCGGCTGCGAGACTTTAGAAGGACACCAGGAGCTCCAAGCCCCCTGCGCGCCTGGCGCTCAGATTGCCGCATTAGACAATCCTTGTGAACGCAAACCAATCAATCTCGCGGCAGTCCCAGAAAGCGGCAATCATTCATGAGCAAAAGGGCAGCCATCCTAACAATTGCCGTCCTCGGAACGGCCGCCTGTAGCGCGCCAGATGGCGCATGGGAATCCTCATTCACTGAGGAAGAGCTTCGAACACTGGTGTTTAATGACTCTAAGAGTGGAGATAATTGCCCATTCGCCAAACTGGCTGGCGATAGAGAAGCCGAGGTTCGCCCAATATGCGCCGATGATATGGAGACTATGCGACAAGGCTTCCAGTTCGAGCTTATCGAATGCACACCTGACCTTCCAGATTATACCGGCCTTTCAGGGCCCGATTTACGATCGGCAGAAGTCTGCCTCGTTCAATACAAACACATAGAGAACCCTGCAACCGCGCGTGAATATGCCAAGGCAGAGGCTGAGGGTCGCTCTTTGCTCGGACAGCGTATCATCCCCACTGAAGTGCGTAGGTCTTGGATCGTTTATCGGATCGACGGCGTTCCAACGCTCCACAAATATCTGAACTAAGAAAGCTATGGTATCGTGAACGACGTAACCCGCATCCTCAACAATGTAGACAACATCACTCAGAATTTTGTCTTCAATTCCTATCAAGGTTTTGGTGCGTTTGCGGACACGATTTGGACGCTCATGGCGATCACCTATATCGCCTTCACCGGATACAAAGTCGTCCTGTCAGGCAACTTCGACATTCCGACCCTCTTTGGAGATTTCGCCAAGGTCCTGCTTATCCTCGTTGCCGTCACACAATGGGACTTTTTCGGGCAGGCTTTTTACGATGTGGTAATCGGTGTCCCGAACGATATGGGCGGCAATCTTATCAATTCAAATGGACTACTGAATGTCACCGCTTTTGGATTGAACTACGAAATTACCGGGGATGACGCGCTCGGCGTCTTCTGGACGCAAGGGCAGGAAGTCGTAACGAAACTATTTGCCTTGGCCGGCAAAGGGTTCTTGTTTGACTTTGCGATCGCATTTCTCGCAGTCGTCGTCTGGATTGCCATCGCCGCGCTTACGATAGCCGCCCTACTCCTACTCATCCTCGCTAAGTTTGCGGTCGCGATATTTATGGCAGTGGCTCCGCTATTCATCCTTTTTGCCATGTTTCAAACAACCCGCCCTTTCTTTGAGGGATGGCTCCGAATGACCGTAAATTATGCGCTCATCCCTCTCTTCGTTTATGCCGTCCTGGCCCTAATCCTCTCGATGCTGTTCAAGCCTCTCTCCGATCTCGCAACAAACATAAATGATCAGACTCCCCTCTTCCCCTTAGTCTCGCCAGTGATTTTGATGGCAATCGTCGGAACGGTCATTCTGACCCAGGTCCTCCAAATGGCAGCTGGTGTCGCTGGCGGATTTGCATTGGCGACGAATTCACTCATTTCCCGCGTGGCCTCTCCGGTCACCAACTTCGCCCGAAACTCTTACAGCCGCGCCGTCGGTCGTAACTCCAACCTTCGACGCGCCGCAAACGATCGCCGCGACCTTCGCTATCTGAGAAACACGGCGCCAATGCAACGCCAATTGGCAGACGCCCGTCGGGGCAACGATCCGCGGCCAACAAGAGGCTCAGGACCATCCGGCGGCGGCCGAGGACGGTCTTCAAGTTCTGGTCCCGGGAACCTCGCCGGCACGCCGACAGGCGCACGCAGTTAGGATCGTTCAACCATGCTTAAAAGAACCAAAGACAAGCAACCGCAACCGCAGGGCGCCGATCGTTACTACGAAGACGCAAGGGATTGGGACTACGATCGATATGGGCGCATGAAATCCTCGCGCGATCGTGCCTGGCTCGTCGCTGGTGCGAGTGCCACAATCGCGTGCCTCAGCCTGGCGGCCGTCCTAGTGATGCTTCCGCTAAAAACGTTTGAGCCTTATGTGATCACGGTCGATCAAGCCACTGGCGCGGTCGAGATGACCCGTGGCCTGCAAGATGGTGACCTCACACAAGATGAAGCCATCACCAAAAGTTTTCTCGTTCGCTATGTTGTCGGGCGGGAAAGCTATAACGCAGCGACCACGACAGATAACTATGAGAAAATAACGTTATGGTCTGAAGGCGAAGCCTTGAACCGCTATCAAAGCCTCTACGCCCGCGGCAATCCGAACAATCCGGTCAAACAGTACGGGACAGACACACAGGTCCGCATTCGCATCAAGAATGTCCTGTTCTTGAATGATCGGACCGCCGCCGTCCCATTTATCCGCACAGAATCCAGACGCGGCATAGAATCCGAAACGCATTGGGTTGCGACACTCACTTATCGATACGTCGCTAAACCCAGCAAAGAAAAAGATCGCTTTATCAACCCTCTGGGCTTCCAAATTGCGACCTACCGAACTGACCAAGAAACTCTAGGGGAATAGAATATGAACCTGCTCAAATCCGCCGCCGCCGCACTGGCAATCAACGCTTTTCTAGGCCCCGTCGCATTCGCAGAACGCGAAGTCGTTTCCGGCCCGCTTGACCATCGCATAAAGACAGTGAACTACGCAGAGCGCGACGTGGTGGCGATTCATGGCCATTACGGCTTTTCGACGACGATCGAATTCGCTGTCAACGAAACCGTCCTCACTGTTTCAATCGGCGACAGCGAAGCCTGGCAGGTTGTGAAACCAAAGCAACCCAACTTGCTTTTCATCAAACCTATCGAACCTGAAGCGGCGACGAATATGTCTGTTGTGACGGACAAGCGGATCTACGTCTTCATGCTTGAAGCCCATAAAGCTAGATCCAAAGCACCACATGATATGACCTTTCACGTGAAGTTTCGCTATCCGAGCGACGCTTCGGCGATGATGGCTTATCAGGCCCGAGAGAGAGAAAGACTTGAAAAATCCATAGGCTCGGCCGCGAAATCCCCGGACGAGTGGAATTTCGACTATACCTATTCTGGCGTTGAGCGACTGCGGCCAACTAGAACCTTCGACGATGGTAAATTCACTTATTTCTCTTTCTCTGATTTCGAGAACGTACCGGCGATCTTCATGGTCAACGCAGATGGCTCCGAAGCCATCGTGAATTATCAACAACAAGGCCAGTATCTCGTCGTCGAACGCCTGGCACGGCAATTCACGCTCCGCGATGGTCCCGAGGCTACGTGCATTTTCAACGAATCGTTCCCAGCAACGATCTATGATGAAGCCGCTCCTAAGCCTGCAACTATCGCGGCGATCGATACCATTGAACCGACCCTAGCGGGCGGTCCGCGTAATATTCCAAGTCAATCTGGTGAAGCCGCTCAGACGCAGGCACTCAGCGAAGGAGGAAGCTGAGATGACGGACACCAATCAACCAGGACCGGATGAACAAGTTTACGACGACGAACAATTCGGCGATCGGGGCATTCCATCAGTCGCCTCAGGCGGTGGCAACAAACTTCTGATCGGCGGTGTGTTTGGGATCCTCCTGTTACTCGCTGGAGGGTTCGTAATTATGGATGCGTCGAGACAAGCCGAACCGGATCGCCGTCTTACCGATCCAGAAGACGAGACTTTCACATACGCGCGCAGTCCATCCTCAACGCCTCAACTCGTCCCTGCGCCAAGCGTGCCCGATGAGACACCAGTTCAAAACAATAACCGGCGCGACATAGAGGGCGAACGACAGCGCCTCGCTATGCTGCAAGCTGAAGCCATTAAGCGTCAAGAGGCTGAACGAAAGCGCCAAATTGAACGCATTCAATCTCCTCAGCTAGCCTACTCAAGTGGCAATGATGTACCCGCTGTCTCAAGTTCGGCTGGCAGTCTTGCCGCGTTTGCTACCCCAACCCAGCAGAACACAGCCGGGCTTCTGGCCGAAGGTCAGAGCGGACAACCTGCCGTCGATCCAGATGAAGCGTTCTTTGATCGTGTCGCCGGAAGGGAATATGCGACCGCAACCGCCGAGCAACTTGGCAACCTCGATACATTGATCCCACAAGGCACCCTGATCCCTGGTATCCTTGAAACGGCCATCTCAACAGACGTGAGGGGCCAAATCCGCGCCATCACGACCCAAAATGTGTGGTCTATGGATCAGTCCCAAATCCTGATTCCGCGCGGCTCACGCCTGATCGGCGAATACAATGCCGACATACGCCAGGGCCAAGGCCGCCTCTATGTCATCTGGAACCGTCTGATCCGCAGTGACGGTGTTTCGATCCAGGTGTCGTCTGGCGGGACCGACGATTTGGGCAGAGCGGGGCTCGACGGAGATCTCGATACGCACTTCAAAGAGCGCTTCGGCGCCGCAATCATCCTTACAATCATCGACGGCGCTATTGAAGCTCTCGCCGAAGCCGCTTCAGATAGAACTGATAATAGCATTCAGCTCGGCGATGGTGGCAGCGGTCTTGATCGCGCGATCGAAGAAACGGTCCGTCAGAACGTAAATATTCGCCCCACAATCCATGTTGATCAAGGCGAGCGGATAAACGTCTTCCTGGCAAGAGACCTCGATTTCAGCACCGTTGAATAGGGCTTCCGGCATGGCCGATGATGAAAGCGCCACTGCGCCATCAGGGGTGTTTACCGCCCGATATCTGAAGCCGATCTTGCGGCATCTCGACAGCGCATCGATCTCCGAGCTCTGCGTTAACAAACCAGGGGAAGTCTGGATCGAGCGGGCTGGCGCTCCCTTCATGGAGCGCATCGAAGAACCCGAGATCACAACAGACCATATGACACGCCTCGCCCACCTTCTGGCGTCAAATACCAATCAGGCCGTCAATCCGGAAACACCTTTACTCTCAACCCTCTTGCCAACAGGCGAGCGGGTTCAGGTTGTCATGCCCCCAGCAGCAACGCATGGCATTGCATTCTCCATCCGCAGGCAGGTTGTAAAAGACCTCAATCTTAAAGACTACGAACAAGCTGGCGCATTCAATGCCGTTGGAGTAAGCCGCGACGCGATTGGGCGCGAGAAGGACTCTGATCTTACAGACCTAATCGCTTCCAATGATATCAAGGGTTTCCTCGATCTCGCCGTTAAAAAGCACAAAAACATCATCGTTTCTGGCGGAACCAGCACCGGGAAAACGACTTTCCTGAATGCCCTCCTCAAAAGTGTAGGCAAAGACGAACGCATCGTCACAATCGAAGACACTCAAGAAGTCATGCCGAAACAAGAAAACTGGGTCTCTCTTATCGCGTCTAAGGGCGGTCAGGGGTCAGCGCGCGTGGACATACAAAGCCTGCTGGAAGCGTCCCTACGTTTGCGCCCTGATCGGATCTTGCTCGGCGAATTGCGCGGATCTGAAGCTTCAACCTTCTTAAGAGCCATCAATACAGGCCACCCAGGATCCATCACAACCGTCCATGCAAACTCCCCACGCGGCGCGATCGAACAAATCGCCCTCATGGTCATGCAGGCGAATCTGGGGCTGAAGCGTGAGGAAATCATCGAATACATCCGCTCAGTCGTGGATTGCGTTGTCCAGCTCAGCCGCATCGACGGCACGCGCGTCATAAGCGACATTTGGTGGCCTGAATGACAAACCCAGGCATCATTTTCAACCTCCTGATAGGCGTGCTCGCCTTGGTTTCTGTGTCGATTGTGGCGAGCTTGATCTTCTTCTCATGGGAAGGGTTTGACGTTGATTATATGCGGCCCTGGTCGGTCTACACCTATCTTTTCGAATATTGGGATATGGAACGCGTTCGTAATCGAGCTCTGATCTCAATTACGGTCCCAATTGTTCTGGCGGTCATAATGTTCGCAATGGGCCCGATTTACAAACCAAAAGCCGTTTTTGGCGACGCTCACTTTGCCAACCACCGCGAGATGATGAAGGCCGGCCTCTTCAAACAACGCGGCGTCCTTCTGGGTCGCGCGCACGGCAAATATATCTGCTCTGATGCAAACACCCATACACTGCTTATTGGGCCTCCGAGGGCAGGCAAAGGAACCGGCGTTGTAGTTCCAAATTGCCTGAACTGGCACGGCTCATTGGTCGTGTTGGATCTCAAAGGCGAAAACCACCGGGTGACCAGCGGTTTCCGAGCACAGCATGGCAGCAAGGTCTACTATTGGGCGCCGATGTCAAAAAAGTCGCGGTCCTTCCGCTACAATCCGTTAGACCAAATCAGCCCTGACCCGATCCACCAAATAACCGACGTTCAAACCATCGCATCGATGCTGATCGACGTCTCCGATAAGGACCCCATGTGGGGCCAGGAGGCGCGATCCCTCTTTACCGGCGCTGCCCTCTACGTCTTACAAAATCGCGAGACTAAGACCCTTGGGGAAGTCTACCGCTTCGTCACATCGACGGCCGACCTACCGGCCCTTTGTCAAAAGATTCTGGACAACACGCAGGGCCTCACGACCGAAGTTATTTCATCGCTTGGCTCCTTTGCGGGCAAAGCCCCTAAGGAAGCGGCCGGCGTGCGGTCCACAATGCAGGCCTCGCTTCGCCTTTTCGAAAACCCGGTTGTCGATGCAGCAACCTCGGCCTCAGATTTCAGGATTGAAGATCTTCGGCGCAAACAAATGTCGATTTATGTTGGTGTTACGACCGCTCAGCTCGAAACCGCAGCCCCCCTGCTCCGGCTCTTCTTCCAACAAGTCATGTCTATCATGAGCGACACCGAACCAGGCCCGGACGAACCGCATGAAGTTTTGATGGTCATGGACGAATTTGCGTCCCTTGGCGCAATGAACTCCATTGTTTCAGCGTTCACATTGCTTGCAAGCTACAATGTCCGCATCCTAGCCGTCCTCCAAGGCTTGTCCTGGCTCGATCGGATATATGGCAAGGACACACGTGAAGGCCTCATCGCGTGTTGTGGCCATCAAATCATCATGACCACCAATGATGAGACCACCAGCAATTACGCTTCCCAGGCCCTTGGCGAACGCACTGTCACCAACGATTCCGTTACACGCCGCGCGTTCTCATTCGAAAAATACTACCCTTCTAAAAATACAAGCGCGATCGCTCGTCCGCTCATGACGAAAGATCAGGTTCGCAAACTTGATAAGAAAAAGCAGATCTTGCTCACAGAGGGTCATGTCCCCGCATTGGTGAAGAAGATCGTCTATTACAAAGATCGCCTGTTCAAAAAGCGCCTGGCACCCCCTGCACCTGTCCCCGCCTTGGATCTCAGCAACTATAATAAACCGCTAGCACCGTTCGGTACCACAAACCCGGGCGACACCGCAGAAGGGTCATTGAATCCATCCACAGCACCACAATCAGCCTCAGAAACAATGTCATCGGCGTACCAGGACGCCCCCGATCCCGACACGAGCTCGTTAGTTGCCGCTCAAGGCCAATTCTTCGAACTCTTAAGGCATGAAATGGCAACCAATCCGGCCCTTGCGGAACTCTCCGACGAAGTGGCCGCGCTCGAGAGCGTCTCACTTTCTGAACTCGATTAAACTACTGAACTCATGAAGTAAGACGCTCGCGGGTGCGCTCTCCATGCTTTCGATCGACTGAACGGCTGATGGAACTTTGATTGTACGAGTGCAGCATTACCGCGAGTTCATTCGCGCGAGGACAAATTTAGTCTTGCAAGAGGCGCGAGATCACTCCCCATAAACTGCCCAAGTGCAGCGATCTCCCCTTGTTCGTTTAACTTCAACACACCTATCTCACCTTCGGATAGCCATAATCCTGATACCCGACGTATTGTCGCCGAGTGTCCGATCAGAGCGATGTTTGCATTAGGTATTCCGGGAGCGATCTCGGCTAACAACTCTCGCATTTCAGACTCGGCCATATCCATATTTCGTTCGCCTTTTGGGTCATGGTGGAGCAATCGAAAGTCTGTCTCGTATTCGACCCCAAACATAAGCCGAGCAGTCTCTGCGCTGCGACACATGGGACTTGATATGACCCTTTCAACTGGAATGCCCACTGCGTCTAAAACGACGCCTGTTTCTTGCGCACCGGCTAGTCCAGCTATCGACAAATTTCTTTGTGCTCTACAATCATCTGATGGGCGGCTATAATCGTCTTCACGCGAAGGGACTTCGGTGCGCTCGTGACGAATTATCAGCACATGGCCGCCTTTCTTGAGCAGCTGTGTCAGCTCGCCTTGTCTCAGTGGTTTGGGCTGTTGCGGATCAGCGAGTGATGGGTTTGCTGCTATTAGGAAAGCCAAAACTACGGAGAGGACTAGACGAAATTTTATCAAGTTTAGACGATCAAATCTTAAAAACACAGCAGCTGCTCACCTTTGGTTACTTGAACGTTATATGTTCTGCGTAACAGGATTCTCCCAAGTGAATAAAAAGCAATTTGTGAAGAGCAACGCACAATCGGATCTGGATTTTTATCGGAGTAGTATCAGACTGAGCGGCTTCTTCTAAGCCCACGAGGATTGATCGCGGGGCAAAAGCCCCTCACTCAAGACCGTCACGCGAGCACCCGTCTTGTTCTTGCTGTCCGGCGTATGCCAATCCCAGAGAACGAGATTCAATGCGTCCCGGCGAGCACCATTTGCAAAACTCGGAACCAGGATCCCATGGCAACCCGATTGAATCAGCCGATTTGCAAGCCTGTGGCAGGCCGGCTCAATGCCTTTATTCATCTCAGACTCCCAATTCGGGCAGTTAAGATCGGGCCATGCAACACCGTGCTGTTTCCGCACTGACTGGGCAGATAAGTCCAAAACGAGGTCGCTTTCCACTTCCAAATGCCAGAATGTGAAGGGGTCCGTGTTCAGGGCAAATCGAACTTCCTTTGCGCACGTATCAAAGTCCAGCGACGTATATAGCGCTTCGACACCCTTGGGGTTGAAGCGTCCCCCATGCCTGGCCGCCCCCTCCCCAGAGGACGGCGCGTAAGCCCATTCAGGTTTGGCGGCGCGAACAACTCTCTCTTTGAACGCGGGCGATTTCACGCATACCCACCTTCAATTCGCCTTTGAATGTGCGCGCGGAGCGCATCAAACTCGCCATCTTTCACGACCCGGTCAGGGGTTCGTCCACCAAACCCAACCAAGGGTTCTGAACGGAACCAGGCATAAGCCATAATGAAATTTCCGACCAATGGCTTTACTGCGATCAGAACTTCAACCAAGTGCCGCAATGTTCTTTGGGTTGCAGGCGATTTGATACGTTCTTTGCGAGACAGAGACGGGCCCGGAATACCCATCGTCTCGCCGATCTCTTTCTTGGTCGTCAGCAACGTGGATGCCACCTTATCCGGTGAAATCAGATCGCCTTCAGTGAATTCTAGCAAAGCCATATGTCAACTCCATTGACCTGAATATAGGACAATGTGATTGACAATACAAGTTTGGGCTATCGCTCAAGATCGCGCTGGCGTTGCATCATACGTTCTATTCCATCCTTGAGGGCGCCCGCGTCAGCATCACCACCTCGAGCCAATTGCCCAATATTACCCCCCTGCCCTGCCTCAAACGCCTCTAATTGTTTGAAAATTGCAGCGGCCTTTACCGGCGCAACAACACGCGCGGCTTCGCCCCGATCACTCCTCTCGGCGCGGTACAACTTCGCCAAAATGACTGCGGCTTCTTCTCGGTCTTCGACCTGATCAAGCTTTGCTGCTTTAGCGATTTTTTCCATTTGGCCGCGCCGCGTAATGATCGTCCGAAACGCCATTGACTGCTTCGCTAAAAGCTTAGACGTCGCCGCCACAACGCCATCTGGATCCTCGTCCATGCGCGAAGAAATCCGCTCAAAAACCTTCGATAGAGCTTCATATTCAGACCGCTCTGAGACAGCATTTGATTTCATCGCAGCAAACCAGTCGTGTTCTTTCCCATCAGCCCCAGAACGCAGACCAGCCAGCACTTCCATTGCGGCGCCTTCGTCGGATAGTGACGAACCTAACCGGCCCCTGGCCTGCCTGGCGCTCTGCTTCTCTGAGCGCTCCGTCTGCCCCCTGCTAAACCGTGGCGTCGCATTTAGATCCAGCCCTTCTTCTCGCGCAAACTTCGCAAACTGATTCCTGAAATCATCGAGCTCGGCGCGGCTCCACCCAAGCCGTTTACCCTTCAATCTTTCGCGCACGATCAGGAAATGGACATGCGGATGTGGCTCGTCAGTGTGAAGCGTAAAAGCATAATCATAGTCCGGCGCAAGGACCTCTTGCCCCCATCTCCGTGCGGCCTTCAAAACCGCCTCTGAGTTCATACCTTCAGGTGCGGAAATGATCAGATGGCCAGCGTTTCGTGCATCCTGTCGATCGCTAAAATTGGCGCTCCACTGTTCAGCAAGATCGTCGAGCGCAGCCCCTCCATCGTCTTTTGATAGGACTGTGCCGTCTCTCAGCTCGACCTCTAAATCACTGCCTCGGCTTTGATAGGCCAAGGCCTGTTTGACCCGGCTAATCGTCCGGTAAAATTTGGCGACTTTGACAACCGCTTCTGGCGTTCCGGCCGCTGCTCTGACCCTTGCTGAAAGGCTCGGCTTGGCGCGCACGCCGCCATAAACCGGAACCCGGCGCCCTTTGGAGCGATCATCAGATTGCCAGAACTCGCCCTCACGTTTCACGTTTCGGCTTCCGGATCCTGCGTTTTGAGCGAGCGCGCTTTATCATCCGGCGCACCGCCTCTTTTTGCGCGTCAACTGCGGATATGACACCTTCAAGATCTCTCGAAACAATCGGTTCAACCACAATCGCGCCTTGGTTTATCGCCCTGGCAATTTGATTGATATTTCGTCCGATCGCGCTGAGCTGCACATTGGCATCGAGCAAAGCAGCCAACTCTTTTTCGAACACTTCCGGACCTTCATCGACGGCTTCTTTCATTAGCCGTCTGTGCAGGACCGACGGCTTAACGCCGAGCCTATCTGCAAGCCGTGTAAACGCTTGCTTCTCATCTTCATCAACACGAACTCGCACAACTTCGGATTTCGATTTAGACCCGGATATTGGGCGCCCTTTTCCTCTCTTTGGCGTTTCGGATTTTGGGGCCAGCTTCATTCAAAAATCCAGGGTCTAATCTCTTTGGTAAAGGCCGATTCCATCGGCCTCTGGCCTAGCCCGATTTGGGCTACAGGCGCGCTTGCGCGGTTTTTTGTACCACAAAACACGTATCCTGCTACTCTCTTCTAATTAACTACCAAACCTAAAGCGAAAAACAACGCTTGGGTAGACGCAGGTGACTTTTTTCTGCCGCAAAAGACTTTGCGGCTGGCCTCCGGCGGGGAAATTTTTAAGCGAAAGGTTGAAGGGTTTCGGCGAGGGAAGCCGAACGCAAGTTTGATCTCCCGCCGAGAGTATGTCGAAGCTGTTCAGTGGAAATTTTTTTGTTGGGCCATAGAAGCCCGTACAGAGGCATATACCGTTTCATGTGGGTGGGTAGCGAATTTTTCTGCGAGGCCCCTCAGCGACAAAATTTAACGCCGTTATGGCGATTTTTTACGGCGGTGCTCAGAAGGCAATTCGAAGTCTGTTTTCCAGAGCCCCATCTGGGTCTGTTTCGCTTTGACCTCAATCGCTTCATAGCTCGGATCCAAAACGTACCCCTCCTCGGATCCACGATAAGCAACGGCCAGGCCTTCTTGCAGCATGACTTCATTCAGCACCAAATTGGTTCCATAAATATCGCAGATCGCAAGCGCGCGGCCATACAGGTCGAGCTCAGACCAGATACAACGAACATCAGCGCCGGCAGCTAGCTCGACAAGGCGCGCCTTCGCGAGCGTTCCGCATGGCCAAGTCTCGGTCCCAATTTTCGCAACTTGATCGAGCTCACAAGCATCTATGCCGGCCAAACGAATTCGAACCCCTTCAAGGTCGATCGTATCGCCATCAATAATCTGAGCCGCACCCCGTTTGCCATAATCGATCGCTTCAGGACCAGGATCAAACCTACGGCGAAATTCATCATGGAGAATGGCGGCGATGACCGCGAGTAGAACGACGCAGCCAACCACACCGAAGAAGACTTTCACCGTCCCCTCCTCTGCTCGTTGAAGCCGGCTCAACGACTATAGCTAACGGGATCGATTGCGCTACGATTTTGATGCGAGCGCACCGCCGCGTTTACGTACAAGAATCAGATGATCGTCTTCGTCCAGGCGCGCCGCCATATTCAAACATTCGACGATGTACTCAGATAACGAAATGCTTCGGCCAAGCGATTTCATCTGCAAATGGTGTTTCGAGGCACGAGGCAGTTTCAACGAAATCGTTGCATCGCACGCAGGGAAGCGGTCTTCTGGAATATGCGCGGTTTGGGTTTGCGCATTAAGCCGTGCCAACGCGCCCATCTCTTTAAAACTCTCCCCGGCCAGATCGTGACTGGAAGCACCCATTAATTGATCTTGAATATTTTTCAAAAGCGCGTCCGTGCCACCTTCGCCGGCCGCCTTTTTGCGCTCTTCAGAAACCCATTCTCGAATATCACTCGCCAGGCGCACCTTGGCTTCGTGCGAGAGCGCTCCAAAGTCAATATAATCATCCGGCTCCGCCTCCGCGGGCGTCTCCTCTACGAGTTTGATGTCGGTGGTCTCACCCGTCTCGAGATCGCTGGAAACGGCATCGACGAGGCTTTGAATATCTGGCTTTGGTTTTGACATTATCAGGCCGCCTTCAATTGATTTAGTCGTTTCAGCATTTCATGGATCAGGGCAAATAGTTTGACCGTCTCTTTGCCCGCCGCCGTCTTCGGCGCATCGAGCGGCGGGAACAATCCATCACCAACATCAACATATTCTGCCCGGTCGGTGATCTCGACACTCGACACAGCTGCGCCATCATGCGCCGTGAGGCTTTTCAGAACATCCTGGTACTTGGGATACTTTTTATCGGACTTTGAGGTCGGCACCCTTGATGGAATGACAAGCGAGGTCACCCCTGCCGCATTCAGAACATCAACGGTCTTAAGCGTCGATTTCAAATCTTGGTTTGAAATAAACATCGGCACCAAAGTGATGTCGGTAATCGTCGAGACGATGTGCTCCTGCGACACGAGCTTTGGCGGCAGATCCAAGATCAAGAAATCATAGCCCTGATCGCTAAAAATCTGGCAGAGGTCTCGATATGATTTGAGATCCGCATCTCGGCCATTAAAACTGGCCACGAAGAAATCCTCTTTCTTGAAGCGGCCCGGCTCGACTTCATCCCGAAAGATGCCGTGACTCGCCCCCTGCTCATCGAGATCTAGAACCGCGACCCGGTGGCCGGCCGCATAGGCAGCCGCCGCCATGCATTGCGACAGAGTGGTTTTACCGCACCCGCCCTTTTGATTGAGAACCGTAATGGTGAACATTCGAACACCCTTTCTTTGAATGTTCGAGATTTAGCGTGGTCGCATTAACACAAAGTTGCGGCTTCTCGATTTCCAGACATTGCGACCTCCAAACCTTCAAATGTTTGAAGGTTTGATCTTCGCATTATCGAGACTTTGCTACGTCGCAATGTATCAAAGTATGAACTTTGCAACCTTGGTATCTGGCAACCTCTGAACTTCAGATCTTTGAAAAATTCATACTTCCAATCTTTAAAACAAATCGACTTTGCAATTTTGCGATCTTTGGACCTCTGAAAATTACAACTTCACAAGCTTTCGAAGTCCTAACCGCTTCGTTAAAGCAGGCTTAACGCTATGCGGCTAATTCTCGGCCCATGTCGAGTACGAAAAACCAAACCGGAAAACTGCGCGCCATTCAGGGCGTGTCGCATCTGATGGCACTTGCGCTAGCAGGGCTGTCACTGGTCACAGGCTGTCTATTTTGGGCCAATGCAGGTCCGGACGCAGATTTTCTGACCGGAGCGCTCATGGGGGCTCTTCCAGAAATTCTGGCGGTGGTTTTCATCTTCACGATCGCGGCAATGGCGACCTCCAATCACAAGCGTATTGGGACATATGCCGCCATCTTAGTCGTCGCAGCGGCGATGCTGATCTCCTGGGGCGTGTCCTATGTCGGATCTTACATGTATTGGGAAACAATCGACGATCGCGCCATTACGCAGTCGCAGACGTCAGCGAGCTCGACACTCAGAAACACTCTACAAGCCGACCTCGCGCGTTATGAAAGCGAGCTCAAAACCTTTGAAGGGGTAGGGCGCGAGGATGTGACCACGCTCGAAGCTTTGCTCGAGCGGTGCCGACAAGTCTCAAGAGACGAATGTCTGACCACAGATGTCCAGGGCCGGCTGGCCACAAACAAAGCGATCAACGCTTTAGAGGTGAAGAAAAAAGACACGATCGACGCCCTGATGACCCTGGCGACTTCCGAGCAAACAGCAATTGAATCGGGCGTCTTTTCGCCAACCGTATTCCTGGCCAGTTTCTCGATAAACTCGCGCGCTTTTCTCCACACGTTCTACGCTGAAGCTATCAAGATCGTGCTCTTCCTGATGGGGCTCTGGGCGACAGTTCAGCTCAAACGCGTGAGCGATCAGGAGCAGGTTGTACTTGAAGATAAGGTCGCTGAATTTGCTGAACAACTCTCGCGCGCCGAAGCGATTAAAGCCGATCTGCAGCGCCAACTTGAAGAGTTGAAAGCCAAGCAGAAAAAGCCAAAGGTGGCTTCGAAACCGAAGCAAGCCACGCCCAAGCCAAAACCGGCGCCTGCCATCGAGAAAGTCGCGGTGATCAAACCAAAGCCTATCCAGGCGGCGGCCACGCCGGCTGCGAGCAATTATATTGAAGTTCCGGAGATTCAGGCAGACGGGTCAACAAAAATGGTCCGCAAGCGAATCGCCTAGCGTTCAGCCTCAAAATCTCGGCCGGTTTGCGCTTGCGAGTTCGTCTCGCGGTTCATCCCAATTTTCGCACCCATCTGCTCAACAAGTTTTGCCATTTGAGCTTGCCGGGCAGGGTCTTTGACTTGCGCCGTCAGGCCCCTCAATTGATCGACATAGGCTTCGCCTTTCGAAGGGTGCGCGCGTTGATTTGCAGCCACTGTGAGACGTTGCTGAGCCGATTCCGACCGGGTACGGCCCAATTCTTCGGCCAGGCCCGGATCAATCTCTGCCTCTCGCGCGAGCTGGCGGGCATCCTGTTCCAGGCGCGTTCGCTCATCAGGCCCGAGATTTGGTTTCGACGCCCGTTCTTCAAAATCGCGTGCCTTCTGAGCGTCGGTTAGGGCTTCCGGGCGGGTCTCGTTTGATCGATCGGCCATTCTCGGTCCTCTTTTGTTAGTTCTTCTAACAAAACCTGAGCGAAATTAACAAGCAAAACGCCGGCCTGCAACTTATACAGGTATAGGCAAAATCGATGGACCAGGAGCCCCGTGGAGCGCGATTCAGCCCTTTCAACGCCAAATGATCGGCAAAACCCTTCAAATCGCTCTCACGGACGCGCTCTGACGATTTCTGGCGGCCTTTTCGGCCGCTCGCGGCCCTCTTTGGGCCTGTTTTCTCACCCTGGACCACTCTTAGTTGTGAAA
>ERZ1740072.83-NODE-83-length-50579-cov-16.260411_pt1 | contig 50579 bp, 38 predicted proteins | sample MGYA00581733_ERZ1740072 | MGnify/ENA primary metagenome ERZ1740072 (study PRJEB43018, sample SAMN04849741) | marine metagenome | isolation source: floating plastic debris | place: Pacific Ocean | collected 2008-08-30 | study: EMG produced TPA metagenomics assembly...
AGCGTCTTACGTCTGCATCACCCGTCAAATTTTCTAAAACCAAATGCGATGAAAACCCTACTATTTTACTGTCAACATATTCTGGGTATTGGCCACCTGATTCGTAGTATGGCCATTGCCCGCGGCCTCAGCCAAGATTTCAAAGTCTACTTTGTCAATGGTGGCGAAGTGATTCAAGACTTTCCCATCCCCGAAGGGATTGAGGTGATTAACCTGCCGGCCATTAAGACCGATCCAAACTTTCAGGAGCTGCAGGTGCCTGACGGTTTTGCAGATGTGGATGCGGCACTGGCCTATCGGCGTGGGCTGTTGCTGGAGGTTTGCGATCGCATCCGTCCCACCGCCGTCATGGTAGAGCTATTTCCCTTTGGTCGTCGTCGTTTTTCCACCGAGTTAATCCCACTTCTAGAACGCGCTAAAGTTCACGGAGCCAAGACCATCTGCAGCCTGCGTGACATTGTTGTCACCAAGCAAGACCAGGCACGCCATGAAGCCAAAGTCTGTAAGCTAATGAATCGCTATTTTGATCAGTTACTGATCCACGGCGATCCTAGTTTTTTACCCCTAGAAAACAGCTTTTCCCGTGTGGGTGATCTCACCGGTGAAGTCCACTACACAGGCTATGTAGTCCCCGATGTCGACCGAGAGTTTACCCCCAGATCTGAAACAGATCCACCCATGATCTTAGCCAGCGTTGGCGGTGGTCGCTTTGGCCATGAACTATTGAACTGTGTGGCCCAAGCCAGTCAGTTTTTAGAAGATAGAATCCCCCATCATATTCAAATGTTTACCGGGCCATTTGCACCGGAAGATGTTTTTAACCATCTCCAGGCGATTGCCTCCCAGCGCTCAAATCTCACCGTCCAGCGCTATACCCCCGATCTGCTCAGCTATATGGCCAAGGCCGACTTATCCATTAGCATGGCAGGCTACAACACCACGCTCAACGTGTTGCAAACCGGAGTTCGTGCCATACAGCTACCGTTTACCGGCAATGACGACCAAGAACAACGGCTGCGCTCTACCCGCTTAGAACAACTTGGCATTGTTAAGGTCATTGATTCGACTGCCCTCGCTCCCATTCCCTTTTCCCTCGAGGTTATCCGGGCCCTAGGTCATACCCGCAGCCAGCAAAATTTCTGTTTGCGGGGTGTAGAAATAACCGCCGCTCGAGTTAGGGCTTTAGTAGCACAAGAGGTTTTTGTTTGATCTCTTTTATCTGACTTTTCTCTTGAGTTCTGAAAGAAATTTTGACCCACAGCGTAGATCTATTTCAACAGTCCCCTCCAATATCATCAAATCCATGACCCAGCCTAAAGTTTGCATTACCACCCTGGAGTTTCCGCCCGATGTTGGTGGTGTGGGTGAGTCAGTCGCTCGCATCGCGAACCTACTCCAGGCCATTGGTTATGACGTTCACGTTGCCGTATTTCACTCCAAACAACGTAAAGCAGACGGTTATTATCGATCGGACTGTAGCACCACTGAGCAAAACGGAATCCAGATACATCGCCTAACCCCCGCCAGCCGATCCAATGCGCCAATTCTGCAAGACTACCGTAGCGAGATTTATTTTCAGCTCAAGCAGCTGCACCAACAGCATCAGTTTGACCTATTCCATGCCTTTTTTATTAATGAGACAGGTTTTATCACCACGTTACTCGCCAAGGAAGCCGGCATTCCTATCATCAATAGCGTGCGGGGTAGCGATCTGCACAAGCATGTATTTAGCCCCAAACAACATGGCCAGGTTAGCTGGATTTTAGCCAGCTCGGACTGGGTAACCTTTGTCAGCCGAGACCTACAAAGACGAGGACAGGTGCTCGTCCCCGCCCTCAAAAACAAATCCACCGCTTTCTGGAACTCAATTCAGCCAGTGGAATTTTCTGGGTTATCCAAGCCGCCCCTCGCCGACCGGCTCAACGGGCTAGTGATTGGCTCAGTGGGGCGATTCCGCGACAAAAAAGGCTTGGAATATCTGTTAGATGCCTGTACCGAAATCAAACAGACTATCCCGCTCACCCTGCTACTGGTGGGAGATTTCGCCGAGCGGGAACGCCCCTACTGGGAAGCCGCTATTCGCGATAGCGGCATGGCAGATAACACCGTCGTCACTGGCATGATTCCCCGCACCGAGGGCATGGCCTATCTGACCTATATGGACATCTATGCCATCCCGTCTCTCCACGACGGCTGCCCCAACGCCCTACTAGAAGCAATGTTGGCAAGTCGAGCGATTGTGGGGACAGACGTTGACGCCATCGGTGAGATTTTAGACCACAACTATAACGGTCTGGTGGTGTCTCCAGGATCTAGCACTGAGCTCAAGGCCGCTATTCTCACCTTAGCGAAGTCTCCAGAGCTGCGCCACTGGCTGGGGCAGACGGCCAAAGCCACCGCCCATCAGAAGCTTGCCCCTGCCATTGAACAACAAAATTGGGCCAAGGTTTATCAACAAGTTTTGCCCCAGTCCGTAACCGTTCTTGCATCTTAAGTTTTAGGAGCTTTGTTATGACGTCTATCAGTACCAACGCCGCCTTAATCTCCACAGCCCTACCAGCCATTACCGTTGTGGTAGTACCACGGGAACGATTTAGCTACACTCAACAGTCTTTAGAGAGCATTTATCAATACACAAATCTGCCATTTGAGCTGGTGTATGTGGATGGTGGCTCACCTAAATCAGTACAACACTATTTGAGCAAAGCAGCGGCAGAACGGGGCTTTACACTGCTCCGCACCGAGCACTTTCTGGCTCCCAATCAGGCCCGTAACCTCGGACTCAGCCAGGTAAAAACAGACTATGTGCTATTTATTGACAATGATGTTCACGTCTCTTACGGCTGGTTAGAGCGGCTTTGGGAATGCGCCCAAGAGACCGATGCTACGGTGGTCTGTCCCCTCACCTGCATCGGTCAACCGCTCCACCAAAAAGTCCATCTGGCCGGGGGAGAAGCAAGAATTTTTACAGAGCTAAACGGAGATCAGACCCAACGTCGTGTCCATGAGAAACACTATTTTGTAAATCGTTCGGTGGCCGACGTTCAAGATCAGCTACATCGACGGGTCTGTGAGTTTGCTGAGTTTCACTGCATGCTGGTTAAGCGTTCTATTTTCACTCAGATTGGCCTGTTGGATGAAAAGCTGCTCAGCACTCGCGAGCATATTGATTTTTGTCTAAACGTGAGTCAAACAGGGGGCAAAATTTACTGTGAGCCGGATTCGGTGGTTACCTATGTGCCGGATATTCTATATCGTTGGTCAGATTTAGCCTTCTTTATGTTGCGCTGGAGTGATGAGTGGGAGCTCAAAAGTCTCAAACGATTTCGAAAGAAGTGGAATTTGGATAAAGACAAGTACTTTAAGAAGCGGTATAAGCGTTTAGGGCATCGTCGTCATTCTGCGTTTCTGCGTCCTTTGATTCGGAAGATAACGTTTGGTCAGCCAATTCCTTGGTTGGAGAAGGTCGTTATTGGGTTGGAGCGGCAGCTGAATCGGTTGATTACTGGGCGGTATAAGCGGCTATATGGGAAAGGGGGTGAAGGTAAGGGGAAACAGATGGTGGGGAAGGTGGTGGGATCGATGTAAAGGGAGGGTTGTTTGGGAGGTTGGAGATGAGGATGAAACCATCGCATCCATAGAATACATGAGTAAAAAAGAGAAACTACCCCAAAATCTCACCATGGCTAAACGAAAATCTTTTAGGTCATCCCTACCTGGCTTACAAAAAATAGCCCAACGCTTTTGGCCCCACATTCGCAAACAGTCACACCTCCTCACAGGCGCATTTTTTGCCCTCTTAGCAGAAACAGCCCTACGTCTGCTAGAACCCTGGCCCCTTAAACTCATGTTTGACCGGGTAATTCTACCCGCCGGGTTTAATGTCCACGGTCATAATATCGAAGCGTTGGCAAATCTCTCGCCATTGCTAGTCTTGACCATTTTATCAGCGGCCCTCGTAGCAATTTCAGCGGCACGGGGGGCCGCCGCCTACTTTAGTACGGTGGGCATGGCCGTGGCAGCTACCCACGTGATGACGGATATTCGTGGCCAGCTCTACAGCCATATTCAGGCCCTGTCGCTATCGTTCCACAGTCGGGCGAAAAGCGGCGACTTGATTACCCGTGTTACCTACGACATTGAACGGCTGCGGGAGGTCACTGTGGTGGCGGCGCTGCCGCTGGTGACCCACTTTCTGACGCTGGTTGGCATGGTGGGGGTAATGTTTTGGATTAATTGGGAGCTGGCACTGATTGCGATCGCAATCCTTCCCCTCTTTGTCCTCACCACCACCACCATGTCCCAAAAAATTCACAAGGTGGCCCGCACCCAGCGTAAGCGAGAGGGCGCCATGGCAGCCTCAGCGGCAGAGGCCATCGGTGCGATCAAAGTGGTGCAGGCCCTATCGTTACAAGATTTTTTAGGTAAGACCTTTGCTAAAAACAATCGCAAAAGCCTGAAGGAGAGTGCCGAAACCCAGCGTCTGCGAGCTGGTCAGGAACGTCTTGTGGAGAGTCTTGTCGCCATTGTCCAGGCCCTCGTTCTGTGGCGCGGGGTGCAGCTAGTGCTGGCAGGGAACGCCACCCCAGGTGACCTACTGGTCTTCCTCACCTACCTCAAGGTGGCCTTTAAACCCATGCGACAGCTGGCCAAATATACGGGACAAATTGCCAAGGCCGTCGCGTCTGGAGAACGGGTAATCGCCCTATTGGAAACAGTGCCTGACGTCCAGGACATGAAAGGAGCTATTCCTGCTCCTACTTTTCGAGGTGAAATCCAGTGCAACAACGTTACCTTTGCCTACAACCCAGAACAGGGGATTCTGCGCCACCTCACCTTTGTCGCCCAGCCGGGGGAACAGGTGGCCATTGTCGGTCCGTCCGGCGGTGGTAAGTCTACCCTAATTAGTTTGTTATTACGGTTTTATGACCCCATCGAAGGGGGTGTCCAGATCGATGGTCATGACCTGAGGGAGTATACCCTGACGTCTCTGCGACAGCAGATTAGCATTGTGCTACAAGATAGTGTTTTATTTGCCACCAGCGTTCGCGACAACATTGCCTATGGTGCCCTCGGAGCCAAGGATGCAGATATTGAGGCCGCCGCCCGTTTAGCCAATGCCCACGACTTTATTATGGACCTGCCCCAGGGCTACGACACTATCTTGGGCGAACGGGGAGCCACCCTCTCGGGGGGACAACGCCAGCGCATTGCCATTGCCCGAGCCGCCATTCGTCAGGCCCCCATTGTCATTCTCGATGAACCCACCAGCGGTCTTGACAGCGCCAGTGAAGCCCTAGTGAGCGACGCCCTCCATCGGCTTAGCCAGGGTAAAACCAGCTTCTGGATCTCCCACAATCTGAGCACGGTGCAACATGCCGATCAGATTCTCTATGTCGAACAGGGGTGCATTTTAGAACGGGGAACCCACAGCCAGCTGATGGCCCACGCTGGACGCTATGCCCACATGTATAAATTGCAATCCGGTAGTTATTTGTCGAGCTATGCGAACTGACACCAGCCGCATTATTTTAGTCCGCCACGGACGCAGCTCCTTTAACGATCAGGGGCGCTACCAGGGTAGCTCCGATACGGCGGTCCTCACCCAGCAGGGCATCGAAACCGCCCAACAGGTGGGAGACTATCTGCGGCCAATCTCCATTAATGCGGTGTACACCAGCCCACTGGCGCGGGCCAAACAAACAACAGATGAGATTCTTAAAGCAATGGCCGATAGGCGGCCCAAACCCATTACCGTCAGCAACGATCTGCGCGAGATCGATCTGTCTGTGTGGGAAGGCCTTACCTATGGGGATGTGCGACAAAATCATCAGCAAGCCTATAAATGCTGGCAACAGCACCCCCATGAGTTTAAGCTGCCAGCAGCTAATAATACCTATCACTATCCGGTCAAAGACCTCTACCAGCGCGCCCAACTGTTTTGGGCCCATACCCTGCCCCTCCATAGAGGGAAAACTGTTCTAATCGTTAGCCACGGGGGGACAAACCATGCCTTAATTAGCACAGCCTTAGGTCTCTCTGCCAAAGATCATCACTGTTTACAACAGTCCAACTGTGGCATCAGCACCTTAGAGTTTTCGGGTCTGGGGGTACAGCTAAAGCAGCTCAACCAGACCAGGGCCATTCAAGAAACTCTGCCCAAGCTCAAGGCGGGTAAGCAGGGGCTGCGGCTATTGTTGCTGGCCGAGGATAGCCTCACCATGAGTGCCTGTAAACAGCTGGCCCATCGTCTAGCTGCCATCAAACTAGATGTTTGCCTTTCGATAACGGCTGGACAAAAATGGCTGCCTATTTTGTTGCCGTACCAGGATAAAACCATCCGGTTTACCGTTGAACAGGATGATTTCCTGCAGGCCGGGAAACAGCCATGGCCTGAGGCATTTTGCTCTACCGATGAGCTGATCACTGGGGTTGCGATCTCACCCACCACCAGCATCCAAACCCTACTCATCCAAACCCTTGGCGGTCGCCCCTACGAAGGCTCCAAACTCTTGCTCAAGCCCGGTCACCTCAGCGTTATCCACTATCCCAAAAACCACCGTCCCATCGTCCAGGCTATCAATATATAGGTCTAGCTCTTTCCATTCTCATGACATACAGACGTTCCATGGAACGTCTCTCCCCATATCATTCATCCCTAGGAGTCTTTCCCATGGCTATTCTTGTTACCGGTGCTGCCGGATTTATCGGTTATCACGTTGCCCACACCCTACTCAACCAGGGCCACTCAGTCATCGGCATTGACAACCTCAACACCTACTACGACGTTCGCCTCAAACAAGCGCGTCTAGACCAGCTTAGGCCCCATCCCCAATTTCAATTTCACCAGCTCGACATTGCCGATCGCGCCGGTCTCCACCATTTATTTGCCCGCCATACCCCAGAACGGGTCGTTCATCTCGCCGCCCAGGCAGGTGTACGCTACTCCCTCGAAAATCCCCATGCCTATGCCGACAGTAATCTTGTCGGCTTCGTCAACATTCTCGAAGGCTGTCGTCATCACCCAGTCAAACATCTCGTGTTTGCCTCCTCCAGCTCTGTATATGGTGCCAACCGACAGCTCCCCTACGCCGTCAGCCACAATGTAGACCATCCCCTCAGCCTTTATGCCGCCACCAAAAAGGCCAATGAACTCATGGCCCACACCTACAGTCACCTCTACGGTTTACCAACAACGGGGCTGCGCTTTTTCACCGTTTATGGTCCCTGGGGTCGTCCAGATATGGCCCCGTTTAAATTTACCAAGGCCATCATCGAAGGACGCCCCATCGATGTCTATAACCATGGCCACATGCGGCGTGACTTCACCTACATCGACGATATTGTTGAAGGCGTAGTGCGCACCCTCGACCATAGCCCTCACCCCAGCGACCGGCACACAGTTGATCCTGGCCATAGCCACGCCCCCTACCGCATTTACAATATCGGCAATGGTCACCCGGTGGAGCTTATGCACTTTATTCAGGTCATCGAAAACTACCTGGGCATCAAAGCCAAAACAAACATGCTGCCGATGCAGCCAGGTGATGTACTAGAAACCTGTGCCGATGTCACAGCCCTACAGCAGGCCGTAGGCTTTCAACCCACTACCCCGTTAGACCTGGGCCTCCCTAAGTTTATCGACTGGTATCACCATCACTATCAGCTCAGCCCCCTACCCCTATCGGCATAGATTATGGGTCCCCCAAGAACAGCATTTTTTTGAGGGACCCGTAAAAACACGGCATATAAAAACTCGTAAGACTACATTAGAATTTATCCCCACCCAATGCCTAGAAACGTTCTAATAATCATCAAAATAGTTTGAATTAAAGCCAAAATCCTCATTTTCAGATAGCAAAAAAAAATTACCCATTTATACTGAGTTTTCTTGATGAGAACTATCCTATGATTTGAGACAAGTAGTCAAAGACCGCTGAGATGCCCCCCGCAGCGAATTATCGAGGCTACTTTACCGACACCGGTCCCCCAAGACTAGTCCTTATGAAAGCACTCTCATTTGCGCTTCATTAGACTCTTAGATGGGTATGCCATTTTTAGATAGTGTTGATCGGTGCCGCTACTGACATATTCAATTCACACAGCTCAGTCCCTCAAGCTAGCTGAGGGCTCCAACCACATCAGGGAAATATCAATCGTTGCTAATTTGAGGACTAATTCCCTCAGCTATCTGAAAAACAACCAGAGGTTCTGGGCTTAGATCATTCCAACCATCAGCAACGCGCAAAAAACGCATCTGGACTCAGGTCCACGGCCTGATTGGCCGCTACTATCCCATTGTCTCGCTGCCAAATTTTGGATAGTTCCCATGACTGCTACATTGCTTGAGCCACGCACCGCAACCAGAGCGCCATTGCCAGCTTCTATTACCATTGTGGTTGCACCACGAGAAAATTTTGGTTACACACAACAATCCTTAGAAAGTATCTACCAATATACTCACCTGCCATTTGAACTGGTATATGTTGACGCTGGATCGCCAAAGCATATTCACAAATATCTAGTGCGGACAGCAACCAGGCTTGGTTTTACGTTGCTGCGTACCGAACATTTCCTAGCCCCCAACCAGGCTCGAAATCTGGGTCTGAGTCAAGCAACAACAGATTACGTAGTATTTATCGATAACGATATTCACGTCTCGGCTGGCTGGCTAGAAAAGCTGTGGCAGTGCGCTCAAGAAACAGAGGCGACAGTCGTCTGTCCACTTACCTGCATTGGCAAACCGCTACACAATCGGATTCATTTAGCAGGGGGCGAAGCCAGAATATTTATGGATATTAAAGGCGATCAGATTCGTCGTCGACTTTATGAAAAACGATTTCTGGTTAACCGCTCGGCAGCTGCCATTAAGCATCAGCTCTACAGACGCTCCTGTGAGTTTGCAGAATTGCACTGTCTGTTAGTTAAGCGAGATATCTTTGAGCAAATTGGCTACTTGGATGAAAAGCTGTTGGGTAGCCAAGAAGACATGGACTTTTGTCTAAACGTCAATCGGGCAGGGGGGCAAATGTTTTGTGAGCCCACCTCAGTTGTCACCCATGTCCCATCAACCTCCTATCGCTGGTCAGATCTGGCTTACTTTATGCTGCGCTGGAGCGATATGTGGGAAGTAGAAAGTCTCATGCACTTCCAACAAAAGTGGGACTTGGATATGGACCAGTATTTTATGCAACGTTACAAGCAGCTGGGCCATCGTCGTCATCAAACCGTTTTATATCCGCTACTGCGTCAGCTGACTGGGGGCAGTACCATTGCCTGGCTAGAAACCTTCGCCATTGGTCTAGAACGGTGGTTCAATCAGGTAATTACCGACCGCTATAGACAACGCCCGAAGAACACCGTCAGAAAATTAACACCCGCTACTACATCACCTACCCGCAAATCTCTGGTCAAACAAAAGCTTCGATTATCAGCCCTAAAGCAGCATAGCGCCCCGGTCCGACTATCTCAGCCCCATTTAATCTCCCATTAGCCAGCCGGTAGCCCCCTCCCTGGCTCCTATTTCTCTCTGAGAGAAACTTTCTCTCCACGTCTGCCGTTCAAGCATTTGCTCCGTGCTACTACTCAGAACGCTTACCTTCTCTCCATACGTCCTGTCGTTTCGCCAAGGAGATTGTGTCAGGTCATATCCTGCACACATGACAAATGCTTCATTAGCATCTGCAAGATATGCCGGGTTTTAAAGGGTTTACTGATAAAGCCTGATGCACCAGCGAGTCTTGCCCGTACCTGATCAACAATGCTGTCATTGTCCGTCACAACAATCAGTGGCGTCGCTGCAAACTGAGATATGCGACGAATTTGGGAGCATAGCTCATAGCTATTACCCACGGGCGGCGCTAAATCGATAAAGATCAGCTGGGGCATCAGATCTAATAGCTGAGATAGGTCCTGTAGAGCATCAGGAATACGAACACAGCTATAGCCAGCTCTCCGAATAATCTCCACCCCTGCCTGCTCGCGCTCCGGGGCATCGTCTATATAAACCACCCTGGTGTGCTCCGACTGTTGTTGAGAACAGAGAGTCTTCTTGATTAAAGAGATCGGGGCAGCTATTTGCACATTAGGCAATCTGTCGTCGTTGGCAACAGGAGCACTTAATAAGGATCTAATACTTAGGGATAAATTTCTGAACGATACCGGTTTTCGGACATAGGTTTCAAAACCAGCCTGTAGCAGCCGTTGCCCATCTATGGTTGGGTTGGCCATGGCAATGACCGGTATTTGCTCTGTGGCGCTAGCTTTTTTAAGAACTTTAATAATCTGCCAACCGTTAACCACCGACATGGCCATATCGAGCAAAATCAGATCCGGCAGCGCCGCGGTCGCTAACCGTAGTCCTTCCCCACCTCGATGCGTAATCACCACGTCATAGCCGTCTTGCTCCAGCGCTTGCTGAAGCGGCTGACCGCTCTGGTTATCTTTGCTTACGAGCAAAAGCTTAGTCATCCAAACCCCTCCCCAAGCTCTTACAAGCCAAGAAATGATTAAGCTTTTTCTAGTTGCCTACTGAGCCTAGGTCAAAAATATAGTATTTGAACCTTGGCTAGGGTAGCCCTAATTACAAGTCACCATATTAGCTTATACGGTTGGGAGCTGCTGCTTTAAGCGTTATGTTCGCATTTTCAGACATCAAGGGTAACGTACTTTCTGCCGTTACTAATTTTCTTGAGGGCGTTGCAAATAGGATCAGTCAAACGGTCGTGCTAGTCTCAAAGATTGACTAACCTATGCTCTATGAAATCTGCTAAGTCCCAGGTGGCTCTGTTGGCCCTGTGTCAGGCGACGGCCATGACCACTAACACTGTCTTGGTCACGGTGGCTGCTCTGATTGGCTACGCCCTAGCAACCGATAAGGCGCTGGCTACGGTGCCCCTGGCCATGCGCCAAGTTGCCACCATGGCCACCACCATTCCAGCGTCATTACTCATGCAGCGGATAGGTCGACGCGGCGGATTTCTAGTGGGATCACTGGTGGGTCTTATGGGTTCAGGTATTGGAATTTATAGTCTCATCATTGCCCATTTCTGGCTGTTTACCTTAGCGACAACGCTGCTCGGCGTCTCCAATAGTTTTGTCGGTTACTATCGTTTTGCCGCCGCCGATGTGGCTGATGATGGCTTTCGATCCCAGGCTATTTCCTGGGTGCTGGCGGGCGGCATCATCGCGGCCATCCTAGGACCGTGGGTCGCAAACGGCTCTAAAGGGTGGTTTGACAGTGACCTTTATGTGGGTGCACTAGCCGCCATCCTGGCATTACAGGCATTGTCCAGTTTGTTGTTGTTGAGGTTGCAAATCCCCTTAACGACGGCAGAACACAATAGCCAAGACTCACGCCCCCTGGCCAACATCATAGGACAGCCTAAATTTCTGGTGGCTACCCTGGGAAGTACGGTTAGCTATGGTGTGATGGTGTTTGTTATGACCGCCACGCCGTTGGCCATGGCGGTAGAGTCTCATTCTTTTGGTCAAACGGCGTCGGTCATTCAGTGGCATGTAATTGGTATGTTTGGCCCTTCGCTGATCACTGGATGGCTCATTAAGCGACTGGGGGTATTGCAAATCATTGTGACCGGGGCGGTGTTAAACCTGGGCTGTATGGGGTTAAATTTGGCCGGTACTAGCTTTTGGCACTTTGCCACGGCTCTCTTTTTATTGGGTCTCGGCTGGAATTTTATGTACGTGGGCTCTACGACGCTACTGACAGAGACCTATAGTCCCGCTGAGAAAGGACGGGTACAGGCCATCCATGACTTTGTAGTGTTTAGCTTTGTTGCGTTGGTTACGTTTCTCTCAGGTCGCATATTTTATCGATTTGATTGGACTATTCTCAATCAGATGAGCTGGCCGCTGGTGCTTTTTACCCTGCTGGTGGTGGTGTGGCTACAGCAAAAACGGCTGCACAGTCAGCGCATGGGTTAAGACGCGGAGGTTTGTTGGTGAATCAAGGCCATGGCGGCGAGCTTAAATGTTTGACTGATTTGCCCAGTGCCTAGATATCGGGCTTGGGAAAAACCGCCGTCGATTAGCATTGTTAGCTGGGTGGCCAGGGTTTGGGGCTGGCTGAGGCCGACGGCTTTGGCTAGGATGGAGATGCGATCGCAAACCATTTCCTTATGCGCCACCACCACCTGTCGCGACAAATGCTCCGCATCTGCAAACTCGCTAGCCGCCAATAAAAACGGACAGCCCTGCCACTCAGGTTGCTCCAGCAGCCATGCAATATAATCAATCACCCCAACCAGCTGCGCCATCGGCGTAGGATCGCAGTCTGCCAACGCCACCTCCAGCAGCTGCCAAAACCGCTGATTTCGACGCTCCAAGTAAGCCTGAATCAGCACATCCTTTGACGGAAAGTAGCGATAGAGACTCGTCTTCGCAATTTTCGCCGCCGCAATCACTCGGTCAATCCCCACCGCATGCAGACCCTGCCCATAAAATAACTGGTCCGCCACATCTAGAATGTGCTCCTTGAGGGGCTTATCAGAGGCAGCAGACTTGCGCGGCATAGTCTAAAAATAGATAAAAATCCATTGACATGATACAGACCTGTCTGTTATAAATCAAACAAGGTTAAATACAGACCTGTTTGTTTCAATACTCAGGCTCGAGCCACACCTAACAAATTGATGCCGTTGCTGATCCTCAGGGTGATTTTATCTGCAAGGTGCTGCCCTACGGCATATCTAACCGATCGGTTCATCCCCTAAATCAGCAACGGTAATAAATTGATTCCCCTCAGAATCAGTGCCGTCTTATCATCTTCCAACGGGAGATTTCCCATGTCTAAACATCTCTGCTATTTCATGCTTTCCCTTGTCTTAACCGGTGTGCTCGCCAGGGTAGAAGCAACTCTTTCGGCCAATCCCCAAAGTCATTTTGCTCAGCCGCTCCCCACCAACTTAATCTGGAGCAATGCGAGTTTGGCGAATTCGAGCCAATCATCAAACAACAGCGGCGAAACCAGCCGCTAAAATTAAAGCTGAGACACCTCTCTTCATCGGCATGAAACAGGCATGAAACAGTTTGAGCAGGTCGAAGTTACCAGCCGCCAATGAGTGTGCACACACCCGTGGCTAAACTGCCCCACATCACCCACATCAACATCTCCGACGGCGGCGTCCCCAAACTTCCCATATCCCAAATACAAATCACCCCAAACGGACTGATGGGCGATCGGCAACGCAACCTCAAATACCACGGTGGCCCAGACCGTGCTGTCTGCCTCTGGTCCGCCGATATCATCCAAACTCTCCAAACCGAAGGTCATCCCATTGCCCCCGGTAGCGCTGGCGAAAACATCACCATAGCCGGTCTCCCTTGGGAACAGATTAGCCTCAATAGCCAACTTCAACTGGGTGACACTGTTCGTCTACTCATCACCGACTACGCTCCACCCTGTCGCACCATTGGCAAGTTCTTTAGCGACCGCCGCTACAGCCGCATTAGCCACAAACATCATTCCGGCATCAGCCGTCTCTATGCCCGTGTTTTAGCCCCTGGTACCGTAAGCGTAGGCAATCGCGTACAAATAGGATAAAAACTAACCATTAGGGTTCGGCCACAGCATCCGTCATTCACCCCTTAGGCACAGGCCCCAGCAACCGCAGCCCAGTCGCCCCTTGAGGGCCACCACCTGCCGACTCACTTCCCATAGGAGCCACATTCCATGTCAAATCTTCGCATTCTGATTGTTCTTACCTCCCATGACCAACTGGGTGACACCGGACAAGCCACGGGTTTCTGGCTAGAAGAACTTGCAAATCCCTATTACATCTTTCTAGATGCAGATGCAGCGGTTACCCTGGCATCTATTCAAGGGGGACGGGCACCGCTAGACCCTAAAAGTCATTTAGACGAAAGTCAAACCGATGATACTAAAAGATTTTTAGCCGATAGCGCTGCCCAAGACCGATTAGCCAACACCATCGCCATCGACCAGGTTAATGCAGATGACTATGACGCAATTTTTCTACCTGGTGGTCACGGTACCATGTGGGATTTTGCTACCAGTTCTACGTTGAGAAATTTGATTGAAGCGTTTGACCAAAAAGAGAAAATTATTGCAGCGGTTTGCCATGCCCCCGCCGGACTGGTGACGGTAAAAACAGCCTCAGGTGAACCTTTAGTCAAAGACAAAGTCGTCACGGCCTTTACCAATAGTGAAGAAAAGGCCGTGGAACTAGATACCGTTGTTCCGTTTCTGTTAGAAACCCGTCTGCGGGAGTTAGGAGCCAAATTTGAGTCAGGGCCAGATTGGGGCCCTCTGGCTAAACAAGATGGTAACTTGATTACCGGTCAAAACCCGGCCTCTTCGGGGGCAGCGGCTAAGGCCGTTTTGGCAGCATTGGTGTGAGTTTCAGCCATGGGGGAGAGGCCAGTTTCTCCCTGACTCTCCCCCATGGCTGTCCCATTGTGAAATTGCGTTATGAAACCATCAATACAATAAAAATTGTTCCTGCAAATAAAGAAATTAGCTCCATAGCCCCCCATTATCAGAAGCGTTAGGGGTTACTTTTAGCTTTTAATTTTTGACATTATCCCACTTGAACACATATACGCTAGAATGCTGAAGCGAAGAATGTCGGTGAAATTAAATAAAGTATGCTCGGAGCAATTCTTGGAGATGCGATTGGTTCTGCCCATCAGCGCAATAAGATCCAAGATTTTGAATTAATCACCCCAAATAGCCATTGGACAGAAAATACAATTTTTACGCTGGCTACTGCGGACTATCTACTCTATGGCGGGGAATACGAAGAAAGCTATTCCCGTTGGTATGAGTGGTACCCCAAAATAAGGGGAAGGTACAACAACAGTTTTAGCGAGTGGGCTAAGACAAATGGCGCAAAACCTTACTACAGTTGTCGTAATGACGGAGCGGTACGGGCAGTTCCCATTGCCTATGCCTTTGACAACCTGAAAGAGGTGATGGAAGAAGCTGAGCGCTCAGCCATGGTGAGTCACAATCATCCGGAAGGGGTAAAGGGAGCCCAAGCAACCGCTGCTGCCGTCTTTCTAGCCAATGCAAAGGCTCCAAAGGAGACCATTTCAGATTTACTTACCAGTATTTTTGGCTATAACTTTCAGGCATCTTACAAATCTCTGCAACAAGACTATCAATACAGCACCCTAGCCACAGACACAGTAGAAGCTGCCATTCTGGCATTTTTACACTCTACAGACTTTGAAGATGCAATTCGGAAGGCTGTTTCCCTAGGTGGTGACGCTAAAACTCTGGCGGCCATTGCAGGCGGCATTGCTGAGGCATTTTATCCTAAAGTTCCCAAATCGTTACAGAAATGGGGATGGGAACTGCTAGACGAAGGTCAGCAAGACCTGATCAGTGAATTTCAGACTGAGTTTCTGACGGAAGCGGCCCAGACCAGAGCGGCTTGACTATCGACCTATGCCCCCAGGTGATGCGCCCTCTACACCTGCCAATATACCCATTGTTGACTTTTCTCGGTTTCTGTCAGGTAACCCAACAAGTCGACGGGCCGTTGTGCAGGAAATTTTTCAAGCCTGTCACGAAGTTGGTTTTCTCTACATAAAGCATCACGGCATTCCCGCAGACATGGTTGAACAAGCGTTCAATCAGTCCCGCTTATTTTTTGAGCTGCCCTTAAACGAAAAACAGAACATTGCTTGGTCTAGTGAACATAGCAATAGTGGCTACATAGGCATCGAACGAGAGTCCCTTGATAACGCTCAACCAGGCGATCTTAAGGAAGCTTTTAATATTGGCAACGAAAGTGTCGTTACGGCCAGTGGCCCCTCGCCAAAGGTCAACCGTTGGCCCACCGGGCAGCCAATGTTTTATCAAACTATTAGCGACTTCTTTGAGATTTGCTCTGCGGCTGTAGAGCAAATTTTACGAGCGTTTGCCTGTGCTCTTTCGCTGCCTGCAGACTATCTGGTCAAACGTCACCAAACCCATGATTACACCCTAAGGCTGCTTCACTATCCGCCCCTAACCAAGCCATCCTTATCAGGTCAGTTACGGGCAGGTAGCCATTCTGACTACGGTTCACTCACCCTACTCTTTCAAGACAATATGGGTGGCTTAGAAGTACAGACAGCCAACGGTCATTGGATGACTGCACCCACGGTCCCTGACGCAATTTTGATTAATACAGGGGACTTAATGGAACGGTGGAGCAACAATGTGTTTCGCTCTACTAAACATCGGGTAAAACTGCCTGAAGCAGCCCAGACCCAGCAACACCGTTACTCCATTGCCTTCTTTTGTCAGCCCGATGCCGATACTGATATTGTCTGCTTACCCAGCTGTCAAAGCAACCAGAATCCTCCCCAGTACGCTCCTGTAAAGTCAGGAGACTATTTGCTTGGCCGTTTAAGGGCAACCTACTAAACCGTTGTGTAGCAGACGGCTGTTGTAACCTATGGGTGCAGAGCCAGAGGCCCTGTCCCTAGCTGAGGTAGCCTTTATGGGTTCTGCCAGTGGGCTAAACAAACCGTGAAAGGACAAAACAGCAGACACTGGGAATGATGGAGAACGCGAGTAAAACAGAGCTGATCACTAAAACAATCGTGACCAAAAACCATTTTTCAAACCATTCATTAATCAGAGCTTTAGCTGGCTCCGTAGGCGAATAAAGTACGTCTACGGAGTCTCCTTTGGTATAGGTCAGGTGACCGGACCAGGTAGCTGGTGAAAATTCATAGGACCCGGCCTGAGGTATCTGATATTCAATCACGGGTTTATAGACCGTATCACCGTCATTCACTTTCTCAAGCACCTGGGTGACGGTGCCAGTGGCAGGAGATAGGTTAGCAATCCAGCTGATGCGGTTATTCAACCAGACGATAGAACCTAATAGAGCCGCGCCGGGGATAACCACCAATGATAAAAACGCAAGGGCTGCTCTTTTTAATTGCTTTTCTGGTCTGGCACCGAGGAAATCAATCGCAAGGGGATATTTCCAGACCTTGCCTTTACTTGCCTGAATGGCGGCAACAATGGGAAAGGCCAGGCGTAGCGCAAATAGTACGGGTAATAAGGCGGCCCCCACTAGGGTAATTAGTAAAACCAGGCTATAGACTGTAGATGAGATTAACCAGTTAATTGCATTGCGGGCATGGGGCTCGATCTGAGGAGACTGCTTTTTTGTAGTTTGCCAAATAATAATTGGCACCAGTATGTCAATAAAGGGAATGGGCACAACCCAGCCCAATAGCAGCGATAGGTGTAATAGAGATTCCCCAGAAAAAGACTCTTTTGTCTGATTCATCGAAATTATCAGCCCATGACATTGACCTATAATTTGGCCTTTGCCGGCTCATATGGGGCAATTGGGCATGAAACTTAATATGATTTGGGGCGTGGCTGATCCCCGGTATGAATTTATCGGGTGAACATCGGCACACCGTATGTCTCACTGATCGGTTTATACCCTAAATCAGCAACGGCATAGATTTTAGTTTGAAGATTTTAGGAGCTGCACTATGGGGTCGGATTCGCCCCGCCGTAGGGCATAGTCCAGCGCAGTCTGGTCCCATTGGTCGCGGATTGTTATGTCAGCTCCATGAGCTAGCAACAGCTGAACCAGCTCAATGTGATCTTTAAATGATGCCAAGATCAGTGGGGTAACCCCCTCTCCATCGATCCAATTGACCTCAGCTCCATGGTCAATCAGCAGACGGGCAATTTCTGTAAAGCCATCGCGGGCAGCGTAGGTAAGGGCCGTATTGGTGTTGTAAATCAAGTTTGGATCGGTGCCATTGGCAAGTTGCGATCGCACATCATCCACATTACCAGCCAGGGTTGCCTCAATTAGCGGTGGAGCCGCCATAACGACCCCAGGCGCAGCTATCTCTGTTTGCTGTTCAAAAATACGACAGCTCCCCAGGCCTATACCCAAACCAGGAAGAATCAGCGCGATCACTAAAGTATGCATCAACGACATTTTTTGCAATACCATTCTCAAAATGCAAACTGAGGCCATAGTCTATGCCTGCAGCCAGAGCAACTAGCACCAAATATAGGAGTAACGCAATGAAGAGATTTCTACTGGTTCTCCGTTTGTGCAATGTCCACCCCAAATATAAAAAATATGGGCTCCACAGAACAGTAACCAGGCTAAAAATCCGATACAAATGCCTTTGAGCCATCTGAAGCTCAGTCAAATAACCATAGTGAGCAAATGGATCGAGAATCCATATTGGCAATATTTTTGTGGAGAAGAGACGTTTCAACACCCCGTGCCGTGTCATCCAACCAGTCTGGTGAAATGGCGGAAGCAGGTGGGGCCGGATGGGGTAGAAAAGCTGCTCAAAGAAGTGTTGCAAGTGGCCTTAGAACAACGTGCGCTCAAACCTTTGGATTGTTGCCGCCGATGCGGTTCACGGAAATCCGTATGACGGTGTGACGTTGAAACCCGCGATTGAACAAGTCCACCGATTGACCGGACAGTGTCCTCAGCAAGCGGCGGTCGATAAAGGCTTTCGTGGCTCAACCTATCATCCATCCACACTCGACGTGTTGGTCGCAGGCACCCGTAAGTTTACAGGCGTTCTCAAACGGTTGGTGAAACGTCGCAGTGCGATTGAACCGGTCATTGGCCATGCCAAGCATGATCATGCTCTTAAACGAAATTATCTCCACGGTAAATCAGGAGACCGGATCAATGCCTTATTGACAGCCTGTGGGTTCAATTTACGCAAGTTAGTCTGTTTCTTTTTCGATAACCCAACAAATCTGATTCCGGTCGGAGCCTGATTTGGGGTTTTTCAGGGACGACTAGCTATGGATGATGTCCAGGAAACAAACGTATATCTGCACCTTTTTTCGAAAGTTGTTAGCCTATAGCTACACGTTTCTATAGTGACCTGCCATCATGTTTTTTCCCTTTTGTAATTCCACAAGTTCAGGTAGTTGCAGCAATGATTATGAAACCTTCTACGCTAACTGCCAAAAGATGAGACTGCACTGGCTAAAAACCACCCGCGATCGCATGCAAGTACATCTAGCCGCCATTAACGCTGCCATCAACGAATTAGAAGGTCAGATCCCGGCTGACAGCGATTCCTCTACGGAATCAGCTGCGTAATAGTCTTCATAAGTCGGACATCTCTCACAGTTTTGTTTAGCTCATATCATCAGTGGGCGCTAGAACCTTTAGATAGCAACAAACGCAGCAAGCTGCTGACTAGTCAGCAGCTTGCTGCGTTTAGAGTAAGTGTCGATACGGCTGTCCTGTTCAGCCTGGATAGCTCAAAACCATGTATCCATGGTCTTAGCCAATAAACTCCAGACTGCTGGTCAAATCTTGCCCCGCTGTGTTGAATACATTCGCAACAAAGTCGCCATCCTTAAAGATCCAGGTGTTGCCATTCTCAGTCAGGAAACTGTGGTCCGCCAACGACCCAGTGAGCAAGATGGTATCCTCACCCAGGGTGAAGTCTATGATTTTTGCAAAGTCCTGAAACTCTTTCACATCATAGAAGCTACCCGTCTCATCACCCAAAACAAAGACATCATTGCCAGCACCTCCCGTCAACCGGTCAATGCCCACAAAGCCAACTAAACGGTCATCCCCATCGGTACCCACCAGGTCATCATTATCAGGGCTGCCCTCAATGAGATTCTCACCACCCGGACCAGGAGTGAACAACTCAAACACACCCGCATCAACCGTCAAGTTCAGCTCATCCTCTGCCAGCGTAATCACCGACGTCATCCCAGTTGATGGGTCCGCATCCGAATCAATCGTGTCATCACCCCCCACATTCGCCGTGGTAAAAACAAAGCCCTCCGGCAGGTCTGAAAACATTACCGTGTAGTCACCCGCCGCCAACGTGCGGAAGTCATAAAGCCCTGCGTTATTTGTGACATCTGTCGCCGTGATGTCATCTCCTGTGGAAAAGATACCATCAGCACCTGCCCCCGTTAGCGTCACCGTAATGCCGGATAATCCAAACTCTTCACCACCATCTTGGAGACCGTTCTCATTCACATCATCAAACACATGGCCACCCAAGAAGCCTCGCGGTAATGGCACCCCAAGTTCAGTGATACCCGCATCCACGGTTAGGTTGCTCTCACCATCCGCCAGCATAATCACCGGAGTCGTCCCCGTCGACGCATCGGCATCAGAATCGGTGGCATCAGACACCGCATTTGCCACGGTGAACCCAAAACCCTCCGGCAGGTCTGAAAACGTTACCGTATAGTCACCCGCTGCTAAGTCTGTGAACCGATATGCACCGGTGGTGTCCGTTACCTGGGTCTCGGTGGTGTCATCCCCCGTGCCCAGAACGCTGTCAGCGCCAGCCCCCGTCAGAGTCACCGTTACGTCCACAACGCCAAAGTCTTCTCCGGCGTCCTGACGACCATCCTCATCTTCATCAAAAAAGACAAAGTTACCGATTTCACCCGTGGCAGCAGGCGGCGGCGACCCACCCCCCAGAAACTCAAGACTGTTGGTCAAATCTTGACCTGCTGTATTAAACACATTGGCAACAAAGTCTCCATTCTTGAAGATCCACGTGTTGCCACTATCGGTGACAAAGCTATGGTCTGCCAGCGTCCCGGTCAGCAGAATCGTATCTTCTCCTACTGTAAAGTCCGTAATTTTAGCAAAGTCCTGGAACTCCTTCACATCATAGAAGCTACCCGCCTCATCGCCCAGAACAAAGACATCGTTGCCAGCGCCTCCCGTCAACCGGTCAATGCCCACAAAACCAACCAAACGGTCATCCCCATCGGTCCCTACCAGCTCATCATTATTGGGGCTACCCTCAATGAGATTCTCGCCACCCGGCTCCGGTGTGAAGAACTCATAGATGCCTGCATAAACATTTTGGATAACCTCATCCTCAGCCAGGGTAATAACTGACGTAACGCCAGTAGTCGGATCAACATCCGAATCGCGTGTATCATCTGATCCTACATTAGCAGGACTAAATCTATATCCTTCGGGTAGGTCTGAGAATGTCAGCGTATAATCTCCTGCTGATAGTGTTCTAAATTCATAGCGACCTGAGGAATCTGTCACCTGAGTTACTATGGTGTCATCCGCCGTATCAAATACGCCATCGGCTCCCGCTCCGGTTAGCGTCACCGTCAGATTAATCCCAGTCGACGGTTGCAGAAATTCACCAGAATCCTGAAATCCATCATCATCCAGATCAGGAAAAATAACCCCCGTCAACAACCCTCGCGGCAACGTCACCGGCAGTTCGGTTATACCGGCATCCTGCTGAAGGTTACTCTCTCCTGCAGCCAAGGTAATTACCTGAGTTCTGCCAGTGGCTGGGTCAACATCAGAGTCGGTGGCACTATCAAAACCACCCGTATACGTTGTAAAGCCAAAACCTTGGGGTAGACCAGAGAAGGCTAGCTGATAGTCACCAGCTAACAAATCAGTAAATTGATACTCACCATTGGCATCCGTCACCTGAGTCGCTGTCGTATCATCTGCTGTACCCATCACACCATCAGTACCCGCACCAATCAGGGTCACGGTCACATCCGCGACACCAAAGTCTTCTCCGGCATCTTGCTCTCCATCCTCATCTTGATCAAAAAAGACAAAGTTGCCGATTTCACCGGTACCTACAGGCGGTGGCGTACCATCACCCAAGAACTCAAGATCGTTGGTGATATCTTGTCCTCCGGTATTAAATACATTGGCCACAAAGTCGCCATCCTTAAAGATCCAGGTGTTGCCACCTTCTACCAAAAAGCTATGGTCCGCCAACGTCCCGGTCAGCAGAATCGTATCTTCTCCCACCGTGAAGTCCGTAATCTTAGCAAAGTCCTGAAACTCCTTCACATCATAAAAGCTACCCGTTTCATCACCCAGAACAAAGACATCATTGCCAGCACCTCCCGTCAACCGGTCAATGCCCACAAAGCCAACTAAACGGTCATCCCCATCGGTACCCACCAGGTCATCATTATCAGGGCTGCCCTCAATGAGATTCTCACCACCCGGACCAGGAGTGAACAACTCAAACACACCCGCATCAACCGTCAAGTTCAGCTCATCCTCTGCCAGCGTAATCACCGACGTCATCCCAGTTGATGGGTCCGCATCCGAATCAATCGTGTCATCACCCCCCACATTCGCCGTGGTAAAAACAAAGCCCTCCGGCAGGTCTGAAAACGTTACCGTATAGTCACCCGCTGCTAAGTCTGTGAACCGATATGCACCGGTGGTGTCCGTTACCTGGGTCTCGGTGGTGTCATCCCCCGTGCCCAGAACGCTGTCAGCGCCAGCCCCCGTCAGAGTCACCGTTACGTCCACAACGCCAAAGTCTTCTCCGGCGTCCTGACGACCATCCTCATCTTCATCAAAAAAGACAAAGTTACCGATTTCACCCGTGGCAGCAGGCGGCGGTGTAATCGGGTTTGCCACTAAGTAATCATCAATGGCTCCAAACCAACGTTGGGCCATTTTAGCTTCGCCACCAACATTGGGATGAATCCCATCGTAGGTATCTTGGCTGGCATCAAACCCTGAATTTTGATCCACCAAAATCACTGGGGAATTAGACTGATTTTCTCCAGCTATCAGTGCCGGTAGCTGAGCATTAAACTCATCTATCCTCTGGTTCCTAACACTATCGGTTGTGGGGATCAGCTCAGCAACAAAAATAACAACATCGGGGTTATCTTGTCTGAGAATATTGATAGTCTCGCTGAGATCGTCAATCGTACTCTCTGCGGACTGATTTTGAAATAAATCGTTTGTGCCTAAATGAATAAGGGCAATATCGGGGGTATATCCAGTCAACCAGTCCGATAAACTGCCTTCACCGCTTCTACCATTATTAATTTCATCAGTGCGCCAGCCCCAATGGCCCTCATGATCGGGGTCAAAGCTACTGTCTGGGAAATCAGTATTATCTTTAGTTTTATTTTCTGAACCAACGAAATCAATGTCATACCCGGCGTCTATAAGCAGATCCCATAGGTCAGCTCGATAAGAATCACGCCCACTCTCAGCTTGAGTAACTGAGTCGCCAACTGTCGTTATATTGATCATGTTATTCAGCTATGGGAGAACTTCCCTTAATAGATGCATTAAAGTCAAAGCTGTTACTCAGAGTAGAGACAATGTCACTAGGAAAGATAGCAGGTCGTCATGCACTAATCTCATCTACCCTAGGGCACTTCATCACAATGAATAACGCGCCGCCAACTCTCTCTTAGTTAAAGATAAAGTAACAGTCTATTTAAATAAAAACGCTCCCCCGTCAGCCAAATTTAATCACCGAACTGGCTTTGGCTAAAGCATCCTTCACGTTTCGAAATACGAAAGTCAGAATACTTCTATAAGAGAATATCCTGAATAATGGCCCCGTGAAACCTACACATAATAAAGAAAATATAAGTATTTCATGATTATGTTTCAGATACCGAGCCCCCTTTCGTCCCCCTTTCTTGACTGCCCTTGGGCTATCTCCTGGGGGAGACCAGGCTAAAAGCCTCGAAAATGTGGGTTTGGGGGCATATCCGAGGATGCTAACTCTCGTTTTTCTATCTTAAAGGAGCTGCAACATCGACTAGTCATGCTTGCTCGCAGGATGTTGCTCTAGCACGTGCTTTAGATAGTGGCCAGTGTAGGAATTTTCTACCTGGGCTACCTCTTCTGGGGTGCCTTCAGCAATAATTTGCCCACCGCGATCTCCCCCCTCAGGTCCCAGATCAATAATCCAATCACAACAGCGAATTACATCCAGGTTGTGCTCAATCATCACCACCGAATTTCCCTTATCCACTAGACGTTGCACCACATCCAATAGCTTATGAACGTCATAGAAAGAGAGTCCGGTTGTTGGCTCATCAATTAAATACATGGTCTTACCCGTAGACCGTCGGGCCAGTTCGGACGCGAGCTTCATGCGTTGAGCCTCGCCCCCAGACAGGGTGGGGGCCGTCTGCCCCAGACGAATATAGCCCAGACCTACATCCACCATGGTCTGTAGTCTTGTTGCGGCCTTGTGAATATTCTCAAAAAAGTGCAGGGCCTCTTCGGCGGTCATATTAAGCACGTCGGAGATAGTTTTGCCTTTGTACTTCACCTGCAGCGTCTCGCGGTTATAGCGCGCTCCTTTACACACCTCACACTGCACATACACATCAGGGAGAAAGTTCATAGCAATGACATTCACACCCTGGCCGCCGCAGGCCTCACAGCGACCACCTTTGACATTAAAAGAGAACTGACCACGCTTGTAACCTCTCGCCTTAGCTTCGATAGTTTCAGAGAACAAGTCACGGATAACGTCGAATACCCCGGTGTAGGTAGCGGGGTTTGAACGGGGGGTACGGCCAATGGGGGACTGATCGATAACGATGGCCTTGTCCAAAGCCTTAAGCCCCTTGATCGGTTCCATCTCATTAGGTTCAGGCACTTTGCTACCAAAGTTGTGCTGGAGTGCCGGGTACAACAGCTCATTAATTAGAGTAGATTTACCCGAGCCAGATACGCCAGTAATGCAGACAAACTTGCCCAGGGGAATGTCTACATCAATAGTCTGTAGGTTGTTGCGATGGGCATTGCGGATTAGAAGCTTACGCTTATTGCCTGCCCGGCGTTCAGCTGGTGTATCAATACCCTGTCGTCCAGAGAGGTAGGCTCCTGTCAGGGATTCTTTACTCTTTAGGAGAGCCTTCAGATCACCTTGCACAACAATGTCACCACCGTGGACACCAGCCCTAGGCCCGATATCCACCAGGTGGTCGGCAGCACGAATCGTGTCTTCGTCGTGCTCTACTACAATTAGGGTATTACCCAGATTGCGCAATCGGTTCAGGGTTTTGAGCAACCGTTCATTATCACGCTGGTGTAGACCAATGCTGGGCTCATCTAGGACATACAACACCCCTGTGAGACCGGCACCAATCTGAGTGGCGAGGCGGATACGCTGAGCTTCACCACCGGAAAGTGTCATGGCGGTACGGTCAAGGGTGAGATAATCTAACCCGACATCTAACAAAAATGTCAGACGGGCCTTGATCTCTTTAAGAACCAGCTCACCAATGGCTAGCTGCTTCTTGCTCAGGAGAGGATCGCCACCATTGTCTCCCATGACATCTTCGATGTTGTAGAGACAGTCACGAATGGAAACGCTGGTAAAGTCAAGAATGTTATACGGCCCCATTCTAACGGCCAACGACTCTGGCCGTAGCCGAGCACCACCACAGGTTTCGCAAACCTGATCGATTAGATATTTATCGAGTTTTTGTTTGTAGAGGTCGGATGTACTCTCACGATACTGTCGCTCGAGAATGGGCAGCACCCCTTCATATTTGCGGTGATAGCCTTTTTTATCGCGATAGCGGGAATCCGTCTCGATATAGATTTTGTCAGGAGAGCCGTGGAGAATAATGTCGCGCTGTTCGTCGGTAAGACTGGCCCAAGTAGATTGGATTTCGAAACCGTAGGACTGGCCCACACTGTAGAGCAGCGAGAAATAATAGGTGTTGTCTTTGTCGGACCAGGGTGCGATCGCAGCGTACACCGGCAAACTCGGATCGGGCACCACCAGGTCCGCAGAAAACCGCCGATGGCTGCCCAAGCCATGGCAGTCGGGGCAGGCACCATAGGGCGAGTTAAACGAAAACATGCGGGGTGACAGCTCATCCATCACCGCCCCGTGCTCGGGGCAAGCAAAATTCTCTGAGAATATTAGTTCTGACGGCAGGTCAGAGCCATAGTCCCCACCCGCCTCAGCCGCCATCGGCACAGCATCGCCCTTGCCAGCGCTTTTAGCCTTTAACGGCACCACATCCGCTTTCTTGCGATCTTCAAGGATGTCAATAATTGCAATACCTTCAGCCCGCTTCAGACAGGTGGCCAACGAATCCGCCAGACGCTCCTGAATATCATCCTTCTTCACCAGACGATCGACCACCACCTCAATATCGTGGCTCTTAGTCTTCGCCAGTTCAATATTGTCACTCAGCTCACGGATTTCCCCATCCACCCGCACCCGCACAAAGCCCTCTGCCGCCAGCCCCGACAGCAGCTTGGCATGGGTCCCTTTCTTCCCCCGCACCACCGGAGCCAGAATCTGAAAGCGAGTCCGATCCGGCAGCGCCATCACCTGATCTAGCATTTGGTCGATGGCCTGGGGGGCAATGGAGCGATCGCAAATCGGACAGTGGGGCTGCCCCGCCCGACCAAAGAGCAGTCGCAGATAGTCATAGATTTCCGTCACCGTACCCACCGTAGAGCGAGGGTTGTGGGACGTAGACTTCTGGTCAATGGAAATCGCTGGACTCAGCCCTTCAATGGAGTCCACATCGGGCTTATCCACCTGACCCAAAAACTGCCGAGCATAGGCACTTAGGGATTCCACATAGCGGCGCTGCCCCTCGGCAAAAATAGTATCGAACGCCAGGGAAGATTTACCCGAGCCAGACACCCCAGTAAAGACAATCATCTGGTTGCGAGGCAGGTCCAGATTAATGTCCTTAAGGTTATGCTGACGGGCACCGCGAATGCGGATCAGATCGTCGGACGGATTGGCGAGTTTGGTCTTTGCTACCCTGCCGTTGCCACTCGCCTTACCATTGGCGGCTTTGCCATTGCTGCTCGATTTGCGTGTCTTGGCCGTTTTAGAGGTCTTTGACTGGGGCATGGGGCAAATGGGGTTGCAGGGCAGCTAGATCATAACCAGACTAATAAATTAGTACTAGCATGGAAATAACATTTCTTTATGGTAAGTCATAGAGCTTAATCATGCGGTGTTAAAGACGGCAAAAAATGCTGCGTACAACGTCTGTACACCGGTATTGCAGCTAGGGCAATAGATTAGATGAACCGATCGGTTAGATATGCGATGAGACAGCATCGTGCAGATAAAATCATCCCGAGACTCAGCAGCATCGATTAAATCACCTCTCGTTGCCACGTTACGTCGGGCGCTATTGTCTCTACGAGCACTTGCCCACGAGAAATGACATGACTGACCGTGGGACGACGACGAACAGCTTCATACTTGTTAGGGCAGTCCAACACAATTAAATTAGCAGGTTTGCCGATATCGATACCGTAGGTGTCTTGCAAGTTCAGCGTACGGGCTCCGTGGGCAGTGGCCATGTCATAGCAGGCATCAATTTCTTCCAGCCCCGTCATTTGGCATACATGGACAGCCATGGAGACAACATCTAACATGTTGCCGGTGCCCAGGCCGTACCAGGGGTCCTGGATACAGTCGTTGCCCAGGCTCACATTTAGACCGGCCTGCCACAGTTCTTTAACACGGGTAAGCCCACGGCGTTTGGGATAGGTATCGGTGCGGCCCTGGAGGGTGATGTTGATCAGCGGGTTGGCAATGAAGTTAATGTTGGATTGTTTTAGGAACCCCATAAGCTTGAGGGCATAGGCATCGTTGTAGGAGCCAAAGGCGGTGGTGTGGCTGGCGGTGACTTTTTCGTTGAGACCGGTGCGTAGGGCACAGGCGGAAACAATTTCGAGAAAGCGGGATTGGTCGTCGTCGATTTCATCGCAGTGGATATCGATCAGGCGGTTATATTTTTGGGCCAGCTCAAAAATCCGATGGACGGAGCGAACGCCGTCTTCGCGGGTGAGTTCATAGTGGGGAATGCCGCCGATGGCATCAGCTCCGAGGATGATGGCTTCTTCGATTAGTTCGTTGTTTTGGGGGCTGCCATAGATGCCGTCCTGGGGAAAGGCGACAATCTGCAGGGTGAGCCAGTCTTTGACGATATCGCGCACTTCTAGCAGGCCTTCGAGGGCGGTAAGGCTGGTTTCGCTGACATCGACGTGGGTGCGGACGAAGAGGGTGCCCTGGCTGGCCATGAGTTTAAGGGCTTCGATGGCGCGCTGTTTGATGTCGTCGAGGGTGAGGGTGCGTTTGCGATCGCGCCAAATTTCAATCCCTTCAAACAGGGTGCCGCTTTGGTTGTGGCGGGGCTGTCCGGCGGTCAGTGCCGAGTCTAGGTGAATGTGGGATTCAACAAAGGGTGGACTCACCAGCTTGCCCGCCACGTCTATTTCGGTGGGGGCAGTTAGGTCTAGATAGGGCTCAATGGCGATGATGGTGTCGCCTTCGATGGCAATATCGAGGCGGACATCATCCAGGGTGCAGTTACGAAGAATTAGGGTGGGTGTCATGGAACGCACAGGAAGCTAAAGCAATGCAGAAATAACTTTACGCCATGATTATTTTTTGTGCTTACACCAACTTGACCGTGCAATGAAATTTCCCCAAGCTAAAATTCCACATTATCCGGCGTGCGCGGAAAGGGAATCACATCGCGGATATTGGCCATGCCAGTCATAAACTGTACCAGCCGCTCAAAGCCAAGGCCAAAGCCCGCATGGGGCACCGTACCGTAACGCCGCAGATCCATGTACCACCAGTAGTCTTCTTTAGGCAATCCAGCCTCAGCAATGCGTGCCTCCAGCACATCCAACCGCTCTTCCCGCTGGGACCCGCCAATAATCTCCCCAATACGTGGAGCCAGCACATCCATTGCAGCAACGGTCTTACCACCGTCATTTAAACGCATATAAAAGGCTTTAATCTCGGTGGGATAGTCCGTAACAATCACCGGCTTTTTGAAATACTCTTCCGCCAGGTAGCGTTCATGCTCTGACTGCATGTCTAGGCCCCAGGAGACCGGGTATTCAAATTTTTTGTCGCATTTCTCTAACAGATTGATAGCATCTGTATAGGTAATGCGCTCAAACTCATTGTTGATGATGTTATCAGCAGTCTCTAAAACTGTTTTCTCAATCCGTTTGTTAAAGAATTCCATATCATCAGGACAGTCTTCTAACACCCGCTTAAAGACAAATTTGAGAAACTCTTCTGCCAAATCCATATTGCCTTCGAGATCGCAGAAGGCCATCTCCGGCTCCATCATCCAAAACTCGGCCAGATGACGAGACGTATTAGAGTTCTCAGCTCGGAAGGTGGGACCAAAGGTGTAGACGTTACTAAAGGCCATGGCCATAATTTCGGCTTCCAGCTGTCCACTCACGGTCAGGTAGGTGGGCTTCCCAAAAAAGTCCTGGCCATAGTCCACTTTGCCGTTGTCACCCTTGGGTAACTTGTCCAGATTCATGCTAGTGACGGTGAACATTTCCCCCGCTCCTTCACAGTCACTCGCCGTCAAGATCGGGGTGTGGATCCAGAGAAAATCACGGCTTTGGAAAAATTCGTGGATGGCATTGGCACAGGCATTGCGCACCCGGAAGACAGCACCCAGGGTGTTGGTGCGCGATCGCAAATGCCCCAGCCCCCGCAAGAACTCAAACGAATGCCGTTTTTTCTGTAACGGATAGGTTTCCGCATCCGACTCACCCACCACCTCAAGACTGCTAGCCTGCAGCTCCACCCGCTGCCCTTTACCCGGCGACTCCGCTAAGGTGCCCGTCACCACCACCGAGGCTCCCGTGGTAATCCGCTTCATCGCATCGACATAGCCCTCAATCTTGGCATCCGCAATCACCTGCAGCCCCGTCATGGAAGAGCCATCATTAATATCTAAAAAACTAAATGCTTTAGAATCACGCTTAGTGCGGACCCAGCCTTGGATAGTAACAACCTCGCCAGGGTTACCGGATTTCAGGATGTGCTTGATGCGTTGAGTGGTCATTACCTACGCCGTTTTTTTACTCCAAACCACATCCAGATTAAGACTCTATGCCTTTCCCCGTTACAAACGGCAGAATCTGGATGCAGCCAAACTTTATCTAAGGTAGCGCAAGCCGTAGTCTTTACGACCCAAACCACCCTCGAAAAAACCATCCCAGCACCAATCCCAACCCCACAAACCGCAGGACCTGCCAAAAAGGTTCCTTTAGAATATTCCAAGACATCAGCTGGTTTTCCAACGTTTCCTCTAGGGTTTCAATTTGCTCATGCAGGCGTTTTAACTCCGCCCTGGGCAAATGCCCCTGGGTAATCTGGGCCTGGGCCTGGGTGCGTTGAGCAAATGCCTCGCGCACATCGATATAGCGCTGACGCAAAGCATTAAAGTCCTTATCCGTTTCCTCTAGGGCCACAGCAAAATCAGTGAGATCTTGCTCAGTCAAGGGCAGAGACGATTTCATCGTGCAACCAGGCTCATACAGTAGATATACACTTAAAGTACAGGAGAGGAATCTATCGAGAAACCTTTATGGCCTAGGTTAGGCACAGCCCACACCCTACGCAATCCCCCATGAATGATACAAAAATGGCCTCTGACCATAATTCCCTAAGTCTGCAAGATGCTGAGCCGCTGGCGCTAGCCCAAGCGCTAGCCAAACAGTTAGCCATCAGTCCCATCGACTGGCATCGACTAAATTCAAACCGGCAGATCCGGGCAAAAGAGCAAGTGGCCGCAGCCCTTGTCTATTTGCTCAACGATAATCCAGAAGAAGCCTTACCCCGACTAGAACAGGCCATCGGCTGGCTAAATCGGAGCATCAAAGCACCGCCCTGCCCCACCCATGGCAAAAGTAAGTAACTCCACCTCATCGCCTACCTTCGCCCCAAATACCTGGGCCGCACTGCCGCCATTAACAGCAATCTCGACATAGCCGTGACTGCCAACGAGCGCCAGAGCGGTTCCAGCCTCCGCATGGCCATAGGTGGTGTAGTACGGCACAACATATTTATCCATGCAAACGTGCCAAGCCTGACTCGTTACCCTGTCTCCCACAATCGTGGTCACCAAATTGCCAAAGTGGTCAACGTACTGAATGCTGCCTCGATAGCCCTGGTCGGTCGCTACAGCGTCACGGATTTCTAAACTTACCAGGCTAGAAACCGATATCGGAACACCCAGATTTTCCAGAGATACTCCACTCGCCAAATGCGCAGCAATAGGTGCAAAGATATCGCGGCCATGGAACGTGCAACTAGGCTGAGGCGTGAACCAATAGTCAGCATTTGTCAAAGCAACAGCCGCCGTAATCGGAAACCCGGTCAAAATACCGTTATCGGGCGCAACAATAGTGTGAAAGCCGACAGCAGCCGTTACTTGGGCCGCTACAGCAGCCCGCTGCGTCCCCACACCTGGATCAACCACAACTCCATGGACTGTTCCACTTGGGAAATACCCATAGCTAGTCAGCAAATTAAACCGAGCAGCCAAGATATCCTGAGGGCAGATCCCATGGGTCAGATCAACCACCTGACATTGAGGGCTAATGCTAGCAATCACCCCCTTCATCACACCAACATAGCTATCTGTGTGACCAAAATCTGTTAGCAGTGTGATCATGCCCATAGGGTTGTTACCCCCAAAGTGATACGTTTCCTTCAATGAGTAATTCTTTATCACAGTGTGTAGACGCCTTAGCGCTCAATGCTATTGAGCGCCATGTCTTTATATGCGCCGACCAAACCAAGCCCAAGTGCTGTAATAAAGCCAGCAGCATTGATGCCTGGAATTATCTCAAAAAAAGATTGCAAGAGTTAAAACTAGACATTCCAACTGAAGAGAACCCTAGCTGCGTCTTTCGAACCAAAGCAAACTGTCTAAGGGTGTGCCAGCAGGGACCTATTTTGGTCATTTATCCTGACGGTGTTTGGTATCACAGCGCCACACCAGATGTGATAGAACGCATTATCCAAGAGCATCTCATTGGCAATCATGTCGTGGAAGACTACGTTTTCCTGAAACGTCCACTGCCTGATGTAAATAAGTACCGGGCGATCCGTGATCCTATTGATTGATTGGGAACACTTGATTTGAACTTATGGGTCAAGCAGTTGACATAAAAGCAGTTACTGCCATTTACTTCCACGGGCACCAAAAATTTAATTATGTACAACCTTGCAATAAATTTAACTGCGCTTAATAAAATGCCCCTGATTGACTATAGTCCGTACAGTATCATCAACAAAGGTGTATATAAACGACTAACTGGGTTGCGGGCACTAGCTTCAATCCCCTTGGAACCTAACCGAGGACGACCTAATAAATTTTGAGCTTATCTTCTTTTATCACCTTTTTTCTTATCCCATTAGCCTTCGAGTAACACAAGTACACGGCATGAAAGAACCCACTACTGGCGATCAAAAGAAACTCTTACTGATAGACGATGATCCTAACCTCATCCTGCTGGTTAGAGATTACTTGGAGTTTCGCGGTTATCAAGTTGTAACGGCGGGCAATGGTCGCGAAGCCCTTGATGTACTCGGTGGCTTGGTACCTGACATGATTATATGCGATGTCATGATGCCTGAAATGGATGGCTATGCCTTTGTTGAGCAGGTGCGCCAAGATCCTGGCAAGAGCTGGATTCCCATCCTATTTTTGTCCGCTAAGGGCCAAAGCCAAGATCGAGTCAAAGGCCTAACCACGGGTGCGGATGTCTATATGGTTAAACCCTTCGAACCCGAAGAGTTAGTTGCTCAAGTAGAATCTTCACTTAAGCAGGCATCTCGTTTGATTCATCATCAGACTAAATCTGGCGGCGGTGCTCCCACCATCCAGGTACCTTTTGATGTTGAGCTAACGCCCACGGAACTTAAAGTGGTGCAGTTTGTCGCCCGAGGCATGGCCAACCGCGAAATTGCCGAAGAGCTTAAAGTTAGCCAGCGTACCATCGAAAGCCATGTCAGCAACATGCTGGGTAAAACCGGCCTACATAACCGGACTGAACTCGCCCGCTGGGCCATGGAAAACAATAAGGCCTAGCCGCCGCCAATGGGACTGTTAGGGCAGGTTCTTTGCCGTGTATCTGCCCTAACCTTGATGGAATGAAAAACAGTTTACGTAAGAGTGTCAAACTTGGGTATAATGCGAAAGCTTCGCTGGTGTAGCTCAGTTGGTAGAGCAGCTGATTTGTAATCAGCCGGTCGTCCGTTCGAGTCGGATCACCAGCTTTCTAGAGAAATCAATGGTTTCCCCGACTGGGCAAGGCTTTTGAGCTTTGCCCAGTCGGCGTTTTGGCGCCCCCTCTGAAAACACGTTGGACATTTTTGGGTCAGTTTAGACAGGTTTGAGCAGGTGATTGGGGTAAAAAAATGGGGTAAATGATTATCATGAAGTAGAACGCGAGTTCTATTTTTGGAGGGCATGATTATGTATGCCAAATCGTCCCGTCGGAAATCCTCAGGGGGAACCGTCAAAGTCAAAAACTCCAATAACCGACTGCAGCTGGTCTTTACCCAGGGTGGCAAGCGCCATTACATTTCCCTGGGCATTTCAGATACGCCACTGAACCTTAAATTAGCCCAGGACAAAGCTTTTGAAGTGCAGCGGGATATTGAATATGGCGAGTTTGACCTTACCGCTCTTCAATGGCTTCGGCAAGAGAAAAATCAGAATAGGATAAGGTTGATTTGAGCGAGCACCGATGATTGCCCCGCGAGCTGCGAAGCCTACTGTTAGGTTTGTGGATGAATACTGTGAAAGTTATCGAGATTTATTCGCGGAAGTGAGGAGCTTCGAAGCATTCAAACATCTGCACGTTGGAGCGATAGCCGAGATTCCGCGAAAATCTCTGCCAGCGGTTGCCAAGGTCAACGGTTTACCCAATGCCCAATCGCTGCAACAGTTTTTAGTTAGCTCGCCCTGGCAAGTCCAACACCTACGAGAGAGGCGACTAGACTTCATTCTGAAGCTACTGAAGGGACGCAAGCTGATACTGGTCATCGATGAAACGGGCGACCGCAAGAAAGGTCACACCACTGACTATGTCAAACGCCAGTATATCGGCAATCTAGGCAAAGTAGAGAATGGCATTGTTTCGGTTGATGCTTACGGTGTAATTGATAACATCACCTTTCCGCTAATGTTTGAGGTGTATAAGCCCAAAGAACGATTGAAAGTAGGTGATTGCTATCAGAGCAAACCAAAGATAGCGGCTGACATGATTCAAGCCCTGATTGACGTTGGCTTTGAGTTTGAGCTGGTACTCGCTGATAGTGAATATGGAGAAAGCGGTAGTAATTTTGTGTCATTGCTACACACGTTGACTCTGCCCTACGTGCTTGCTATCCGTTCTAATCATGCTGTATGGCTACCGAAAGAACAAAAAGTGCGGACCAACCGATGACGCGCTTATGCGCGAACATTTAGCGATGGTCGTCAGGAGACTCGCTTTATTCGAGAGATTGTTTATGGCAAACGCCGTTCGCAGCAATACTGGCAACTAACCACCGACAAAGAGACATTGCCAAGTGCCTCTACTTGGAGAGTGATGACTTATGTAAAAGATATTTCTTACAAACAAGTGGGTGACCTGTATGGACTGCGAAACTGGGTCGAATACGGCTTTAAGCAGTGTAAGAACGAGCTTGGTTGGGCTGACTATCGGGTCACGGACTATGCCGTGATTGAAAAGTGGTGGGAAGTCATCATGAGTGCTTATCTGATGGTGGCATTGAATACGCCGCCGTTGTGACCTGAGGGAACCGTTCCACCTGAACTAGATACGTCGGAAGTGGTTTCGGCGTTTGTTCAACACTGTGACTGGACTCTAGGGGGCGGATGGAAAACCTGGTTGAACAACCTGCGTTTGGTGCTGTTGCCTTGGGTCAGCGCAAATCTGCTGAGACCTTGGCAGCAGGTATTTCCAATTCCTGAACTCGAACGTGGCTTTGCAATATTGACTGAACTGATGAATCATTTTCGGGGAGCTCCTTTCGGGGGAACTCACTCTATTTCCTCTGCCTAGAGTCATTGAAGAGCGTTACTTGTGGCACCTCATCCATTATCTGGGCTTACTAAAGCCAGACAGGATATCAGGCGATTCATGACGGCTACACTTCGTTCCCTAGCAACCGATATCGGATTCCAAATTGGAGGTGCTCTCAATATCAGCTGTCTTGATATCCCAGAGTATGAGGCCATTGCTGCTCATCACTTCAATCTGCTGGTGTCGATGGGAGATTTCAAAATCCATAATGTGCGCCCGACTCCTAACGACTGGAACTTTGATAAGACAGATCGACTGATGGCCTTCGCTAAGGCCCATAACCAGGCAGTACGCGGTCATACCCTCTGCTGGCACCTGGCCTGTAGTGACTGGATGAAAACTCTGGATGGACCTGAGCTAGAGCGAGTACTCCGGGAGTTCATCATGGAGATGGTGGGCCGCTATCGCGGCAAAGTCGGCACCTGGGATGTGATCAATGAAGCTATCAATGATCACGGTCGGCCCCGGCCATCGATCTGGAAGAAGATCGATAACTTTATTCCTAAGTGCTTTCAATGGGCGCACGAAGCGAACCCTGATGCAGAACTGTTGTATTTGGATTACCGCGTTCACACCGTCGGTCGCTGGAAAGCCATCGCCAAAATGGTCAGAGAACTCAAATCAGCCGGGATCCCGATCCACGGTGTAGGAATGCAGCTCCACCATGATGTGATGCGCTCCTTGGCCATTAGCACCCTACGACTCGAAGGCGCGATCCGAGATCTTAGAGCCCTGGGGATGAATGTCCACCTGTGCGAGATTACCGTAGGCTTAAATCCAAACGCCCAGGTGCTCCCCAGAGCCATGGGCTATAAGCTCCATGCCCGAGCCTATCGGCAAATTGCTCAAGCAGCGTTAGCGGGAGGAGCCACAAGTATGACCATTTGGAATCCCTACGATAAACATATCAAGCATGTCCTACGTGAGGCGGTCCCTGGTCTATTTGATGAAGCATACCAGCCTAAGCCTGCCTATCAGGCTCTGATGGATGTGCTCTCTCAGCGTTCGGCATTGGTGGCTTAAGACTCTAGCTCTTTGATGGGAACGCGTTTCCAGTTATGGTTGCCATCGGCAACCAGATAATAAATGCGCTCTCCTTGTTTGTTGTCTACTGGAATGACAGGCAGCACAGAACAACTTTCTTGAGTAAGATTGAGTTGAATCAGGGGACTGTCCACCTGAGAGTGTTGATATCCGTTAAGGGTGGACATATACACATTGAAGCACCGCAGTAGTTCCTGAGAATCGACATAGCCATCAACATCAGGAAAGGTGGCCAAGGGAGCCCGTAAGTTATTCACCTTGAGCCAGTCCACACCGCTAAATACTAGAGATGGAGACACTTCTGTTCCTTGAGCATCCAAGAGGAACACCAATGTTGACTGATCAAATTGTTGGTTATTGAGCCAATAGTCACCTGTGAGGACAGGACATCCAGGATAGGCCCAAGCCGTGCTGAGAATATCGTGAATGACATTATCAAGCCCTGCTGCTGTTAGCATTCGTCCAGATAATTTAAATAGCACTGTTTTACTTGCTTATTATGCCCAGATTTTTAGCAACCATTGATTGAATGAAAAATTCTGAAAACTGTATAAGTGCTCAGAATCCACCTATCAAACGTTGTCCATAAAATCTCATCTCCGCTCAATCATCAAGATAAAACAATATTGCTTGAGAGTTTGATAAATCTCCTAAAAAGATGCTTCAGACGAACCAAATCTACGTGCTTTTGCTCATCAGAAAGTAATGAATATAACTTTATGATAAAAATGAGTCCGAATAGAACTTTCTTTCCAGCACTTATTCTCTCGTGGCTGCCCATCGTATACGGTGGGTTCCCATCTATGGTGTAAATATCTTTGTTATGACTAACCTATCTGCATCATCTGATTCTGGGTTTGTTAACGATCCGATGAGTAATAGCATCCCAGTTTGGTCAGGAGAGTGGCTTGCACACCTGTTAAATCCGTTTGTTGGCCAGTTCAATGGTGTAGGCACTTCAGGTCAATGGATAGAACTTGACATCAGAGAACTGTTATTATCAAGAAAATTAAACAGCGAAGAAAGTCCATTGAGTAATGAAAACTCTTTCGCTTTATCACAATTATCCTCTAATTTTTCAATTCCCTCTCGTTCCTATTCTGATCGGAATGTTGATCTCCTAACGGGTCAATCAGACTTTGGAGGATTTTTAGCCACTGCTGGGTTAAGGTCATTGGATAATAACATACTCAATGGCAACGAGCAGTTTACTCCGGAGAACAAGATAGGACGTATTGATGTTCATGAGCTAATTGATGACTCTCATATTGTCGCGACAGAATTTAATACTTATCAGAAAGTTGATTTGCAGGACATTAATCCAGGCAATGATGCTCGCCATCTGATACCGGATAAGGCACAAACTGATGACGCTGCTCCTACGCTTACTCTGGCACTTCAGACAGATACGGGTTGGGACGCTACCGATGGAATTACTCAGACGCCTGTTCTGGTAGGTACCGTCAGCAGCCAAAATGAGGTTGCCCGAGTTAGTGCCAGCGCCGGTGAAGCCATCCTTGATATTACGAATCAGGTGCAGCCAGATGGAAGTTTTACCCTGGATGAATCCTTACTAAGACTTTTGATTGGTGGCCCCTTAGTAGATGATACATACAATGTTTCAGTCACTGCTGAAGACAGGCTAGGCAATGCCTCTGCTCCAGTTGAAGTGAGCATGACCTTAGATCGCACAGCAGCTGAATTGTTGCTGAAAAGTCCCTTAGTCAATGGCACCCACAGCGATATGGTGCATCTTCTGGGTAGTGCCGATGAAGCAGGTATCCTAAGCACTACTCTAAATGACGGTATAGCAGTGGATATGGAGGTTAGGGACATCCTAGACCAGTCACTTCAATCGCTACCACTGGAAGACGGTGCTCATCAGCTTACGGTGCACTTTAGCGATATAGCAGGCAATGTTACTGAACAGGTGATTAACTTTGAAGTCGATGGGAGTGCCTTTGTAATTGGATCCACCGATACCATCAGTTGGGCAACAACAACAGACGATGAGATTCTCTTAGCCGAGGGCAACAGCTTTATCACCCAAGCCCAGATGCCGATCTCCTTAAGTCAAAGTGAAGGCAGCCGAACTTTACGCTTTGCTGTGGATGCTGACTTTGATACCACTGATGAGACAGCAACTAGCGGCGATACTCTGGCGGTATATCTGATCTCCACCGATGATCCGAGTCAAACACTGCTGGAAAATGGTACACCCGGCACTCCAGTGTTCTCCTTAACCGCTGACACCGCCGACTTTATGCCTGGTCTGGTGACCTACGATGGTCAATTCGTTGAGATTGACCTCACGTCTCTAAATGCAGAGACTGAAGGCACCCTGATCTTCCAACTGCTCAACCAGGATGGGGATACGAGCAGTCGGATTCACATTAGCCAGTTAACTAATACATTGGACCCCAAGGGTAGTGAAGCGCTGCGATTTGAAGAAACGGATACGGTAGTCAAGCTAGGCGGTGAGCTGGCCCTGGAGAATTTGTCAGTCAGCAAGACTATTGAGCCGGTCTTGAGCCAGACTCGTTTTAATGCTGAGACCGGGGAGTATACGGCTCATCTACAATTGCGGAACACGGGAGAAACCTCTATCAGCCGTCAGGCAGCGGTAGTGTTTGATGCCTTGCCTGACGGGGTGAGTCTGACAACGTTGTCAGGTAACGACGGTGAGGGCAATCCTTACGTCAATCTCTACCATACCATTCGTCCTGGTGGGCTGGGAGCTGGGGAGCTATCGGATGCGATCTCTATTACCGTCAGCAACCTGGAGCAACTACAGCTCATCCTGATGCCTCAGGTACTGGTGGGTGGTCCTAACCAGGCTCCGGTGCTCGACCCTATTGATCCAGTTGAGGTAATGCCGGGGCAGCGCGTTGAGATTTTGCTAAATGCAGTCGATCCCAATGGGGACCGGGTGACTTATTCACTACGCACCGATACGGATTTGCCTAATGGTCGTTTGGATGGCACTGGCATTCTTTCTTTTGAGCCCACACCCAACGACATTGGCACCTACAGCTTTACGGTAATCGCCTCCGATGGTGCTGAATCGGTTGAGCAGACGGTCACCCTCAATGTGGTGCCCGACCCCATCACCACCACCCGCATCAGCGGTCGCGTTCTTGATACTAACGGCGCTCCCCTGGTCAATCTGCCTATTGAGCTGGGCCGACTCCAGACGCTCACTGATAGTGATGGCAACTTTATTCTCACCATTCCAGACACCAGTTTCCCCACCGATGAGCTGGATATTACCGTGCCCTTTGGCGACCAGGCCTTTGATCCGTTCTTTACGGGCACCCAAGTGATTGACCTGCGCCGCACCACCTTTGATGGCACCACCGGCACCGACATCAGCAATCCTCTACGCCATCCTAATCTGGTCAGTGCCTATATTAATGCCAGTATGGTCTACGGCAATGACACAAGCACCGCCAATGCGCTGCGGACGCTAGACGGAACCGGTCAGCTTAAAGTCTTGGAGAATAATCTCTTACCCCTTAACAACACGGAATTCTTTCCTGATGGGCCATTGCCTAACAGCAATCGTAGTCTGAACGATCCAGGCGCGCTCTTTGCTACAGGCGATGTGCGAGCCAATGAGAACATTGGCCTCACCGCCATGCACACCGTTTTTGTGCGCGAACACAATCGACTGGCCAGTAAGATTCAATCGGCGAATCCTGAATTGTCTGGGGATGAGATTTATAACCATGCCAGAAAGCAGGTGGCGGCTCAGATTCAGCATATTACCTACAGTGAATATCTACCGCTGTTGATTGGCAGTGACGCCCTGGATACCTATACCGGCTATGACGAGACCGCTGATCCAGCCATTAGTCATCTGTTCTCAGCAGCATCCTTCCGCATGGGCCATACCCAAAGCTTTAGTGAGTTTCTGTTGATCGATGACAATGGGGAGGCTCTGCCATCGGTGTCCCTAAGAGAAAGCACCTTTAACCCGGAGATTATTCATCAGTACGGTATTGATGCCATTTTGCGGGGTCTCTATGCTCAGTTGGCTGAGGCGATTGATACAAAGGTTATCGATGAGCTACGCAACACTTTGTTTGGACCCCCAGGAGCAGGCGGTATTGACCTGGCTGCTGTGGATATTGAGCGCGGTCGAGATGTGGGTCTACCGGACTACAACCAGGCCCGTATTGATATGGGCTTGGCACCGGTCACCAGTTTTGCAGAAATTACCAGCGATCTATCGGTTCAGGCGATCCTGGAGCAGCTCTACGACACTGTTAATGACATCGATGTGATTGTCGGGGGTTTGGCCGAAGATCATGTGCCAGGAGCCATGGTAGGTGAATTGTTCCAGATCGTCATTGCGGACCAGTTTACACGGCTACGTGATGGAGACCGCTTTTGGCATGAGAATGGGCAGTTTACTCAGGCAGAACTGGATAATATTCGAGGAACAACGCTGGCCAGGTTGATCCAGCGTAATACGGACATTACATCCTTGCCTGACTATGTGTTCTCCAATCAGGGGGTACCTACGGCACCAGAGGCAGCTGGCACGGTGGCTAGTGAAACATTGACTGAGTATGGGGCTATTGATGGCAGTGGACATGGTCAGCCAGGTCAGGGACTACCGGGAGACCTAATGGGCGTCAACTATACCCAGGAGTATGGGGATGGTATTCGTTCTGTCGCTGGAGAGACTCGACCCAATACGCGGGAGATTAGTAATGCCCTATTTGCTCAAACAGAGTCGATTCCAGATGCTCAAGGAGGAACGGGCTTTATGCTGGCCTGGAGTCAGTTTATGGGCCATGATCTTTCCTTTAGTCCGGCGGGAGCGGCTGATACCCTCAAGTTTTACGGGACTGAGCATGAAAGTCTTACGGGAGAGGAGTTTCCCTATGTCGCTGAGAAGATTGACCTGGTATTAGGCCATGGTCTCTATGCCGGAGTGAACAATGTTATTGAGCGGCCTATTTATCTGCCTGCTCTCGATATTGTTAATAATGAGCAGACCACGGATAGTCAGGGAAATATTACCGTTAACAATGAGAGTCTAGGAGCTGAAGTCTTTGTTGCGGCGGATGCTCTAAGTGACCGAGAAGGTAATCCTTTTGAAGGACAGTTGACCATTTCTGAGGTGCCACCGGATTTGACACCCGCGGTCTTACCGGAAGGGCTTTCTCCTGATTTAGTCGTCACGATTCAGCCAGGAGAAATGGCCTTTGATACTCCGGCATTGCTAACTCTTCCAAATATTGCGGAATGGGAAGCTGGAATGGTGATGGATTTATGGTCCATTAATCCGACAACCGGCGACTTTGAAATTGTGGGTACTGGGCGTGTTAGTGCCGATGGTCAATCCATTGAAACGATTGAAGGCGGGATTCGTAATAGTTCCTGGCATTTCTTTTCTAATACCCCTATTGACTGGACGCTGAATGTTTTACATCCCCAGTGTGTAGCCTGCACTGAGAAGAAGGACTTTAGCTCAGATGTCGAACTCTACACAGGCACTATCGTTGAAACCCATACCCTAACAACCTATCAATCACTTGGAAAAACCCGTGGAGTGCAGCTGGTCTATGATTCGTTAAGAGCAGATGCTAGGCCTATTGTTCAGATTGGGTTTGCTCAGGTGGATTTTAGAACCATTGGAATTAGAGATCAGTTACGTCTAACAGCAGAACTAAGCTTAACAGTTGATGGTGTTGAGCGTCGGTTACCAGGCTACTCAGGTACTGATATTCTTGGGGCAGAAGGAAAACATTTTTGGCAGATCCCTGATGGTATAAAGCCTCCTAATACAGGCTTACAGGCAGATTTGCGTGATGTAGACTCTGGAGTTTATAACCTAGACGTTCGCGCTGGACTTCAAAGGTTAGTTAATCGTCGCGTTGATAGTGAAACCATCCAGCGATTAATTGGCACTACAACAGAATCGTCCGACGGACCTCAACAATTAGTTCATGTCAATACCGTTAACAGTGCCTTTGGCAGTGGCTGGGGCATTGCGGGTGTTCAAGAGATTAAGGAAGGAGACGATGGTTCTCTATTGCTGATTGATGGAGATGGCACGGAAGTCTTGTTTGATGTGCCAGAAATGGCAGGTGGTTCCTATGTGGCACCGCTAGGCGATTTCTCAGTTTTAGAACGCTTAGCGGATGGTACTTTTAGACGAACCACAAAGGATCAGACCGTTTATCAGTTTGATGAGACAAATCGTTTAGTATCGATAACCGACCGTAACGGAAATGAGACACGTCATGTTTATGACGAAAGTGGACACCTAACAGCGATTGTTGATCCCACCGGACTAGCCACTTCATTTACCTATAACGCACAAGGTAACGTTAGCCAAATTACAGACCCAGCGAATCGCGTCACCGAGCTAGTCTACGATACAGCCGGTAATCTGTTACAGATTGTTGATCCTGATGCGTCACAGCGTACATTTAACTATGACGCGGACCACCACATGACGGGAGAAATTGATAAGCGGGGCCATCAGGAACGTGCTTATTATGATGAGTTTGGTCGTGCTAGTCGCGCAGAGCGTAAGGATGGCTCGGTTGTTGAGGTGCAGGCAATCCAAACAATAAGTCTCTATCGACCTGAGCAAACAGCGGATTGGTTCAATGCTCCAGTTGCCTCACAACAAACAACCGACTCAGCGACGTATACCGATGGAAATGGCCATAGTACTCAATCAACGCTAGATGCTGCGGGACAATTGATTGAGAGTTCGGATGCTGTTGGAGCGGTCACCGGTGAGATCGTCCGTAATGAAGATAATCTGGTCGTTGAATATCAAGATACAGCAGGAAATGTTACTACCTATGATTATGATGGGCGGGGTAATCTGATCCGCGTTGCTGATGCCCTCTCAGGAAATGGTCGTTCAGAATCTCAATCCATCGAATTAGAGGTTGATGCACTCAATACAGCAGATATTAATAACGATGGATTTGATGATCTTCTGGTAATTTCTGATGAGGATTACTTTGGAGATGATGTTGCAACACTATCCGTGTATCTAAGCAACGGAGACCGCTCGTTTGCCGATCCACTGGAGTATGAGATCCCCCGTGCTAGTCGTGATATTGTTGCGGCTGACATCAATCAAGATGGGTTAACAGATCTCTTTGTCACCAATCGCTCAAGAGGATTAACCACACTCTTAAATCGAGATAATGGTGTGTTTATACCCTCTCTCCGCAGTGATATTCGTTATGGCGATGTCAAAGTGCTCGATGTTGATTTTGATGGTCAGCTAGATTTACTCAATGGGGCCTATTGGTATCGAGGGTTTGGAAACGGTGCGTTTAGCTTAGATCGCCAGTACTTAGGGAATATTCTCAATCAGGGGATCCCAGCTGGAGAAAACAGCGCCATCGGCGACCTAGACGGGGACGGAGATACTGATGTTGCTGATATTGGGTCTGATGCTGATGGTTTGACACTTCAGATATTTACTAATACTGGAAACGGTGAGTTTTGGACTAGCCCAGATGAGGTGATTCATATCGCAGCTCAAAATTATGAGAGCGTTGCCATTACACAGTATGACTTAGATGGCGATGCCGATTTAGATTTAGTTGTTGCGGGCAATACTGATACTATCCAGGTCTTCTTAAATAATGGCAATGCGGTCTTTACGCCAGCAAGCGAGAATACTGACTATCTCACCTTCGACGATAGAGATGGGGACGGGGATGCGGACATTAATGCAGCAATAACGGATGAACAACTCTTTACAGCTTATGGCTTGATCTATCGTGCTGTTAATGAAGGTGAACTCAATACGTCTGTTCGTGGTAAAAGTTCTGCTCTCGGTGATCTCGATGGCGATGGCGATATAGATATTCTCGATGAAGGCTCCGGAAATCTGGCCATTATCTTTAATGAAGATAATGGCAGATGGTGGTCCTTAGAAACTGAGATCGAGGCTCTCAATATTGAGAATGTCCAACTGGCCGATGTCAACAATGACGGCAATTTAGATATTGTTGGCATTGCCTATGAATACAACGACGCAATTGCAGTTTCATTAAATGATGGACAGGGTGGCTTTACATCGCGTCAGGTGTATTCTGTTAATAACGGTGATTATACAAATGAGTTTCATCTGGCAGATATTGACCGCGATGGCAACACCGATGTGTTACTGGTACAAGAAGAACATCTGATTGCATTGCTAGGAGATGGTGCAGGGGCGTTTAATGAACAACGCGACATTACAATAGATAGAAATTTCCGTTCGATAGCACTCGGTCAGTTTGATAGCAACGGGATTCTTGATTGGGCGGGTATTCCTGAGTATAGCTATTCAGAACCCAATGAGACTGTACAGGGATATGACATTTCCACATTTAACTTGTCACCCGAGACAACACTTGAGACAACACTAGACGCAGTATTTACGGGGCGTGGGGAGAGAACCTATGACTACGACAGCATCTTTAATCAGGTTGTCTTTTTTCATGACGAAGTAGGCAATCAAACGGTTTATGAACTCGATGCTCACGGTAATCGGTCCGCTGAGATTAGCATTGTCGGAGAACGGGATTCAGCGACCAATGGTGAAACGGATGATGTCGTTACACGCTACACCTATACTCAGCAGGGTCTGTTAGATATGCTTACGGATACCTTAGGACGCACAACTGATTATGACTATGATGCCTTTGGGCGGTTGACTCAGACTATCTTTGCGGTAGGAACCAATGATGAAGCGAGGCAGCAATTTGACTATGATGTCGCCGGGAATCTTACGGCATTTATTGATGAGAATGGCAATCGCACGGAGTATGTCTATGATGCGCTTAATCGCATAGTCCAGATTACTGAGGCAGCCCCGGATGGGGCGGGACCTTTAAAGTCACCGGTTACCGGATTTACCTACGATGCAACCGGTAATCTGAGCCAGACCACTGATGCAAGGGGGAACGAGACTCAATACGTTTATGACGAACGAGATCGTCTCACTCAGCTAACCGATGTTGAGGGGAATGTTACCCAGTATGCTTATGACAATTCGGACAATTTGGTCAGTATGGTGGATGCGCGGGGTGAGGAGACTCAGTTTGAGTATGACAATCGCAATCGCCAAACGGCGGTGATTGATGTCGCCGGACATACAACACATTTCCGCTATGATCTGGATAACAATCTCACAGACGTCATTGATCCGCTTAATAACAGAACCTCCTATGTCTACGATGCACGAGATCGGCTGGTCAGTGAGGTGGATGCTTTCGGCAATGCCACTACCTATACCTACGATGGTGCCAACAATCTGATTTGGCAAACGGATCGGAATAATCGCTCTACTCACTATGCCTATGATGCGCTGAATCGACTGACTCAGGTGACGGATGCCCTCGATGGCACAACCGTTTACGGGTATGACGCCCTCGGGAATCTACTTGGCGAAACGGATGAACGGCAAAACACGACCGGGTATCAGTACGATGCTCGTAATCGCTTACTCCAGGTGACCAATGCCCTGGGCGGTACCCTAGGCTATACCTATGATGGCGTGGGCAATGTGCTCAGCGAAACAGATGAGTTGGGGCGCATCACTGCCTATACCTATGATGGCCTCAACCGGCTTACGCAGGTCAGCGATCCGCTTAACCATGCCACTACCTTTGGGTATGACGCGGTGGGGAATTTAACAGCCCTTACGGATGCGTTGGGGCGGGTGACGACCTATAGCTATGACGGGCTTAACCGTCAGGTGACTCGGGGCAATGCGCTGGGAGATGCCAGCACCACTACCTATGATGCCGTGGGGAATGTGATTGCAACAACGGATGAGCTAGGTCGCACGACAACCTATGGCTACGATGCGCGCAATCTGTTAATTCAAGTCAGCGACCCGCTGGGCCATGCCGTTACGCGCGCCTATGATGCGGTAGGGAATCTGACGACATTGACAGACGCGCTGAACAATACAACAACGTACGACTACGACGCGCTCTATCGTCGAACGAAGGTGGCCGATGCCACGGGTGCTCAAACCCAGATGACCTATGACGCGGTGGGGAATCTGACGACACTGAGAGACGCGGTCGGCAATACAACTTCCTACGGTTACGATGCGCTCTATCGCCTCACCATTGAAACCGATGCTGTGGGTGCTCAAACGCTGATGACCTACGATGCGGTCGGCAATTTGGTGATTCGGGTGGACCGCAATGGTCGAGGAACCAACTTTGCTTATGATGCGCTGAATCGACCAACCCAGGAACAGTGGCTCGATGACACCAATACTCCGCTGCGGTCTATTGACTACACCTATGATGCGGCCAGTCAGCTGATTACTGTGAGCGATCCCGATTCTGTCTATGGTTATACCTATGATGCAGCGGGTCGGGTAACGAGCGTGACTAATGACGGGACACCGGATGTGCCGGAAGTCACCCTCACCTATGGTTATGATGCGGTCAATAATCTTACCTCGGTGAAGGATTCCATTAATGGGGCACAGACTGGGACAGAGACCTTTACCTACGATGTCCTGGACCGGTTGACTCGCATTACCCAGGGCGGCAATGGGGTGGCCCAGAAGCGGGTGGACATGACTTACGATGCCGTCAGTCAGATGACGGGGTCAAATCGCTACAGCGACCTGCCAGGAACTCGAGCTGTGGCAGAGACGGTTTATGCCTATGATGCAGCGGGACGTCTCACCGACCTCACCCATCAGCGAGATAACGCCATCATCGCTGAGTATAGCTTGAGCTATGATGCAGCGAATCGGTTAACCCAGTTGGTGGCCCCCGATGGTACCAGTGATTATGGCTATAACAGTCGAGATGAGCTAACGAGCACGGACCATAGCCATCAGAAGGATGAAAGCTATGACTATGACGCCACTGGCAATCGGATGAGTCATAGCATAGAAAATCTCAATCGCATTCTGGATGATGGCACTTACACCTATGAGTACGACAACGAAGGCAATCGCACACGTCGAGTAGAGATTGAGACAGGTGAAATCACTCACTACACTTGGGACCATTGGAATCGTCTAATGGCTGTTGTAATGATAACTAGTGATGGAACAGTTCTAAAGAAAGCGAAATATATCTATGATGCCTATAACCGACGTATCGCCAAGGTAGTGAATGCCGATGGTGAGAGTGCTATAACGCCGACAGAAGAACGCTTTGTTTACGATGGCGATCATATTGCCCTAGTATTTGATGGCGATGGTAATCAGACTCATCGTTATCTGCATGGACCAAAGATAGACCAGGTATTAGCAGAAGAGACTGCCGATGGGAGAACTCGCTGGGCATTGACGGACCATCAAGGTAGTGTGCGAGATGTTATTGATAATCAGGGTACTGTACTTAATCACATTACATACGATTCTTTTGGGCAGGTTACAAATCAGAGTAATCCCACCGCTTACTTTAGGTTTGGGTATACGGGACGAGAGCTTGACCAGGAAAGTGGGCAGTATTTCTATAGAGCACGCTATTACGATCCTAGTGTAGGACGCTTTATCAGTGAGGATCCGATTGGGTTTGATGCGGGGGATACGAATCTCTACCGATATGTTTCCAATAGTTCTCCAAATTATGTTGATCCTACTGGAAATTATATTGAATCAGGATGGGATCTTCTCTCTCTAGGGGTTGGTGTGGCTTCACTCGGCGTAAATATACGTAGAAGAGACTGGAAAAATGCAGCAATTGATGGGGTAGGGATTACTGCTGATGTGGGAGCATTATTGCTGCCAGTTCCTGGAGGAGTAAGCGCTGCTAGAAATGCAGAAAAGGTCGGTAAAGTTGCAACTTTTGTCAATCGATCTCAATCACTAAAGCGTGGGACTGATTTTGTTAAGTTTCATCAAGGGGCAAGGAATAGTATTCGCGTCGCCCAATTAACAAATCTGGGAACCAGTATTTATCAGACAGGCGAATCGGGGGTACAGACGTATCGAGACTGGCGAGACAGCTGTAGTGGTGAAATTCCCTGGAGAGCTCTAATTCAGACTGGCTTATCTGGATTAGGAATACTCGGCACTCGTAATAACGTTAGGCGTTCTTTTCAGCGAGAATCGGTCATAGCCAATAAGATTGGCACATCAAAACGATTAATCAACTCCTACGATGAATTTCATAAAAAATATCATCAAGACTTCAAAAAACATCCAAACAATACCATAATTGCATGGGAATGGTATCAAGAATCAGCAACAAGTAGTAGAACCTCTGTTATTGGGCGTCTCCCTGATATAGCTAAAGCTGCCCCTGAGCAAACATTTCACAGACTTAATATTGGGCAACGACAAGGCTGGAAGCCTGAAGTAAACGATGCATGGCTTCAAGGTGTAATTGATGCAGGGAGACCATTAAAACTTGCAAGTCCAATTAAAAAATCAACGTTGAAAAGACCACCCGGTAGTGAATATAAATATACAGTTTATAGAAGAGAGCTACAGCAATTGAAAAAAGCTGGGTATACTACACGCAATGGTTGGGCAATACCACCCAAAACAACGAGTCCGTAAACTAGAGCAAGCTGTTAATAAATTCTAGAGTATAGATACTGAAAAAGCATTCTATGGAATGCCTTTTCCGGTAAAAGATTGGAATTTAATTGATTCTGCTTTCTAAATTAAAAATCAACTCAAGGATTAGTCGAAAAAATGAGTATGAGTAGAGTTCAGGAAATCTTGACAACTCTTGATAAGGCAAAGTGGATTGGCTATGAGAAAACAATTCCTGGGCAATTAGATTATGAGTTTAAAGAGCTTGCGGAAATATATAGTTCTGTTGCTCCCGATGAAGCTAAGGAAATAAGAGATATTACTTCAGATGATATCAGACCTTTAATTCTTGGTTTTAGTAGTAGATTTGCAACAATTGCAGTCCGAAACCGTGATGAAAACTCGTTGAAGATTGCTCTATTAGTGCATGTAATTGAGGATTTTCGAATAGATCCGCGCGAGAATTTTTTACGTCTGCCAGTTATTTCTCATGTGGCTGAGCGAATTGGCTTAAATGTGAAAAAGCTGTTTAAGTGGGCCGCATTGCTGGCGTCAGAGTCAACGGCAAAAGACTTACGTAGTTTTTCGTCACAAAGGCCCAGAGCGCGTAGTTTGGACTCTGTGGGATTGGAAGAATATTATGACGAAGAAAAAGGTGGGATTTCGTATCGTACTGTAGAAGACTGGATGTTACCGTTCTTCGGAAGAAATAAGTGAGCAGCGAGTAGGTGGGACGTCCCCGTTGACACTTTCAAAAGTCTCCGAATTGTCTATAGCAAAACATTTCAGTCCTGCACTGGAAAATACTCTATCTCTCCTTTAACCCAATCTAATTGCTCCTTTATCACATCATAGAGGAGCAGGTTAATCATATCGTGTGCGATCGCAGCCGCGTTCTCAACGATGGCACGTACACTGGCAAATACGATTCAGACCTTCTTGAGTATCATATTGAGCTTAAAGCTCATGCGCCTAAAATAGAACTATGTGATTCAGGTCCACACCATGACCCCACAGCAACTTCTAGATAACCAGCCTCTAGAAAACGAAGACATTGTCACCGAACTCGATATCAGTCATCTGGTGATCGAGGATGATACCCCAGTGGATAATTTTCAGTCTGAAGAGCAGCAGCGCTTGTTAGTAGAGCCACTCTACAGTGCTAAGGCATTAACATTTCCCTTTCTAGCAGCAGCTAACGTCGGTCTGTTCTACAAGCTAAAGGGCAGCCCTATCGTGCCGGACATGATACTGAGCTTGGGGGTACAAAGGGCTGCTGATTATGCCAATCGACGAGATCGCTCTTACTTCGTTTGGGAATTTGGCAAAGTACCCGAGGTCTGTATTGAAATAGTGTCCAATCAAGAAGGTGATGAGTTTACCCTCAGCCAAAAATCGCAGCAAAAGGGGAAAACCTCAAGCAAGCGAGACATCTACGCTCAGATTGGTGTGCCCTACTACGTCGTGTTTGACCCTCTACAGCAGATCCAGGATGAAGCCAATATGAATGGGGCACTTTTGCGCGTGTGGATGATTTCCCCTGTAGGCTATCAGGAACTCACAACGGCTGAAGGCATCGTCAATACGGACCAATCGGTCTGGCTAGAGGGTGCAGGTTTGGGGCTAACACTGTGGGAAGGTCCGTTTGAAGAAGACGTATCTCGACTATGGCTGCGGTGGTGCGATCGCAATGGCCAAGTCATCCCCACTGGCGCAGAGGGCCAAGAAACTGAACGGCGCCGCGCAGACCGGCTAGCCGAACGCTTACGAGCAATGGGAGTCGATCCTAACGAAATCTGAATTCACGCACCCAAATAGTACAGAAATTAGTACGACACTTTTCGCCTGTAGTGAAATCCTTTCCAGGATATATATTTAGCTTTTGAGCATTTCTTTTGTAATCAGCCGGTCGTCCGTTCGAGTCGGATCACCAGCTTCTTCGAACGTCTAATGCATAAAATAGCCGCGAGAGTTTTTTAGAATTTCTCGCGGCTATTTTATGCATAACATTTAGCTAATAGTTGTTGTAGAAGATTCGAGTAAGTTTCCAAGAACGCAATAAGGTTACGGCGGATTTAAAGGAAAAGCTCCGCTAGCCATAATTACCAGACCTACGCTGAACACTGCAATAGCAGAGCTAGTTATTTCTTCTGAGGAAACTGGTTAATATGGGCAACGCCATAGAAGATGAGCTCTTTATTGCGCATCCGCACTTTATCAACACGCAGCTGAGTACCATCTAGTGCAAAAGAATCTAGATCCATCAGAGCATTAACATGCTCGACAATAGCTTTACCAAGGGCAATATCCTCATCAGTACCGTAGTAGTCGACATCGACAAAGGCAATTTTAGTGCGGTCATAAAC
>ERZ1740072.84-NODE-84-length-49930-cov-9.254015_pt1 | contig 49930 bp, 42 predicted proteins | sample MGYA00581733_ERZ1740072 | MGnify/ENA primary metagenome ERZ1740072 (study PRJEB43018, sample SAMN04849741) | marine metagenome | isolation source: floating plastic debris | place: Pacific Ocean | collected 2008-08-30 | study: EMG produced TPA metagenomics assembly...
CGACAAAATTAGGAGACAAGATGATGTTTAGTACTTTTCTCGCGGCTGTAATTGTGGGCTGGCTAACAGCTGTAATGCTCGGCTCTCAAGCCTATTCGATGGATGACTGATTCCGGGGCAGGGGCATTCTGCTACAGGATGCCCCTAATGCTTAGGAGCCAGGGAATAACCGGGGGTGTGACTGATTTGGGGGCTAATGGGAGGTTTGTACGCTAGTCCCCAGCAGCCGAGTAATAAAGACAACGCTTACGGTACTACTAGGGTTCGGTGAAATCATGCCAGCACCAGCCAAAATAGAGCGGTCAGCATCAGACTCATGGCCCCAATTAAATGGTCAAACTGCTCGGCCACACGGGGTAGCTTGATCGACAGCTTTTGAAAAATCAATAGATACGCCAGCCAACCAGCAGCAATAGTGAGCAGCGGTTTAACCACATTTTTTAAGCTATAGGCTTCGTAGTACAGACCATTGGCCATCACTAATCCGCCCAGCAACAGCACCATGGCTGGCCAAAAGCCTGGTTTTACCTTAGTTGCCACCCGCTCGGTCGTATGGGGTAGAAAAATAAACTTGGCAAATGAAATGGCGGTTCCTAAGGCGGCAATATTCATCCCAATTACCTGCCAGGGTACTAGATTTTTTGAGGTGAGTACTTTAGCGCCAAACCCGGCCAGTAAGGGAAAGCCAGATATGGAAAAACTTGCGATCGCAAGTGCCACCCAAATACGCGTCGGAATCGGATTCTGTTTGAGGACTTTAAGATCGCGACTCGACAAATTGCCGACGGTTAGAAAAAGAGCCGACTTTACCAAACCGTGGGTGAGGGCATAAAAGCCGCCAACGGCGGGGGCTGCCAGGATAAACCCCAGCTGGGACACCGTATGAAAAGCAAGGATGCGTTTAGCATCTTTTGAAAAGACCGCGTAGCCAACCCCCAACAGCGCGGTGGCCACCCCAAAGATCCGAACAATCGGGTCAATCTCAGGCACCATCAGCGCAAACCGCACCAGCGGAAACACCCCCGTTTTTACCACAACGCCCGACAGCAGCGCTGAAATCGGCGTTTCCGATTCAGAATGGGTGAGCGGCAGCCACAGTCCTGAGACAAAAATGCCGCCCTTAGTTAACAGACCGACAAAAATAAGTGCGATCGCTTCTGTTGGAGCCGTGGCTAGTCCGCTAAACGCAAAAGAACCGGTTGCTTGATAGACCAGTACGGCCCCCAGCAGATAAAACAGCATCGCCGTATTACTGACAAAGAGATAGCGCAGCCCCACCCAAATAGAACGATTAGTGCGAGGGTAGGCAATCAGCAAAAATGCGGCAATGCCTATCACCTCTAGAGCAACATAGACGCTAATCAGATCGGCGCTGACAAATACCGCATTAACGCTGCCGTGCAAAATGATCGCCTGCGTAAAAAAGAACGCCCCTTTTTCACTGCGCCAACAGTAAAGAACCACCGCTGTCGTGACAACAGCGTTGGTCAAAATAAAGAAACCGCTAAGACCGTCTATAAGTAAGCTGACACCAAAGCTGTCCAGCAGCTGCAGGGTTATCGGTGCTGGGTTGAGCACGTACCACAGTCCGTAGCCAAAGGAGGCCAACGAAACCGTGAAGGCCAGAAGGCGATCTAATTTGGGAAGAAGATAAATACTGAATCCCACAAACAACGGTAGGACAATCCATATAAGAGTGAGGGTATCCATGATGTATTATCCTTTTCAATTTCAGGCGCTCTGCTGGAGTTAAGCGCGGCAGGCTATGCAGCTAGCGCAGGTGAGACCACATGGGCGGCTTGCTTAAGGGCTTCCTCGCGGCTTTCAAAAAGATGCTCGTCCGGCAGCAGATTCAAGACCTTAAGATTTCTTAGACGCTGGCCGGTCTGTCCGGTGGCTCCCACAATAAATACCTGCCGACCCTGCTCTAGGGCTTCTTTCACCGCATTTTCGATGGCCAAAGAAGCCGTCACCCCCAGATGCCGCACATCCGCCAGGTCAAAGACCACCAAGTCACAGTCTTTAATCGCATTGTGTTCACGGTCAATGGCTTTAGCCACACCAAAGATCATCGGTCCGCTCAGGCGAAATAAGAGCACCCGGTCATTGGCTTCATCGAGCCATCGCTTTTCATTGGTGTTGAGCAAAATGGTGTCATCCGCATCGCTGATGGTCATGACAGACTTTGCTTGTAGACTGCTCATGCGCTCAATTGTCAAAATATTGGCAATAAAGACCCCGACACCGACAGCAACAATTAGATCCACCAGCACCGTTAGCACAATTACCAGGTACATAATCAGTGCCCCCTTAAGGGACACCAGATGCGCCCTTTTGAGAAAGCTCCAGTCGATAATGTCGATTCCGACCTTGAGGGCAATACCTGCTAGCACCGCTAGCGGAATAACCGCTGCCAGGCTAGCCGCTCCCAAAATGACCACCAGTAAAACGCCAGCTCGCGTTATGCCTGAAAGCGCCGTTCTACCCCCGGACTGAATATTAACCACGGTCCCCATGGTCGCTCCGGCCCCGGCAATACCGCCAAATAAGCCCGACATGATGTTACCGATGCCCTGACCGATCAGCTCTTTATTGGAGTTATGCTCGGTTCGGGTCAAACTATCGGCTACTACCGACGTTAATAGCGCGTCAATACAGCCCAGCATTCCTAGCACAGCAGCGTTGACAATCATCAGCTGCAGCTGCTCTGGTCTAAAGGTGGGCATCTGCAGCACCGGAAATCCCATGGGAATTTCACCAATGCGGCGGATATCTGTGCCAGGGAACAGCAGCAACGACAGCACCGTACCTGCAATCAGCGCCACCAGCTGAGGGGGCACTACTTTGCCAAACCGTGCGGGCATCAGCCAGATAATGGCAATCGTCACGACCGCCAGCAGGGTTTCAGAGCCTTGAATATTGCTTAATAGCTCAGGAATCGACTGCAGGGTGGCAATCACCCCTCCCGGTGGATTCGCCTGACCCAAAAACGGAGCTAGCTGCAGAATCACAAGGATGATGCCGATACCAGACATAAAGCCTGAAATCACCGTGTAGGGCATCATGGTTACGTATTTACCCAGCCGCAGACTGCCAAAGATAATTTGAAACACACCGGCCATCATCACCACGGTAAAGGCCATAGCCAGTCCATTGTCAGGGTCGGCGGCGGTTAATTTGGCAATGACAGCCGTCATTACCACCGTCATCGGACCGGTGGGTTCAGAAATCAGGGTAGGTGTCCCGCCAAATAGAGCAGCGAAGAATCCAACTAAAACAGCGCCCCACAGACCTGCAACTGGACCGGCTCCAGAAGCCACACCAAACGCAAGGGCCATCGGTAGAGCGATTACGGCAGCGGTCGCACCGCCAAAGAGGTCACCCCGTAAATTTCGAAGGTGGATTTGATTAATAATTTGCACAGTTAGCGACTAGGTAACAGAGGGTGGAAAGCCGACCAGCTCTAACGATTCAGCGCTGCTGTTTAGGTAAACAATCAGCTATAGATTTATATCTATCTAAAACTAGAGTCGATAGACATTAGCCTATCATTTGTTCGGCTTAAGCCTATTATTCTGCGCTATGGCCATTTTTGCTGTATCCAAGCTCAACTCTGTGGGCTCCGTATTGAGAGCCGATCAAACGATGCGTGGAACAAAATCCTCATAAATTCCTCAAACTATTGCCTTATACCCAAGTTGGAAGTAATCAAAGCCGTTTCTAATCGTCGTTACTTGGATTAGGGTTTATGGCACAAACGACACGTACAAATTTGGCCCCTGCTAGTACTCAGACTGACTTTATTCTTGGATTTGAGCAGATTAATATTCACGATATTCCGCGAGTAGGCGGTAAAAATGCATCTTTGGGAGAGATGATTCAACAGCTCACTGCCCAAGGTGTGCTTGTGCCGACAGGGTTTGCGACGACTGCCTATGCCTATCGCTACTTTATTCGGCAGGCAGGCTTAGAAGGGCAGCTGCGATCGCACTTTGCCTCCCTAGATATTGAAGACGTCACGGCTCTGCGACACTGTGGCCGTAGCGTGCGGGCGCTCATCCTGGATACCCCGTTTCCCCCTGAGCTAGAGACCGCCATTACCCAGGCATACCTCCGCCTTGCCGAGCAAGGGAATACCGTTGATGTAGCCGTACGCTCTAGTGCCACGGCTGAAGACCTGCCCGATGCCAGTTTTGCCGGACAGCAAGAAACCTACCTCAATGTCCATGGGGTCAAAGGTGTTCTAGAAGCCTGTCATAAATGCTTTGCCTCTCTATTTACCGATCGAGCCATCTCATACCGCACGCTCAAAGGCTTTGATCACTTTACGGTTGCCCTTTCAGTCGGCGTACAGTACATGGTGCGCTCGGATCTGGCTACCTCCGGGGTGATGTTCTCCATCGATACCGAAACCGGGTTTAAAGATGCGGCCCTAGTTACAGCCGCCTACGGTCTGGGGGAAAATGTTGTTCAAGGTGCCGTCAATCCCGATGAGTATTTAGTCTTTAAGCCCACGCTCCAGCAGGGATATCGCCCGATTTTGAAAAAACGTCTGGGCAGTAAAGAAATCAAAATGGTGTATGACATTGGCGGCAGCAAGCTGACCAAAAATGTGCCCGTTTCTCTCGTTGACCGTCAGCACTATGCCATTACCGATGACGAGATTTTGACCCTAGCTCGCTGGGCCTGCATCATTGAAGACCACTATTCCCAGGTGCGGGGAACCTATACCCCCATGGATATCGAGTGGGCCAAAGATGGCCTTAGTGGAGAGCTTTTTATCGTTCAAGCTCGACCCGAAACGGTGCAGTCTCAAAAGTCAGAGTCGGTGCTGCGCAGCTATGTCCTACAGACTGATGGCGCGCTGACACCGCTAGTTATCGGTCAGGCGGTCGGAGAAATGATCGGCCAGGGACCGACTCGAGTGATTCGCTCAGTCCAAAATATGGCTGATTTTCAACCCGGAGATGTCTTAGTCACCCAGCGCACCGATCCAGATTGGGAGCCCATCATGAAGCGGGCCAGCGCCATTGTTACCGATCAAGGAGGCCGCACCTGTCATGCGGCGATCATTGCCAGAGAATTGGGGATTCCGGCCATTGTCGGCTGTGGTAGCGCCACCCAGCGTTTAGAAACGGGCCAAATGGTAACGGTCACTTGTGCCGCCGGAGAGGTGGGCAAAGTCTATGGTGGGCAGATTCCGTTTACCGTTGAAGAGACCACCCTTGACCAGCTACCGCGTACGCGCACCCAAATTCTGATGAATGTGGGTAACCCCGAAGAAGCGTTTCGCCTAGCCAAGATTCCCTGTGATGGTGTGGGCCTAGCCCGAATGGAATTTATCATTGCCAATCACATCAAAGTGCATCCTCTCGCACTGTTAAACTTTGACCAGCTTAAGCCAGACCAAACCAAACATGAGATTGGTCAGCTTACGGCCCTCTATCCCCACAAACCTGACTACTTTGTCGAAAATCTGGCCCACGGTCTTGGCACCATTGCCGCGGCCTTTTATCCCAATCCCGTGGTGATCCGTCTGTCTGATCTCAAGAGTAACGAATATGCCAATTTGTTGGGAGGTCAACCCTTTGAACCACAAGAAGAAAATCCGATGATCGGCTGGCGAGGCGCATCGCGCTATACCGACCCGCGCTATCGGGATGCGTTTGCCCTGGAGTGTCAGGCCCTACAGCGGGTGCGTCAGGATATGGGACTCACCAACGTAATTCCCATGGTTCCCTTCTGTCGTACTCCAGAAGAAGGTCAACAGGTGCTTAAAGCGATGGCCCACCACGGACTACAGCGGGGGCAAGACGGATTGCAGGTGTATGTGATGTGTGAGATTCCCAACAATGTGATTTTAGCTGATGAGTTCAGCCAGCTCTTTGACGGGTTTTCCATTGGCTCTAACGATCTCACCCAGCTTACCCTGGGGCTAGACCGTGATTCTGCCCTGGTTTCTCATCTCTTTGATGAGCGCAGTGTTGGTGTCAAAGCCATGGTGCGTCAGGTAATTACTACGGCTAAAAAGAATCAGCGCAAAATCGGTATCTGCGGTCAGGCTCCTAGCGACTATCCCGAGTTTGCGCAATTTTTAGTTCAACAAGGGATTAACTCCATTAGTCTCAACCCAGACTCTGTGATTAAAACCACCCTGGCCATAGCCGCTATGGAGAGCGATTTGGCCTGATTTCTTCAGCTGTGGACCTATTCTGAAATCGTTCACTAGAGAATACATTGTGTTCAATTGTGTGACTAGTAATGGTGATATCGGTCGTAGAATCCTCAGTCACGTCCTGTGCCCTAGAATGAGGGGCGTGAGCCTCGCTCTAGGAGAGTTTTCTGTGTCCTGTCAGATAGTCAAGGCTAAGACCAGTCGCCTGATTCTTATGCTACCGGTGGCTCTTAGACGGTGGGCTCGATATGTGGGCTTGCTTTTGATCGGCTTCTGTCTAGTTTGGTGTTTGGCCACCGCCGCCCAGGCACAGACCAGCCTGACCTGGGAAGACTTACAGCCCGCTGCGATCGCACAGAAAAATCCCTACGTCCATCTGTCCCTTGAGCAAACCTACGATCTAGCAACCCTCGCGCGGCTGCAAATCTGGGTGGATGAAAATCAGGCCAAACCGGATAGCCTGGAAGTGCAAGAGATACAGCGTTTAGAAAAAAAACTCCAGGCCCAGGACCTCGATGTGACAGCATTGCTAGCCCAGGTTGATCAGGCCCAAGCATACTGGCAGCAGCAGTCTCAATCTATTAATTCGCAGTGGACCGGACAAACGGTAGAGCTGTCAGGATATATTTTGCCACTGACCTGGAATCAAACCGAACAGGTCACAGAATTTTTACTCGTGCCCTATGTCGGTGCCTGTATCCATGTGCCACCGCCGCCGCCTAACCAAATGATCTATGTCCAACCGCAGCAGGCGCTGGCAGCAACGGGACTATTTGCTCCAGTGACTGTAGAAGGGCAGCTGCGATCGCAACCCGCCACCTACGAGGTATTTCAAGTAGATGGCTCACGTCCGGTTGAAGTCAGCTATGCCCTCAACCTCGATCGGCTGACGCTTTCCGAGACACCGCCTAGCCCCTTCGATCTGACAGCTGCACAATTACACTGGTGGCAGCGCGTACAGGCAAGAGCTGCGACAGACCTCTCCCAGGCTGTAGGCAATGTGCATCGTCAGCGCTCTCCCCAAACTTTCCTATGGGGATTGCTGATTGCTTTTAGCTATGGTGTACTCCATACGCTAGGGCCGGGGCATGGCAAAGCGGTGATCATTGCCTACTTCGTCGGTGAAGGCGGTAGTCTGCGGCGCGGTCTCACCATGGGGGTACGAATTGCCGTTTTTCATGTACTGTCAGCGATTGGTGTGGTGCTATTAACCACCCTCATTCTGCGTCAGAGTGCGCCGGATAATTACCGGGTGGTGCAACTAGTTAGCTATGGGGCAATTGCAATAATTGGAGGCTGGATGTTCTGGCAGGCCATTCCCCGGCAGCACGTTCCTCAGGTTGAGCCGGCACCGGCCTATTTGGGAGCCAGGGCAGCTGACTTAGTGCTATACCCTAGCCTGACCCAACAGGTGGCATCTCCTGAGACGTCCACCGCTGACTGCGCTTGCCTGACCTGTATAGAACCCAAGCAGGCTAGCGATTGGCTATCCCTAGCAATTGGGTCTGTCCCCTGCAGCGGTGCTCTGCTGATTTTGCTCTATGGATCTGCCAACCAGCTGCTGTGGCCTAGCATTGCCATGGTAGTTGCCATTTCGGTGGGCATGGCAATTACGCTTGCTTGGATTGGTGCTTTAGCCCTAATGAGCAGAAACTATGCCAATCGTCAGGCTGACAAGCGTTTTGGAAACTGGAGCTATCGTCGCCTGCATCGGTGGCTAAAGTTTGCGGGGTCGGGCTGTGTCCTGTTGATTGGTCTTGGCCTATTTAGCGTGACCCTGGCATCAGGTAGCTAAATTTCACACCCTACATGTCAACCATTTGTCCCATCACACAGCGAGCACAGCTACAGCTCAAGGCATCCATAATAGGATTATCATCTGCTTGAGTCAGGCTGGGTAAGGTGCGATCGCTGGCCGATTCTACTGGGCTAGCTAGGGCGGGTGTTACCACCGTCAGCGCCAAGGCTATGGAGCCCGAACATCCCAATGCGGTCAGTAAATTACGCTGATAAGCCATAGTAGTTCTGCAAGATAAAAAAGACTAGCTCTACTATAGTCAGCCCTGTCACCTTTGGCAGTATCAGCTCTCACTTCCTCCCGAAACTTTCATCCGAGATATCATCTCTAGAGTAAAGAACAACTCACGAACGATTCACAACTAGATGGTCAGGTAGTCGGATTCGTAACCGTGGATCGGTAGGAACGACCCTCTTTCACGCCGCGATTGACTGGGCAAGAAACAACGGACTCCGGCATGTTCAGACAAGCGTGTGGGACAAAAACGCTGGAGCCCGAGAGTTTTACCTCACTCAGGGCTTTTGCTCAATGATGATCAGGCTTGAACTGGACATAGAGGGTAACACCGCAAGGGCTGACTAGGGTTGTGGCCTATGATGAAATTCAAGTGCAACCTGAATGCTATCTCTCTCTGCGCAACCAATGCAAATTCAGCAAGCCAAAATCTCAGACCTTGCCCTATACGAAATGATCCCGATTTCGTTCGTGGTTAAGGCAGTTATGGAGGTTTCAGGTGACTCACCAGAATCATTCGCTCTTAGCAAGAAGCCAGTGTCGAAACCCTGGCTCAAAGACTACGATACCTACAATTCACCATCGGGACTTCTAGCCAGATGGGACCTGAGCAACTGGGCCGTTTTTCTGGCCAGTCATGATTCCAAGCCTGTCGGTGGGTGTATTATTGCTCATAATACGCCAGGAGTGAACATGCTTCAGGGTCGAGCCGACCTGGCTGTGCTCTGGGATATCCGCGTTGCCCCCAACTGTCGCGGTAGGTCTGTAGGCCGTCGTCTATTTGAAGCAGCCATTACCTGGGCACAGTCCCAGGGCTGTATAGAAATGCACATCGAAACGCAAAACATTAACGTTCCAGCCTGCCATTTTTATCAGCGCATGGGATGCACACTGCTTCGCGTTGTTCGTGATGCCTATGATAAAAGTCCCGGTGAACATCAGCTGATTTGGTGCAAAGCATTAACGAGAAATACCCTATAAAAGATCTTCCTGAAGCTATTAGGGCAGTCCTGATGAGTTCCAAAGGGCGGGTGCTGCTCATGAAAATTCAAGGTTCCAGAGGAACGATCTGGATTACGCCTGGTGGCAGACGCGAGCCAGGAGAGACTGCACCCAAAGCCCTACAGCGCCAGGTCCACGAGGAAACCGGCGAGTAAATCTCTGTATCGACAAATATAACAATGTACTTTGACCAATCTGGCTTTGATGTTCGTTGTGAGTGGGGTAAGCAAGGAGTTCTGCAGCTGGCCAAGACGAGCGATCTGTATATCCTCGTTGACGTGCTGTCATTTTCAACCTGTGTAGAAATTGCTACTAACCGAGGCGCTACTGTCTTTCCGTATCAATGGAGAGATGAGACAGTAAGAGATTTTGCGCAGGCCATGAATGCAGAGTTAGCCGAAAAACGTGGGGTTGGTCGTTATTCACTTTCACCCGCGTCATTGCTCAAAATTAGTTGTGGTACTCGTTTGGTCTTACCGTCTCCCAATGGTGCAACGCTGAGCTTAGCGACAGGCAATGTTCCTACGTTAGCCGAGTGTTTGAGAAACTGTAGAGCTGTGGCGTTAGCTGCGATGCGATATAGCCACTCTATTACTGTTGTGCCGGCCGGTGAGCGATGGATGGATGGTAGTCTTCGCCCTGCGTTTGAAGATTTGATAGGGGCGGGTGCGATTATTGCTCATCTGCAAGGTCAATTATCACCAGAAGCCCAAGCTGCAGTTGCGATCTATCAAAGTGTCCAATCAAACGTATCCGATTTAATCCGCAACTGTAGTTCTGGAAGAGAACTGATAGAAAAAGGGTTTGACCGAGATGTTGAGTTAGCCACAGAGATCAATATCAGCAATTGCGTCCCTAAATTGCTCAATAATGCTTATATTCGTGAAAGCGGCTAACATTTAGTACATGTTGACTCACAAGTTTTCAATAGTAAGACTGGATCGATTTTGTGCTGGGCCATCTCTCACCTTGGTTCGGATGCACGGCTTGATTATGTGCATTGCTTGCGGATGAATTCCAGCGTATCAGCAACATTTTGATAGTGAATACTCTCTATACCTATTGAACGCGCAGCGTTTACATTGTCAAGACTGTCATCAATAAATACTGAACGACAAACCTGACTATCTGCAATGGATAAAGCCTGATAAAAGAATAATCGGTCTGGCTTAGTCACACCAATTTGCGATGAATTTACAACAACATTAAACGCGGATCTTAAACTCGCCCTTTGAAGGTCAGCATCAAGGCGTGATGTCGCATTAGTGACCAATACGTACTGACATGTTGGCGCTAGTTGCTTTAAGCTATGGAGCAGCTCAAAATCTATTTCCCAGCTAGCTTCATTCCAGGCTTTAATAAGCTTACTCGCGACCTCATCCGTATGCCGCTGGACAAGCTTAGATTTGACTCGCTCATGCCATTGCTCGTGGGTAACTTCACCGGTAATTGCAGGAAACAATAACTCATGAGAAAAGGCCAATGAAAATAATGTCCCACTGGCTAATCCCAATGTCCTTTCAGCATCATTGACTTCTGATCCCACCCAATGGCGAAGTACCCCATCAAAGTCAATTAAAATCGTATCCTTACATTGTCGCCTACCATCTTTGAGCATTGCGTAACCGAATACCGCTAGCATGAAGTGATGTTTGCCAAACACCTTTTAATGGCAATAAGTTATCAAGCGTCCGTAGCTCTATATTACGTTTCTGATGCTCTTTAGGTAGCTGAGTGAGCGCGTCTGAGCTAATAGGCGTTACTTCAGTTTTTGCCACCCACATCCCTGCATCTTTAAGACTTACAAAAGCTTCTGTGGGAAGATTGTAACGATAAATAGTTGCTGTGTTCACTGGGTTAAGCCATGCCTCCTCAATATAGACAAGACATTCGGCTGTGCTTCCTTTCCACCAAAGTTGGTAGTCTTCTTCGGTAGTATCGGGGGTACGCCATAGCAAAATTCTTGGACATTCTCTAGGAAAGAGATACATCGCCTCATGGGAATCTTGAATAGCCCATACCAGCGGACCATTCAGCCATTCAAATCCTATGGGTCTTTCAACAGGAATACGGACTGGTCGAGGTACAAACACATCGATATTTGGATTATCACTAAAGTGGAATAGTTGCACTGGCCAAACAGTTATCTATCATTGTGCTGGTACAGCGACCCCTGTGTCTGACCTCAAAGAGTAGTGCCCTAAACTGAATATTTGAGGAGATCCAGCTGATGTCTGTCAAGCCCGTGGCAGTCTTATTAGAAATTTAGCTGGTTTACGAGGACTTTACTGTGATAGAGATTCAGCGGCTTAGCCTGGACGAAGTTGAACGACTGCGAGCGATCCGACTAAACGCTTTGCAGGATGCGCCGCAGGCATTTGAGACTACGTTTCAAACGGCGGTAGCGCTACCGCCTGAAGACTGGCGGCAGCAGCTTCAAGTTTTGCCCACGTTTGTTGCTGTTATCAATGGTGTAGACAGTGGCATGGTGCGCGGAGCCCCCCATGCCGACGGTGCGGCCTACCTGATATCGCTATGGGTAGCCCCTCAGGCTCGGAGGCTAGGCGTTGGTCAGACATTGATTGATGCGGTGGTTGGCTGGGCACGTTCCGAAGGGTTTGCTCGGCTGATTTTGGAAGTGGGTGAGGGCAATGGGAGTGCGCTCTCACTCTACACTCGCAAAGGCTTCAAGCCCACCGGCCAGACGAGAAACCTAGCCCCACCGAGGGATCATATTAAGGAACAGGATATGGCGCTCGAACTTTAGCAAGCAATTCTCTGCTCACACGAGAGGTTTGATAAAACACACCACCCGTTCTATCTCTTCAAACCCTACGTTTGTGTGAAATTGATAGCTGTCCTGGTTTTCAATCAACGCATCAGATGCCAGTTCGACACAGCCTTGCTGACGAGCCCATTGTTCAGCCCATTGCATGAGGGCTGTTCCAACCTTCTGGTGACGGTACGGGGCGCGCACGTAAATCCCTTCTACAAAAGCGACTGGACTTTGGGTTGCCCCTGGTACATAGTCACGCCGTAGGGATAGGTTCATAAATGCGATCGCATCTCCAGATGTATGACGAACTAACCAGCCCGTCTGGTGTTCAGTGTTGAGGCTTTCTATCAGAGTATTACGCATGTCTTCGCGATCTGAGTCATCCTCTGGAGGCCATAGCTCTAGGGCTAGCTCAACCCAATCTTCAAAGTCTGCTGGACCGACTGCACTAATTGTGAAATCGGCTGGTAGATTTTCGTTCATACGCTGCATAGCTGAGACTCTAATCAACATAATGATAAATACGATTTGGGGGTTGTACAGTCCCCTGATGGGGACCTCCGAAATAGATTGGATTCGCTACACTAAAAAGTCCAAGTCTCCAACCGTTACCGGGATATGTCAATATACCGTGCTACAAGCGCCTGACAGTTTCACCACACAAAGGCTAATTTTATGTCGTCCTCGCGTATTGGATTACTAGTGCTCTACCCTCAAAACTAGGTGTTATCCAACAGATTGAAACTGTGCGGAGAGCAAACAGTCTCTTCCTAATGGGGTTAAACCCATGCAGTTTATGCTGTAATCAGCCGCTTTTGGCTAATAGGCAATCAAGCTGACTTTTGCCTCATAGCGATCGCAATTTTGTTTTTGATGAGAAACGTTTCGATTTCATGAATAATTTGAATGGTGTCTCTTAGATTGATCGAGTGCCGACCGTCAGCAAGTTGATTGATAAAAACAAATAGCTGATCATAATAGTCAGGAAATAGCTCATCCTTGTAGAGCCGATATACAAATTCAGAAAGTGAGATCGGACGATCTGAATCCTCACAAATTAATAGCTCACCAATACCGTTAACGTAATGAAACCAGAGAATACTATCGTGGTTAGAAAGACTATTCTTAAACCCTTCAATCAGGTCAAAAAAACGTTTAATGAGGTATTTGCCTTTAAAGATCTAAAAACTATGTACAACAAAGACTTCAAGCATTTTTTGACTCAGATCTCCTTGAGAGCAATATAGAGCCATGCTTGTACTAATTTCTCGCGCTATCTTTCGTAAAGAATTCGTCGAGCAGTAGATGGGCTGATCAGCTGCTCAATCAGCATATCGAGTATGAACGATCAGTTCTTTATATTTGTTGGATTAAGTCCACGGTTTACTTTCAGATTTGGGTAAGTTGATAGCAGTTTAATTACACAATCTGTTTAGGGCATAACCCATCAACATAACGCTGTAAAACGGTTTCTTGCTGCTCATGGCTTAACGATTTAGCTTGAATTAGGGTATCCAGACTCACGCCATTTACCAACGCTAGTAGCACATTAGCTTCTTGCTCTGGATCAACATCGGGGCGAATATCTCCTTGGCTCCGAAGTGTTACCAATTCCTGAATGATCATTTGCCGCAGTTCCCCAGCACTCTGCTGATGATCCGCCATTAGATCTGCCCGTCCGACAGCGTAGCCCAAAAACGCCACCCATACCCGCAGGATCTCCTGCCGCTCTTGATCGATTGGCAAAAAGGATGACAGCATCGCCACTAAGCGATCGCAACCAGACAGATCGGCCACTGCCCGCTCCATCAATACCTGCAATCGCGCCGCTACCTGATGCAGGGCAAACAAAATCAGTTCCTGCTTATTGCGGAAGTAGTGAGTCACCACCCCCGTGGTACAGCTCATCTCCTGAGCTATCGCCCGCATGCTGGTACGATCCAGCCCTTCCCGGACAATCACCTGCCAGGCCGCTTCTGAAACTTCGAGACGTCGATCGCTTTGAGCCATAGGCGCAAACTCCTCTACTGCTGTATTGACAATTTATCATAACAGTTGTTATATTCACTGCATAACAACTGTTATGAGGTTTTAGCCATGCAGTCTGAAATGTTTCGTGCCCCCATGGTTCCTGTTCCCCGTAAGGGTTGGAAAGGTCAGCTCGACCGATTTATTGGCCCAGGGGCCACTCCGGCGGAACTGGTGTTGCAGTTGGTGCCATCGGTGGCGGCTGCGATCGCAGCTTCTCTATATGCCCTAACGCTTCCCATTGACTGGGCTCCCTGGCAGCTGGGTGCGATCGCAATTTTGGGCTTTGATTTAGTCGGCGGTGTTTTAACCAATGCCACGGCTGCCGCCAAACGCTGGTATCACCGTCCTGGCCAGGACGGGCGGCAGCATATGTCCTTTGTGAGCATGCATTTGTTCCACATTGGGCTGGTGGCGCTGCTGTTTCGCGGCGGGGATGGCCTGTTTTTTGTGGGCGTATCCAGCTATCTGCTGCTGGCAGCCGGGCTCATTTTAGCTAGCCCACTCTATCTGCAGCGACCGGTTGCCCTGGGGTTGTATGGACTGGTCTTGGTTTGCGATCGCTATCTTTTCACCCCCACCCCAGGCTTGGAATGGTTCCTGCCCCTATTTTTCCTAAAGCTGCTGATCAGTCATTTGCTAAAGGAATCCCCTTACCGTCCAGACAATAGCCGCTAGGGTTCTCTTTTCCACAAACTATTGAACTATTCTTTTTGAGGTCAACACCATGACATTGCAAATCAAACACTGGGTTGCTGGTTTACTCGGAATTTCTGGCATTGCCCTCGGCACCTTGGTACCCGGCGGCCCCATCGAAACCCGTAGTTTTGTTCACATTAATCTCCTCACGCTGGGAGTATTCAACACATTTTTAACAACGTTAGTACTCGGTAGTCTGCTCTTAGTTTACTTTGTCTTGCAGTCCAAACCCTGGGCCATGCTCACAGCCGCAGGCGCTGGATTGTCCTATCTCGGAGTATACGGCCTAGACCTAGCCAAAATCTTTCCCGTATCACCCGATGCCATGCCACCCGCTCTACTAGCCATCGAAGTAGTAGGAACAATTCTCTCATTTCCCCTAATAGCACTGTCAATTCAGGCCCTACAAGCCTACAAACAAAGAACATTTGCCACCATCCCCTTCCCCTACCCAAATAATCCTCACCGCCTCCAACTGCCAAAAATTATTCTTGCCATCAGCCTAGGCATAGCAGCACTCACCATTATCACATTCGCCACATCCTCAGCCATGGGCCTTTAAGTATCGCCGTTTCCACCCAAAACCTTCCGCAGAAACCAGCTCAAAATCTAAATAATCGTCCCCACCGTAACCCCAACTCAACGCCATTCAGGATAACCCAGTAGGCTGGGTCTTAGGGCGGCCTCCCGGCCCTAATCATGGGGGTTTGGGGAACTCGAAGGGACCCCAAGCAACACCTTTAAGTTCCACGTCAGCCATCCAAAACCATGAATTTAACTTTCAACCAGCCCTAAGCAAAAACCAACAACTATAACACCCTGAATCTTATTGGAGAACTCACCAAAATGATGACCCGAAACAGCATTCTAATTGCCGGTGCTTACAACGTTGTTGGCCGACAAGTAGCCACATCCATTCGCCATGGATACACCACGCCCGTATATCGCTTTAATACACCAAATCAGTTCACCATGCCCCAGAGCACCGGAGCCAAAACAGGCGCGAGAGTTTCACACAGCGAAAATATTCCCAGCGGCCTATCGTTTAATCGCTCCCAGCCACTCCCTCGCCATGTGGCCATCATCGGTGCGGCGGGGGGACTGGGTCAAGCACTCCTCACCCTATGTCGAGAAGCTGGAATTGAGTTTACTGCAATTGTTCGTTCACGCCCAGAGCGAATCACTGATATCCCCCCAGGCTCGCGGGTGGCGGTCGTATCCTCCCTCGCGGATCGCTCGGCGCTCACCGCTGCCTTTGCTGGAGCAGACGCGGTGATCACAGCCCTTGGCGTAACATCAACCAGCCAGGAGCCCTCGGCCTTACTATCCGAGAATATGGCAACGGTCGAACAAGCGATGTTAGCAGCGGGAATTAAGCGTGTAGTTTTGATCAACACGCTCCTTAGCTCGTCACCGGGTAAGCCAGCAAACTTAGCTATGCGTTTCTTCTCGCTGTTTCCCGGCATCATGGGTCGTGGGGCCACTGAGCAACAGGCCGTGGTAGATGCCCTAGGACGAGGTGAGTTCTCATCACTGCAGTGGACTCTCGTTCGAGGCGGGTTAAATGCTCGGGGTAAAGATGACGTGCCAGTGGCCTCATCCACCTGGGCGAATGCTCTAAACTCCTGGATGCCGGTCTCATACCGTTCGATGGCTCAGTGGATACTTGAGGAAGTTTCCATGGGCAGGTTTATCCAGGCTGCACCGCTCGTATCACGGCGATGTCAGTAGTTTTTATATCCAGCGCGACTAAAACATCTGTTGTATCTGGGCCAAAGACATTGATGACTATCTTTGGCCGTTTCGACCCAGCCGCCTAAGCACTCTTTAAAGTCTAAAGAGTAGAATCATCAACAAGACAGATGCCAAGCCAGCAAAAGGCGTTCTGATCAAGTTCCATCGATTCCAACCAGGTTCGAAATCCATGCGAGCTGCCTTCAGGGCCACGTCATCCATGGCATCTACGTTTAGCGCTTGAAGTTGATTGTTTAGCGGCACATTAATCGTGAAAGTGGATAATTGAACACCCAGAATATAGACAAGGGGTGCCGCAACCAATAGCAGACGCTGAGTGCCATCCAGTTGCCCGAAACCCAACCCCGCCGCTGCGACCAACGCCACAACAGACCCCATCCAGACCGCCACAAATAACGGCTGATTATTCTGAATGACACCGTCAATCACCTGAAACGCTCGGATAAATTCGCGGTCATTCAACGTTTTGATGCCAGGCATGACGATGGTGGCAAAGGCAAACAGGAATCCTGCTACCAGGGAACACAGCAAGGTTGCCAAAATCAGAACAATTTGAAAGTTTGTTTCAGTTGCCATGGTTTAAGTTCCTTAAAACGTTAGTAGTTGAGAATGGTGAACTATCGGATCGATAGGCAAAGAGTTTAGAAAGGGAACCTGCAGCCGGTTCCCCTTCGGTATCGGTGATCAAAAACGAGCAATTTAGTAGGACAAACTGGGTGCCTGGTAAAGGGAGGACTGATCCGAGAGTTGCTTCAGGATAAAATCTGCGACATCTGCGCGAGAAATCTGAAGGGTAATATTTCGGTCGGTGCTGGGGAAACTGTGGCGATAGCGACCCGTACGCGGTCCATCGGTAAAGGCACTGGGCCGAACAATGGTCCAGTCCAAGTTGCTGTTGCGCACCAGGGCTTCCTGCCGCTCGTGGTCGGTAAATACCTGACGCAAGATAAAGCCAAACATGACGTACTTCCAGTAGAAGTCCAGGTTGCTCCAGCTGTCGCCCGTACCTAAAGTTGACTGGCAAATCAATCGGCGCACGCCTAGCTTTTCCATCGCTTGGATAATCTGTTGGGTACCCTCTGAGCGAATAGTGCTCTTTAACTGTTTGCCAGAACCCAGCACACAAATCACAGCATCTTGCCCTCGAATGGCCTGCTCTACCGCCGAGGCATCCATCACATCCCCTTGGGCAAAGCTGAGTTGAGGATGTTGGAGGTTGAGCTTGGCCAGATTGCGGACAAAGGCCGTGACGGTGTGCCCTTGTTCTAAAGCTTGCTGGACTACCTGAGCGCCAACGGTTCCGGTTGCACCAAAGATTACGAGTTTCATGGATTGATTCCTCAATGAAGACATCCTTAGCCTACGGAGAGTGGCTTGGCAATGCTTGTCATTTCTTGCGGGGCTATCACTTTCTTGCGGTGACTTGTGAGATCGGAATGTAACGCTTAAGATTTAGGGGTGCTTCAATGCGCATGAAAAGGTCTGAGCTGTACCTGTGAAGTGCTTTTAGGCTCGTGTCATCAGCAATCTGACTGCGATCTTGAACCTATGACGCTTGCTCAACCCCAGCTAGCCGATTCATTTCCTGAGGATTTGCATTCAAGCGGGTTACCTCTGGGAACAGAAACGATTCAGATTGAACAGTTGCGATTTCCTCTAGGGGAAGGAGATTTTCGGGCTGAAGCGACCCACACGCTGTTTGTGAATCTAACCGTCCCGACCGCAGTCTTACCTACAAAAGCATGAGGGAAAACCCACACTGGGCTTTATTGCCGATGATGTTGGGGCTGCTGGATTTACCGTCCCAGTTTGACCCTGATACCAGAGGGAAAAGGCAAATCCAGTCACATCCATAATTAAGCTATAGATTGCTGGGGGAATCGCCATACTCGGATTATTCAAGAAGATAGGAGCACTGGCCACTGCGATCGCACGTCAAAGCCTTGGTAGTGGGTCGATTGAGTTGAGCTAAAGTTGCGATCGCAAATCCCAAGGCCATGATGATCACATTTAGGGCCAACGTGACCCAACCCACTAGTTTTAGGGAATGACGGGGATAAAGAAAATGCAATGCTACCCTAACCAATGCTGATTTGAAGGTTAAATTTGCGGAATACAGCTTTCAGAGGAATGTAAGTAATGGTCATGCGGTGATCGCTCCAGCGGATTAAGACATTAACTCATGAGATGGGCAATCTCCCAATAACGAGGCTGAATGGTTGTTCTAGTTGTGTTGTTTATAAGGAGGCTGAATGGTTGTTCTGGTTGTGTTGCTTAGTGTTTTTGTTGTCACCTGGGGAATTCTGACAATTGCCCAGCGTCCTCACCGGATTAACACCGCTGGCTGTCTTGCCTTTGCTGCATTATTTCTGTTCACTGGAGTCAGTCATTTTGGCTTAGCAGACGGCATGGTAAAGATGCTGCCGGCATGGGTTCCAGGTCGCTATGCCATTATCTATATCACTGGGCTGATGGAAATTGTTCTGGGACTTGGCATTTTGTGGCCATCAAGTCGGCGTATTAGTGGCCTGGTTACCGTTGCCTTTTTGATTTGCGTATTTCCTTCCAATATTTATGCAGCCCTAAATTCTGTTGACTTTGGTGGCAATGTCAACGGTCCTCGTTATTTGTTCTTTCGCATCCCACTGCAAATCTTCTTGCTGTTGTGGGTCTGGTTTATGGCAATACGTCGTCCTCAACACAGCGTGGCTTCATCAAAGGAGAACTGAAACTGATTAACAGTGACTTGAAGATCTTGGTAAAGACTTGAAATGGCATCGTCAACAGTATCAAAGAAGATTCGTACCCTTGCTAAAATTTCTCAAGAGTTAAATCAGGGTAAGAGTTTCAACATCACTCGTCTAACGAGTATAAAAGTCTTTGTGCCGATCCCAAAGCGGCTGAAAAATTCTTTTTGTATCTCGCTAAGTCGACTCAGAAAAAGATGAAAGAGAAAGCACAACCCTCTCATCTTGAAGTTGAAAATTGGCGTGATTACAAGACATTGGTGAATGAATCGGTTTGTCAAATAGAAGCTTATCTGGCAGAACCAACAATGGAAAAAAATCAGTGCCTGCGTGACCTTTTATCAAATGTCCAAAACGTAAACAATCAATATAAAAATCATGCCTGGGGGCCTGTACGGATTATTCAAAGTACAGATGTTCTCTTAATTGAAAAGGCATTGTATGGCATCTTGCGGCCTTCTGAGTCGAGCCATTGGGGCTACCAGATCGCTAGGGACTATGCTGAGCGCTATAATCCAAGATATGGCAATGGTTTAATTCCAGAGTCAGCGGTGCTGGTCGAAGATATTGCTAACTTTTGGTGCCAGTACCACTTTGGCTTACCTTTGGATAAATGGATAAATAAATCTAAAAAGCACTCCTAGATATGTGAGATCCATAGAGGGTATGGTGCAGTCGTCGCTAGATTTTTCTAGCTCAAAATTGACATTAGTTTAGTCGTCCCTTATGCATAGCGTTTAACTATTGATCGCTTGGACGAGTCAGAAATAGCTTTATCGAGCTTTTTTGACCAGTGCCCTAAAGTCAGCCGGTCAAACTATGCTTGTCTGTAGTGAATACAATGACTAAATTCCTTTATGAGATTTATGTCTGTACTAATTTCTGTGCTTGTTCCTGTACTAATCTTACTGAAGCCTTTGATATCAATGACTTTTAGCGCTTAGTTTATGTCGAAAAGCAAGTAAGAATAGCCACCAGAATTTTAGATTTGGCTAAAATACATGAGGCTAAAAGCCTTGATACACAAGGCTTACACAAAAAAGCTGGTGATCCGACTCGAACGGACGACCGGCTGATTACAAATCAGCTGCTCTACCAACTGAGCTACACCAGCGAAGCTTCACCATTATAACGGAGGTTGAAACGTTTAGACGATCAATTTATCAACTGGGCTGGCACAGGTTAGGGACAGGCACACGGCAAAGAACCTGTCCCTGAAAGACTATGCCTTATTGTTTTCCATAGCCCAGCGAGCCAGCTCCGTTCGGTTATGCAGCCCCGTTTTGCCTAGCATGTTGCTAACGTGGCTTTCGATCGTACGCTGACTAACCTTGAGCTCTTCAGCAATTTCGCGGTTGGCCATACCTCTAGCTACAAACTGCACTACCTTTAACTCTGTAGGAGTCAGTTCTACATCAAAGGGCACTTGAATCGTGGGAGCACCACCACCAGACTTAGTTTGATGATGAATTAAACGCGATGCCTGCTTAAGCGAGGACTCTACTTGAGCAACCAGTTCTTCTGGTTCGAAGGGTTTAACCATGTAGACATCTGCGCCGGTGGTCAATCCCTTAACCCGGTCTTGGCTTTGACCTTTGGCTGATAGAAACAAAATAGGAATCCAACTTTTCCCTGGATCCTGGCGTACCTGTTCGACAAAAGCATAGCCGTCCATTTCAGGCATCATGACATCACAAATGATCATGTCGGGAACTAATCCGCCCAACACATCCAAGGCCTCACGACCATTGCCCGCCGTTACCACTTGGTAACCACGAAACTCTAGATAATCTCTAACCAATAGGATGAGGTTAGGATCATCATCTATTAATAAAAGCTTTTTTTGGTCGCCGGTAGTAGGTTCTTTCATGCCGTGTACTCGTATTACTCGAAGGCTAATGGAATAAGCTGAGAAAAGATAAGTGCAAAATCTGTTTAGGTAATCATTAGATATGTCTCAGCAGAGCAACGCACGCTGGGCACGGCTCAATTATTGATTTATATACACCTCTGTTGATGATACTGTACGGACTATAGTCAATCAGGGTCATTTTATTAAGCCCAGTTAAATTTATAGCAAGGTTATAGATAATTAGAACGCTGACTGCCCATTAAAAAATGGAGCAACAATGCTTCTGTGTCAACCGATTGACCCTTTTGTTCAAATCAAGTGTTCCCAATCAATCATTAGGATCACGGATCGTCCGGTACTTATTTACATCAGGTAAAGGCTGTTTCAGGAAAGCGTAGGCATCTACTACCTGATTGCCAATTAAATGCTCTTGAATAATGCGCTCTATTACATCTGGTGTGGCGCTGTGGTACCAAACTCCATCGGGATAAATAACCAGAATGGGTCCTTTCTGGCAAACGCGTAGACAATTTGCTTTGGTGCGAAAAATGCAGCTTGCTCGCTGTTCGGTAGGTATATCTAGCTGTAATTCCTGAAGCCTTCTTTTTAGATAATTCCAGGCATCAATACTAATGGCTTTGCTACAGCATTTGGGCTTAGTTTGGTCTGCGCATATAAAGACATGACGCTCAATAGCATTAAGCGCCAATGCATCTACGCAAGCTGATAAAGAGTTACTCATCGGCGTGGGATATCAATATGGGAGGTCATCACCTATGGGACTAATCACACTGTTGACGGATTTTGGCTACAGGGATAACTACGTCGGTGTGATGAAGGGGGTGATCCTCAGTATCAATCCTACTGCTCAGATAGTGGATTTAACGCATGGAATTCAGCCCCAAGATATTCTAGCGGCCCGGTTTAACTTGCTGACAAGTTATGAATACTTCCCGGCAAATACGATTCATATCGTTGTTGTTGATCCAGGTGTAGGGACACAGCGCGCTGTTATTGCGGCTCAAGTCGCTGTACCTACAGGTGTTCAAACTATTGTTGCTCCAGATAATGGCATTCTGACTGGTTTTCCCATAACTGCTGCTGCTGCCCTTACAAATTCTGCCTACTGGCGCACTTCTCAGCCCAGCTCTACGTTTCATGGTCGCGATATCTTTGCGCCAGCAGCGGCTCATCTGGCTAATGGTATTTCTATAGAAGAGCTAGGGGACGTGCTCTCGGCTCATCGTCTAGTTAGCCTCGGCATTGGGCGGAGTATTGCGACAGAACGGGGCTATTACGGCAGCATTCAGTACATTGATCACTTTGGAAACTTGGTAACGACTATCTCAGGGGCATCACTGACCGATCAACCCTGGTGTGTGCAGCTAGGTGGCGACATGATTCCGTACTGCGCTACATACGGCAATGCTAAGCCGGGGCAGCGGCTGGCTCTGATTGGTAGTCATGGCTATGTGGAGATAGCGGTAAACGGTGGCAATGCTGCTGTGGAGTTAAATGCTAATCTACGGGACAGTGTGAAGCTACATCTGCTAGGGGTGCTTGGCAGCTGAGCTATTGACGGAAGACGTTACTCAAATCGCTGACCGTAAATTCGATACTGAGCATTCTGATATAAGACGGGTAGCTCTAGGATCTGTCCTGCATAGGTAACCGCGTAGCTGCTTTGATACTTGTCCATCAGAGCGCTCATTTGTTCGGTATTTAAACTGTTATAGGCATCGGCGAGGGCACCGCGAATCTTTCGACGAGCATCGCTACGACGATCTGTGTAGCTCAGTAGGTCAATGCCGCCGCCGAGGTCGGTTATGCGCTCGAACCAGGCTTCTACATCCGCAGATGAGGCACTGGGAACAAAGATAAATTTAGCGATCGCAGCCCGTTCAGACAGCCAGGGCAGGGGCCGTAGATCGACAGGCGATGAAATCACCGGCTCATCCTCAGGTACTTCCTGCTTGAGCCAATTGGCCGCAGCAATCATGTCAGGGTTCACCCCCTGAGCTTTACTGGGAAACTCTTGCAGGGCCATCCCTTTATCGTAAAAGCGAGTCGCTTCTGCCCCAAAGCCGATAAGAATAATTAGGGTAATTGCGATCGCACCTCGCCGATATCGCAAGACGGTCTGCTCTAAGGCCAACGCCAAAAAGAACGAGGCCCCCAATGCCAGCATCAGATCGCCCACCCGAAAAGGATAGTACTGTAAGATTTGCCCGTTCATATCGAACGGAGCCACTAAAATACCGGCCCCAAACAGCATTAGAGTGCACAGTACAAAACAGGCAAAATCTACCCGATTGCGCGTTACACGACTATCCTGAGATCGCATTACATAGAGAAAACTCCCACCCAAGACTAATAAATAGGCGGGAAGCAACAGCCACTCATCCCAGGGCCAGGCCAGCGGATTAACATGGTGAGGGTTCCGTAAAAAAGAATAAATATACGACGGAGAGATGTCACTTGTTTCCACCGGACTCAGTACCTGGGTTAGAACCGCCGTCAGTGCAAAAAAGCTAGTTAGCCCGTAGATGCCAATTGCCGCTAGCCAGCGCCGCCCGTCTAGTAAAATTTCCCGCCGCCGCCACACCAGGAATAGCAGCATCGCAATTGAGGCCCATCCCCCCACCAATGCATGGAATGATGCGGCTACCCCTAGCCCCGCTGTCATCCACAGATAGCGACCGGCAAACAGCGCCGACAGTGCCAGAAAAATAGCGCTGTAGGCAAATACCTTGGGTTCAATGCTGCCAATCAGCCATTCTCCAGCCATAACCCCCTGGGGACGGTGCACATACACCAGTAGTCCAATGGCTAATAAGAGGGTTGATAGCCGCATACCTAAACTGCGAGCCAGCGTCCAAAGGCTAATAGCCAGCGCTAGGTACCCTAGAATTCGACCAATAATCGACGTGGCTAGAAACCCGACAGTAGCGGTCAGCGGGCCAAAAATGAGCTGAAATAGTAGTCGATAGCCGGGGGGTTCACTGTAGTAAATATCGCTGGCGAGCCAGCTAGGGTCCACAAAATGTCGAGCCAGCGGTAAATGATGCAGCTCATTTACCGAACCCATATTCCGTATAAATAGAAACTTTAGACACAGAAACAGGGTAACAACGGCAACGGGGAGCACCCACGATTGGATAGCAGACTGCTTCTGGTTTAAAGAACTCACAGATATCTTGGCTGAAACACGCACCTGGAAATCCAAAGCTCCAGGCTGCGTCAGTGTACCATTTCATCCCAACCAGGCTGGCTGCTGCCCTTTTTAGCTAGTACCTAAGACCGCTATCGGGGCCTTAGGTACGTTTTAATTGGCGAGTACTCCCGGCCAATTCTCATCCGCCTGGGCAATGTGACCCGGAATATCTTTGGACCAGCGAGTTTGAATTTTATCGTTGTAGTTTAGATACAGCTTGCCATCAACGATTTTCCAAGCCGTAGGTTCAATCGATGCTGTATTTCCCTGACTGACTGCATAGGCACAGAATCCTCCATACTGAGGCGCATATTCTTCAGGGCTAGCTGCAAACAGGTCTCGATTTTCCGCTGAGGCAAATTGCCAGGTGGCCCCTTCCCAGTCATGGGTAAATTCATCACTGCCGGGCGTGTATTCACCCTCGGTAAAGTAAGCCACCGGGTCGGCACCGAGAATCGCCACCCCATCTTCAGCAAATACGGCGTAGGTCGGCGCTGCTGTTTGCTCAGTTCCAGCTGGAGCATCGGCAGACGTTGTATCGGCAGCGGCGCAGTTGGCTAAAAACATCGTACTAGCCAAGGCTAGAGAGAGAAGAATTGAGCGTTTCATGGTGCAGTTATCAAAGGGTCATCTTTATTAATAGACGCTCAGGCTGAAAACCACCTGAGAAATTTGCGATCGCTAGCTTAGGGACCCAGACTTAACGCCAGTGCTGATGTCAGGCCAACCTGTGCCGTTCCTCGTCAGATGGTCTATCGAGTTTGCTGAGCTACTCACGGTTTGCTATCTGATTAGTTAGCAATCAGCTGAGCCGGTCCGTCATGGTGCAGCGTTTGCTGATAAAAATCACTCTGCTGGGTAGATTCTAAATAAACAACGGCAACTGGCTGCCCGTTATGGTTCAAGACACCCCAGGAGCTAGGAATATCTGTGCGGAGCAGATCACCGTTGATTTCAGTCTCAGGTTGAGTATATTGCCCCGAAAACAGTTGTTCAATCATCTGAGATTCTATCTGCGTAGGAAAGCCCGTATATAGCTTTGGTGAGAGCCTGAGCCCGCCGTTGTCGTCTGAGACAATGGATTCTGGCTCAATACGCGCATATTTAAACGGAGCCTCCGTCGCAGGAATTAAGACTACAGCTCTAGGATTGTGGGAAAAGGACGTAGGGATAGACTGCAACAGCTTTTTCAGGCTGCCCAGCTGCCCTTGTTGCTCAAGGGTGTTATTCTCCAAAGACGTCAACAGAGCTGGAGAGAATAGTTCAACCACCTGCTCCATGGCGACATCCATATCATCCTGAACCTGGTTAAACTCAACCCTGTTCGCTTGGATAGCTGTTTGTTGCCTCAGATGATTGATGACCTGCAGCCCGCCTAAAAGTAGAGCAACCACCAAAATTCCCCCTATCACCGTCCGTCCGACTCGGCGAGTAAACCGCCTTGAAATTCCATAGTCTGGCAGTCTGGCCCGACTGGCGTTGGCTTCTGCTAATAGAGCCAGGCTCAGCACTACATTCATAACGACCAGTACTGCGGCAATAATCCCCCCAGCAACCAATAGGGCTCGTACCAATAGCGAGAGCGCATCGGGTAAAATATCCCAGCCCAAAAACTCATCAATCACCCACAAGACGATACCCACACAGGATAAAGTCAATAGCCACACTGTCAGGCTGGTCACCAGCCGTAGAGCAAATCGATGGTTCATAATGATGTTGTTATTGGGAGACTACTGCCGAAAACACAACCCATTACTACGTAATTTCCGATAGCGCAGCCACGGTTTGTAAGACATTTATCCTAAGCTTCACAAAGCCCCATTGACCGGTCTATGGGCTGCAACAAACACTGTCACACGCTCAGCTGCGATTGCTCTGTATCTCCATCTTCGAAGACGTGTTAATGGACAAGCAAGATTTTCAAAATTTGTCGGATTTGAGCTGAAGGTATTGAGGCAGGACACTGAATGGCGCGATCGCAGCCTTTGCACCCAGCTCAGGTCAAACCTTCTGAGTCTTGACCTGGGCTACAGCTGGCTGGCAGCAGACCCGGCGATTCCACCCATAGGCACCAATGCCCACCCCTAAATTTGATATGAGCGCCGCTACAAAAATTCCTGTCGGTCCGGCAATGCGACTCCCCAAGTAGGCCAGCGGAATATACAGGACAAACATGCGAGCAACGGTCATGATGATAGAAGGGATCGGTTTACCCATGGCGTTAAATGCGGCACTGCTGACTTGAATAATGCCTGCCGTGCCGTAGCTAATGGGCACTAGCCAAAGATACTGGGTGGCGACCGAAATGACCGCCGGATCTTGATTAAAAAAGGTAGAAAGGGACCGGCCACCCAGACCAAGAGCCACGGCCATCAGGAGTCCCCAACCTATACAAAATAGAAAGCTCTGACCAATAGCGGTCCTAACGCGCTCAAACTGTTGTGCGCCCCAATTTTGACCCACAAAGGGGCCCATACTAGCCGACAGCGCCATCACGGTGATCAGGGCAAATGACTCCAGGCGTGAGGCCACTCCAAATCCAGCAACGGCAGCCGGACCATGGATAGCTAGAAAGCTGATAATCACGCCGATGGAAATAGGTGTAATCATACTAGAGGCCGCTGCTGGCAGACCCACGGTGAGAATATCTTTCCAGCACCAAAGGGTTTCATCCAGGTCGGGAAATTTGGTGGAGAGAAGATTTTCTTTGAAGCGAAGCACCAGGAGAGAGGCCACGAGGGTAGTGCCACGGGCAATGACGGTGGCAATGGCGGCCCCCTGAATTTCAAGCCGAGGAAACCCCAGGGCTCCCGTAATCAGCAACGGATCGAGAACAATATTAACGGCAGCCGATAGGGTCATGATAATACTCGGGGTGAGAGTATTACCTGCTGCCCGGATGGCGCTGTTGCCCACCATAGGCACCACTAGAAACACCATACCGAAGTACCAGATGCGCATATAGTCGCGCACGTAGGGCAAAACATCGGGTCCGGCTCCGAGCGCTTTAAAGAGGGGGTCAATGGTCAGCAGCCCTAGACTGACAAATAGGATAACGGTAGTCAGAGCCAGGGTTAGACTATTGGTTGTAAATCGCTGGACGCGGCTCATGTCACCTTCACCAATAGCTCGGGCAATGACAGAAGATGCGCCCACACCTAACCCCATTGCCAGGCTGCCTAAGGTCATAACCACAGGAAACGTAAAGCTCATGGCAGCCAGCTGGGCGGTACCCAGCTGACCCACAAAGTAGGTATCTACAAGGTTAAACGCGATAATAGCGAAGACACCCCAGACCATTGGGATCGTCAGGGTAATCAGCTGCTGGGTAACAGGGCCTTCGGTGAGGTTACGGTTCATGACAAAGAGTGAGGTCTTTGCTCAGTGTATGACACGGGTTGTTTAGATGGATCGCTAGGGTCGACAGGCGCGCCTGTTGGTCAGGCAGCCCGAGCAGGTTTGGGCATGACGCAGTTAACCATCATCTATCGATGAAAGTTTTCAGAATTAGGGATTTGAATTCCGTGCATTCCATGAAAAGGATAGCTATTTCTGGTCTGCTCATACTAACGCTGGCTAGCTGTCGGCCCTCTAGAGGACTATGAAAGTGCGATCGCAAATGCGCAGCAGGCGGCTAACCTGGAGCCGCAGAATCCTCATCCGTTTGTCGCTTTGGCCATAGCCTACTGGGATAACCAGGACATGTCCGCTGCTCAGCAGGCCTTCAGCTTAGATTCTAGTTATCACGCCTGGTTTTTAGACCATCTTCAACAAGCCGGGTTTAGCCCAGAGCAAATTCAAATAACAGACAACGCTTTAGCCATTGCCAAGCGTTCAACCAAAGCCGTTGCTGATCTAAGGGATGCAACGCAATAAAAAATAGCCAACAGAGCGCCTGGCTTTGAGACCAAGTCGTTCGTCGGCTATTTCTTTGAAACAGGACTAGAGATCGCTGCAGTGGTACGATACCTACCGATTAATATAGTCTTTGACCAGATCGGCTTTACTCTGGGTCATAAAGAATGTGTTGGGATAGCCATTCTCTCCAGGAGTAAACGTTTTGTTCCGATAAGCGTACAGCTCGTATCCAAGATCTTTGAGATAGCTAACAATATCGTCGTTGGGCTGCTCAATTAGCAAAATCGGCTCGTGAGTTTTGATCATCTCTCTGCCGCCTTTGATGGCCTGAAGCTCGTAGCCCTGGATATCAATTTTGATAAAAAATGGGTTTAGATCTAAGCTGTCTAGGGGCTTAATCTGACAGTGATTTTCCTGTAACGTTAAACACTCTTCCTTGAAAAAGAAAATGCCATCTACAAGCCAGTCTTTTGCTTCTGCCTTATCAAAGGAAGAAAGACCGTCAAACATCCATTTTTTATAGATAGGGGTATATAAATACTGCTCGGTCGCCCGATCCCCCAGACCAAATTTATTAATAGCTATACGCTTATTGTCACCATACTGCTTTTCTAGTCTCTGACACAGCAGCTCATTGGGTTCAAACATATGAATATGGCTATTCTTTGTTTGCATCAGAATGGCATCGGTGCTCTGACCTCTGTTGGCCCCAATATCGAGATATAGCGCTCCGTTGGTATCTGGAAACAAATGAAGTGCCTTAAAATCAGCTTCAAACGGAATTTCCAGCTTATTTCTATAAAACCGCATTAGGGAAAATTTGGTCTCTAATAGATAGTGGAAATTAACCTGCAGGGTTCGCAACAGCTTTTTGAAATTTTGATTCATGTTTGCCCTTCTTTAGCCTAACCGTTTCTATACAGAATCTAATGTGTCAATCTATCTGGTCTACGCCAGCTATAAAGCCTCTGGCAAATAGCTAAGCGGCTTAGATAAGCTACGAATTGTCCATGCAGTGCATTTACACCGTAGTTGTGCTTTGTAAATATAAAAGCACCGTTATGGATGACGTTATTACCAAGACATTAGTGCCGCTAAAAAATAGGAATACTGGTTTTAGCGACAATTCTGGGTTCGGAATCAACCTAACGGCTAAACAGGTTTCTCTAAATCCCAAAATCTACAGATTTCTTAAATTTGGGCAGGCATCCTTAAATTTTCGATAAAGGCCAAATATTCAGAGCAGACGTTCGGCTGTAGGGGCCAGATTTTCCGCCACAGCTCAAGACACACGGGCTTTCTAAAAGCGGTTAAAGAGACGCTATCCTAAGCTCGGCTTATGTAGTCCCAGCTTTTCGAATCCACTTTTTAGCACCAGCTTGGTATCCATTGAACCCACTTCAATATTTTCTTTGAGCAGGGCTACCAAGCATCGCTGTCTAAGCAACCTCTGAATTCTAAGGTGTTTTCCAGGCTTTACTTTGGTGCGAGTATAAATTAAACAAATCTCTTCTGAAAAAGTCTCCACACCTTCAATATGAGTAGGCTCTAAAATATCGTCTTCTGTCTCACAGAGTTCTGCCCCCACCTGCTCAATTACCTCAAATGCCTTTTCCGGATCTACTTCATAGGTAATAGAGACCTCTACAGCCGCATCCACTGGGTGTTTTGAGTAATTAACAATCGAGCCGATATCCCCGTTTCTCAGAATTTGTACCTGACCATCGGGATGCAAAATTCGCGTAGTACGCAGTTCAATAGACTGTACGATTCCTTGGGCTTCTTGGGTTTCAACAAAGTCTCCCACTAAATAGTAGTCTTCAAACAGAATAAAAAAGCCACTTACAACGTCTTTAACCAGGTTCTGAGCACCTAAACCAACGGTAATACCCACAATTCCAGCGCCTGCTAGGATCGGACCTGGATCAATATTGAGTGCCTTTAAAATAAATAAAACTGTTCCAAAATAAATCACATAGCGCGACAAACTAACAATCAGTGGCGTAATGGTTACCCGCCGCTGATATACGGCGGTTGAGGTATCTTCTGTGGATAGAAGAATTTCTGAAATAACAAGCTGAGCAACATTCGTCGCTAAACGTCCAAAAAAGACCAGACCAATGACTTTAACCGCCTGGACTCCATAGCCTGCCAGGTTGGACATCAAGGAGATTTGCCCTACCACCAGCATCACCACATACAGCCACACCGAATATTCTAAACAGCGCTTGAAAAAGGGTATCAAATGCTGCAGCTGTGTATAAAATCGAAATAAATTATCAGGGCTTGAATAGCGTTGGCTCAGGGCATCCAGACTATCGACAATCACCCCGACCGACTTAAATATCGTAACACCGACAGAAATAATTAAATAAATTCGCCAGACAACATACAAATAAGGAGAAAACTGCTCAGGTAAATGGAGAAAGTGCGCACACCAGATCAGCGAAAGCAGCCACAGCCCTGTGCTTAATACAGAGCTGAATACGTCAGACAGCTGGTCAATGCTATTGTCATTATCGCTGATCTGCTCTATCCGTTTGGCGGCGCTACTAGCCCGGTCGATGAGTCGCCGCAGCGGTCGTTGCAAAATACCGACTAGCACTAACAAGCAAATACTTTTTCCTATCCCTGTCGCCAGCCCCAGCCATACCTCTTGGGGCGTATCTTGAATCAGCGCTAGCGTGTAGGTGTCGGGTCGTTCACCCTGAAGCAATATCCAGCCGTTAAACCCGACCACCAGAAGCGACAGTAAAAACCCTGAAATTAGCACAATGCCTAAAACGTTTTGCCGTATGGCCTGTAGCCCAATCTCATTTAGCTGTAGTGAGGAAATCTGTAAAAATCGGCGAGAGCCCCAGTTAAAAGATAGGTATAAAAAATAACAAAGTAGAACAACAAATGCTAGCTCAGCAAAAAATAACAGCAATGCAGCCATGACCTAACGGCCTCGCTAATAGGTAAGCGGATACAGCAATCGTCTCATTGCCTGCGGCATCGAGATATTGCTATACGCACCATACAAAACTTGCTTATCCTATGGCAATCGGCTACATTGCTGCTATTTTGCGATCGCTAACTCAAAAGATACACCACCCTAAAAGATGCTGATATACAGAGCTTTTAGGATATCGGTGTATCCTCCAAATCAGCACTTAGTTTTTACTGAGGTGGCAGCAGTACGGTATCAACAACGTGAATAATACCGTTGCTAGCTTCAATATCAGCACTGACAACGTTGGCGCTATTGACCATAACGCCAGATTCGACAGAAATATCCAACGGAATTCCTGCAACAGAATCAACGCTGCCCGAGGATAGCTGAGTAGAGGCCACGCTGCCCGGCACCACGTGATAGGTCAAGATAGTCGATAGCAGCTCACGATTTTCGGGCTGATAGAGACTTTCAATAGTACCCTTAGGTAAACGACCAAAGGCATCATCTGTCGGAGCAAATACTGTAAATTCAGTCTTCCCATTGAGTACACCCACCAGCTCGGCATGTTTTAGCAATGCAGTTAGCACGTCAAATGAATCATTAGTAGATGCAATGCTGACGATTGTATTGTCTGTATGACCGTCCTTAGACTGCAATGATGGTGTTTCCTTAGCCTGGGCTGGAGATACTGCCAGCGCTGCCGCAAACAAAGCCGTTACAAATGCTACTTTTTTCATGAAAAATCCCTTCCTAACTGGGCGTTCATTAAAAATACGGCACCAAAGGAAAATCGGATTGGTCTTTTTGCCGTTGCTGATTTAAGGGATGCACCGATCTGTTAGAAATGCCACGTGTCAGCATTTTTCAAATAAAGCCATCTCGAGGATCAGCAACGCCGTCTTTTTTATCGCCAATCTTCGAGATAACTTTAGGTGAAAGGGACTGCTCAATAGCCGCGGCATATCAGCAACAGCCTGGCTACCCTAGGACGCCAGCTCTTGAACCACGGCCAGCACATCTTGAGGTTCAGCCCGCTGAGTGTAGTCAGCTTCAGCAAAGGCGTAGCGTATGTTGCCTGTCTGGTCGATCACGTAGGTAGCAGGCAGCGGCAGCTCATAGCTGTCATCACCGTTGCTAGCAGGAATGTCAATGCCAAAATTCTGATAAATCGGCTGCAGAGAGGCGTCTAGAGTAAATACCAAACCGTACTGTCGTGATACCTTGTTACCCACATCGCTCAGAACAGCAAACTCAAGGCTATGCTTCTCAGTGACGCTTAGAGAATGGTCAGGCAGCTCCGGCGAAACAGCGATAAGATTAGCGCCCATCTGCTTAAATTCAGGCAGCAGGTTCTGAAATGCTCGCAGTTCCAGGTTGCAATAGGGGCACCACTCACCTCGATAGAAGTTAATGATTACCGGACCCTGCTTGAGCAATTCACTCAGACGCACAGACTGTCCTGTAGCATCGGGGAGTTCAAAATCCGGAGCCGTATCCCCCACTGTCAGAGCCTGGTTAACAATACCTGACGCTTCAAGGGTATCAGTGGCTGCTGCCATTGTGATCTGAGCATCCTGGGGAACCTTCTGCTGGAATCCAGCACGATATTCTGATAGCTGATCGGCTAAGGAATGGGTGGTTGTAGCCATGGGGAGTACCTCTGGTTAATAGCTTTGTTCGAAATTCTAGAACAAGCATATCCACCAGAGATTAGAGTCAGCTGAGAGATTATGAGGAGCTAGACAGCAGACGATATTCTCTACGACACATTCCAGGTCCACTGCTATGACTGATTTAAAGTGAGATCGAGCGAGCCTATATCTACGGCTGGTGGGTCTTATATTGGGTGCTTGAGCCGTAATTCTTGTTGGTTAGCAGCGGGGGGCGCCAAGAACGAACGTCTTTCCGTAATACCTTCTAGCGGTTCCATAGACCTATGACTATGGGGCCGAATCAATTGCAGCTTATTTTTAATAGTGCCATTACTGTTAGCAGCGGCGATGGCTGGTATGACTTTGTATACCGGTCCGATCGACTAAAACACCGCTGGAACTAAGCACGCCCAAAGCAATCAAAAACACTATGATGTTAGCCTTTAGGTAGCTTAAATACTCTCAAGCGTTCACTACTCACACGTATCTAAGGAAGTTTCTCCACTGACTTGGCCAAGGATTCCCATTTCGGGCACTTTGAGCATAAACCTTGTCTATTCTCTGACTTGAGCCCATGACCAGTGTTGCCAATCTATGGACTTCAGTTAAGCTACCCGGCTATACCTTTGCTGAAGGTATTTATCAGGGTGTCCGGACGACAGTTTACAGAGCGATAGAGACGGTAGCTCAGCGTTCTGTGGTGATCAAAATCCTGGACCAGGAATATCCAAGTTTCAGAGACCTCGTACAGTTTCGCAATCAATATACGGTTGCCAAACACCTACCTATTGAAGGGATTGTTCGTCCCATTAGGCTAGAAAACTGGGGTAATGGCTATGCTCTGGTGATGGAAGATTTTGGCGGGGTTGATCTAGGACGCTATATTCAGCGCCATACTCTCAACCTGGCGGATACTCTTAATATCGCTGTTCAGCTGGCAGCTGTCTTACATAACCTGCATCAGCATCAGGTTATGCATAAAGACATTAAACCTGCCAATATTCTGATTCATCCAGTATCCAAGCAAATTAAGCTAATTGACTTTAGTCTGGCGTCGCTGCTGCCCAAGGAAACTCAGATAGTTCAAGCTCCTCTGAGTTTAGAAGGGACGCTAGCCTATCTGGCGCCAGAGCAAACCGGTCGGATGAATCGTGGGATTGACTATCGGAGTGATTTTTACGCACTGGGGGTAACGCTATACCAGCTATTGACTCGGCAGCTTCCCTTCACCAGCCAGGATCCGCTGGAGCTGCTGCACTGTCATATGTCCCAGGTGCCCGCTGCTGCAGATCAGGTCGATGCAACCATCCCGGCAACGGTGGCAGAGATTGTTGCAAAGCTGATGGCTAAAAATGCTGAAGACCGCTATCAGAGTGCCTTTGGCCTTAGGTATGATTTAGAACGATGTCTCAGCCAGTGGCAAAACCGAGGAGAGATCTCCCCATTCACGTTGGGTCAGCGAGACCTGTGCGATCGCTTTGCTATTCCTGAAAAGCTCTATGGCCGAAAAGCAGAGGTTGAAACGTTACTAACTGCGTTTGAGCGAGTCTCTAGCGGAGCCTCAGAGCTAATGCTGGTGGCAGGTCGCAAAGCCAAGCTGGCCAGGGCCTACGGTGCGGCAGTTGACTATTGCCAGCACGGTATTGATTTGCTGGGATGCGATCGCTGGGAGGGTTCATCGGATCTCACCTTAAATCTCTATAACACCGCCGCCGAAGCTGCCTGCCTCCACAGCGACTATGTCAGCATGAATCGATGGATTGCCGAGATTTTGGAGCATGTGCCTGACTTACTGGCGCAAATTCCGGCCTATGAGGTCAAAATCCAAGCGGAAATTGCTCAAAATCAGCTGCAGGAGGCGGTGCAAACGGGGCTAGGCGTACTGGAGAATCTGGGCATTCGGCTGCCTGCTCGGCCTACAGCTGCCGATATTGAGCAAGGGTTTGCGGCGACAGCCGCTCAGATGGCAGACAAGCAGCCGGACGATCTGCTGGCTTTAGCTGAAATGACGACGGCTGACAAGCTGGCTGCCCTCAGAATGCTAGCCGGAATTTGGGGGGCTGCTTTTGCGATCGCACCCGCTCTCATGCCGCTGATTGTCCTAGAAATGGTCAATCTTTCGATTCTGTATGGTAACGCGCCTATTTCCGCTTTTGCCTATGTGCTGTATGGAGTCTTGCTCTGTGGCGCGGAGAGCTTTCAGCAGGGCTACGAATTTGGCGAGGTTGCTCTAAAGCTGTTGGCCAGGTTTAACACTCAGACATTTAAAGCTAAAATCCTGTTTTTAATCGGCACTCATATCACCATCTGGCATGGGTCTGCTGAGGCGGCGCTACCGACTCTAGAAAGAGCATATCAGGCCGGAATAGAAACTGGAGACCTAGAATTTGCGGCGCTGCCTGCTGCTATCTATTCGTACTACGCCTACTTGACGGACAGACATCTGTCAGACGTCAAACAAGATTTTGTTGCCTACACCCAGGCAGTTGAAAAGATAAAACAAACCTACTATCTAAACTTTCTACAAATTTGGCACCAGGCTGTTACAAACCTGCAAGGAGAAACAGATCAGCCCCATCGGCTTATGGGAGACATCTGCGACAGCGAGGTCATGCTGGGGCAGTTTGAGCAAAACAACGTGACAACGCCCATGGCGTATATCTATGTCAATCGTCTCATGCTCAACTATTTGTTCGGCCACGAAACCAAAGCCGTCAAGATTACTCCGCTGGCTGATGAATATGCCCAGATGGTGCCAGCCACGCTGCTGATTCCCATCGTGAACTTTTATGGTTCCTTGGCCAAGCTTGTCTGCTATCCCCAGGTTTCAGACGTTCAACAATCAGAATGGCTAGAAAACGTTTATAAAAACCAGAATAAACTACAGCACTGGAGTACGTCTGCTCCAGAAAACTATCAGCACAAATATGATTTAGTAGCGGCTGAGCTATACCGGGTGATTGGCCAAAAACTAGACGCGATGGAGAAGTACGACAGCGCCATCGCGGGCGCTAAAGCAAACGCATATATTCAAGAAGAAGCCCTAGCCAACGAACTCGCTGCCAGATTTTATCTGAGCTGGGGGAAAGAGAAAGTTGCTGCGGGCTATATGCAAGAAGCTTACTATTGCTATTCGCGCTGGGGAGCCGGAGCTAAACTAGCCGATCTAAAAAAGCGTTATCCAAAACTGCTACGCCCTATCTTGCAGCCATCGACAGCGAGCGATGTCTTGAACCCCCTGATGACTATTGCTGCCCCCACCGGATCGAACTACCCTAGCGTTACTCAAGACTCAAGCCGCGACCTAAATCAAACCCTTGATTTTGCCAGCATTTTAAAAGCATCCCAGGCGCTTTCGCGGACGATTCATCTCGATGAACTGTTGTATCAGCTGACCCGGATCATTCTGCAAAACTCGGGAGGAAATTGCTGTGCTCTGCTGCTGCCGAATACAGCCGGAGAGTGGTACGTACGAGCATTTTCTGTTGTAGACGACACGCAGCTCTGTAACGATCCGTTAGCGAATAATCCAAATCTCCCAGTCAAGCTGATTCAGTATGTAAAAAACACTCAAAAATCTGTTGTTATTAATGATTCAGAGACTGTTCTGCCCGTCGTTGATGACTATCTAAAACAAAACACGTCTAAAAGCCTGCTGTGTTTACCATTTTTTAATCAAGGTAAGCTTGTTGGTATTTTGTACCTCAAAAATCGCCTGGCCAGCGGCGTCTTTACCCGTGAGCGCATCTTGATTCTTGATGTTTTGGCGACTCAGGCGGCGATTGCGTTAGAAAATGCGCGACTTTATCAAGATAGTCAGCAGGCGCTTCAAACGATCCAACAGCAAGAAGCGCGCTACCGAGGGATCTTTGAGGCGCTTAGTGATGGGTTAGCCGTGGTGAACCTAGAAACAACTCAGGTCGTTGCCGCCAACCCTGCCTATTGTCAAATGCACGGCTATACCTACGAGGAGCTGCTAGCGCTAAAGCCTGCTCAAATTCTGCGACCCCACGCCTATGATAAGTTTGAATCTTTTTTAGAGGCTATTAAGCAGGGACGAGAATTTTTCTGTGATGCTGTTTGCACTAGCAAAGACGGCACCTCGTTTAAGGCTGAAATACATTCGGTCCCCTTTCAATACAAAGGTCAGCTGTGCGGTCTAACCGTCTTTCGAGACGTGACTCAGCAGAGACAGTTAGAGTTAGCCCTAACGCAAAAAAAATCAGGTCTTAGAACAAACCCTCACGCAGCTACAGCAAACGCAGCTACAGCTGGTCCAAAGCGAAAAAATGTCGGCTCTGGGTAACCTTGTCGCCGGTATCGCCCACGAAATTAACAATCCCATTAGCTGCATCATTGGCAATATAGACGTAACACAAGGCTACATACACGATCTGCTAGGGCTGCTGGATCTTTACGCGCAACAGGTACCAGCTCCAGGACCTGACCTGAAGACTCAGCTGGAAAGAGCTGACCTCGACTATGTGCGTGACGATCTGCCCAAGCTGACCCAGGCGATGCGAGACAGTGGCGATCGCATTGTCAATATCAGTAAAAGTCTGCGCACGTTCTCTCGGGCTGATACTGAAACGCGACAGGTCTTTAACCTACATGAAGGTCTAGAAAGTACGATCTTGATTTTGCGTCATCGTCTAAAAGCAGATGGACAGCGGCCTCCCATTGAGATCGTTAAAGAGTATGGCAATATTCCTAAAATCAGTTGTTTTCCAGGACAGCTCAACCAGGTATTTATGAATATTCTGGCCAATGCGATTGACGCGTTAGACGACGCCAGGCAGCAGACTAGCTTGGCGGAGCTAGAGGCTCATCCCCAGCGAATTACTATTTGCACTAAAGCCGAGCGGCAGCAGGTGAGCATTACCATTGCCGATAACGGTCCTGGTGTACCTGAAGCGATAAAGCCCAAGGTTTTTGACTACTTGTTTACAACCAAAGCTGTGGGGAGGGGAACCGGATTGGGACTTGCGATCGCACGTCAAATCGTGGTTGATGCCCACGGTGGTAGTTTGGAGATGCGCTCCAAGCTGGGGCAAGGTACCGCATTTCACATTCAACTGCCGCTCTAAGAACACCCGCAGTCGTTGTTCTGCGGCTGCTATCGATTAGGTCGTTGTAACGGCTCTCGACTGAGGGGGCTGAGGAGACGGTTCATGGCCTGTAGCTGCTCGGCGGTCCCCAGACAGATCAAAAAGTCTTCTGGTTCTAGTCGTACGTCTGAAGTGGGGCCAATCAGTAGCTCTCCCTGATTGCGCTGGATAGCTACAATCAAAACTCCCGTCTGGGCTCTTAGCTGGGAGTCCTTTAGGGTTTGACCAATCTGGGAGCATACCAGCGGATCCAGTAAAAACTCTTCCATATAGTAGGTGCGATCGCCCCCTGAAAAGATACCGTCTACAAAGTCCATCACCTGGGGACGAAGGGCGGCGGCCGCCATGCGTTTGCCTCCGGTAATATAGGGTGAAATCACCGCATCGGCGCCCACCCGCTGCAGTTTTTGGATGGCCTCTTCGCTACTGGCTCGAGCAATGATGCGCACCTGAGGATTTAGGGTTCTCGCTGAGAGTACGGTGTATAGATTCTCCGCATCGGACGTCAGCGCAGATACCAGACATACTGCCGACTCAATTTTCAATAAATGGAGCGTATCGTCTAGGGTGGCATCCCCCTGAATCGCCACAAAGCCCAGCTGCTGGGCTCGCTGCACTGACTCCTCTTCGGCATCTACCACCACAAATCGAATCTTCTGGAGTCTAAACTCTTCGGCAATTTGGCGTCCGGTTCTCCCAAATCCGCACAAAATATAGTGGTGAGAGAGTTCCTGCATAAGTTTACGACGCTGGTTTAGACGGACTCCTTCTTGAAAGTAGCCTTTTACAATCGCTTCTGTAAATCGGTTGGCAATATAGCCGACGGCAAAGATCCCTAAAAAGATCAGCACAATCGTAAAGATGCGACCGCGATTGCCCAGGGGCTGAATTTCTGAAAACCCAACCGTGGCGAGGGTAATCACCGTCATGTAAAAGGCGTCGGTAAAATGCCAGCCTTCGATCTGCCAGTACCAGAGGGTGCCCATGATAATGACGCCCAGCAGCGCTAAGAGTCCGAGAAAAAGCTCCCGCTGCGTTTTTCGATATCGTTGTTTGAGCGCAACATAGTAGCGATCGTTTTCCCATGAGGCTCGGGTTGATTTCTGGTATGGCAAGTTGACGCAGCTTCCCTTAAGACAATACGACGCATCCTAGTATGGATTTCCTTAATCGGGCATGGATTGTCAAAACCTCATCATGTTTTCTGGGAAAATGTACTGGCGATATTCTATAAAATCTGAGCATAAACCATAGGAGATGAGCCGTTGCTGATTTAAGGGATACATCGATCTATTAGAAATGCCACGTGTAGCATTTGGCAGATAGAACCCTGCCGAGGATCAGCAACGCCAGAGATAATATGAAAACGATTGGTCTATTGGGGGGAATGAGCTGGGAGAGCACGGTAACGTATTACCGGGCGATTAACGAGGGAATAAAAAGCAAGCTAGGCGGTCTACATTCTGCCCAGATTGCCCTGTATAGCGTTGACTTTGACCCCATCGAAAAGCTGCAGCATCAGGGCGACTGGGATGGGATGGCAAGCGTTCTTTCAGCGGCGGCCCTGGGAGTGCAGGCGGCTGGGGCAGACTTTCTGTTGATCGGCACCAACACCATGCATAAGGTGGCTCCTCAGATAGAGGCGGCTATTGAGATACCGCTGCTGCATATTGCCGATGCGATCGCAGATGCCCTGATCCAGCAAAATATCCAGAAAGTTGGTCTACTCGGCACCGCCTTCACCATGGAGCAAGACTTTTACAGCGGTTGGCTGCAGAAAAAGCACGGTCTAAAGGTGCTAATTCCCAACGTAGACGATCGGAAAATTGTTCACCAGGTGATCTATCAAGAGCTGTGCCTAGGCAAAATCACAGCTAACGCTAAAACAGAATATCTGCGAATTATCCGGACTCTTGCCGACCAGGGAGCCGAAGCCATTATCCTGGGCTGTACTGAAATCGGCATGCTGATAACCCAGGCCGATACCGATATACCGCTGTTTGACAGTACGGTTATCCACGCAGAAAAAGCTGTAGACTATGCTCTGCGCTGACTTTATCCAGACTTCTAGCAGGAGTCATAAGCACCAACAGATCATAGGCAGCACAAAAAATCTCAGCATCGATTTTCCTCAATAAATACTGGGCAACATAGGACAGATCCTGTGTTGATCGAACCCTTTAGCGGATAAACAGTATAGATTGAGCGCCCATGACCACAAAAAATCTTCGTCTAAAAGCTCTCGATCATACGGAGCTGCAGGCATTGGAAACATGCCACAGCTATACCATTCGAACAATTGATCATATTCAGCCCCACGGGATTCTTCTGGTTGTAGAGTCTGCTAGCTTCAAGATTATACAAATTAGTACGAATACCTTAGCAGGTCTGGGACGCTCACCCAAAAACCTGCTAGGACAGGCTCTGACGACTGTTTTTTCAAACGAGCAGGTTGCTGGGCTCAAAAAGCACCTGACACAGCCGAGTCCGTACCCCCTTAACGCCTGTGCCACTGGAAAAGACTTTGACGCGTATTCTCATCTCCAAGACGATCTCATCGTCATCGAACTCATACCAAACTCTCCCCAGTCGTCTGACTTCCAAGCATTAAAAGAGCTACAGCAGCAGATGAGCCAGATAACCACAGTTTTGGAGACATCTAAGACTACCTTTGAACTGGCTCAAACCTTAGCCAAAGAAATCAGGGCATTTATCAACTTCGATCGGGTAATGGTTTATCAGTTTTCACCCGACAATAGCGGCGTTGTTATTGCTGAGGAAAAACAGAATCACCTGGAAAGCTATCTGGGGTTACACTATCCAGCTACAGATATCCCGGCTGAAGCTAGAGCGATTTTTACCGAGATTTCCCTTCGGTATATTCCAGATATTAACTATTCCCCAGCGCCCATTATTCCAACCGATAATCCGCTGAGGCAGCAGCCGTTAGACATTAGTTCTACCTGGCTTAGAGGTGTTTCCCCACCCCATATTGAATACCTCAAAAATATGGGGGTTGCTAGTACCATTACCATGCCGCTACTCGATGAGCAGGGGCTATGGGGTCTAATTGCCTGTCACCATGGTCAACCGACCCACATATCAGCCGAAACCCGCAATAGCCTCAGCCTCTTATCGAAAGTGGCCTCGCTCAACCTATTCCGACAAAACCAGTTAGAAAACAGCTACTACCGCAACAAAAGCACACAGCTTCTAACAACGCTGCGGGCGGCTAAGAAACAGAATGAGGCGTCCCTACAGCAGGTGCTTGTTCAAAATGCCGATCTGCTGCTTGAGATATTTAAGGCTGACGGACTAGCTTTAATTTTTGATCAAGATATTACGCTTACAGGCAACACCCCCTCTGAGGCTGATATTCCAGATTTAGTCCGCTGGCTGCAAAAGCGTCCTAGCCCGATATTTTCAACCTGTGATCTATCTAAAGACTATTGGGGTGCCCTGCCCGCTGGACTGTTGAGCGTTACGTCTGGGCGATCTCAGTCGGTATCTTATGGCATCTTGCTGTTTCGCCCTGAGCAGTTAAGAACTGTTTCGTGGGCCGGTCGATTTAGCGACACCACTAAAATAAACCCGACCGGAGACTTAGAACTGTGTCCACGTAAATCGTTCGAGCTGTGGAAAGAAGAGTTAAATGGACAGTCGTTACCCTGGTCATCCCATGAGCTGACAACGGCCTCAGATTTACACAGCATTTTGATCATGGTGGCACTCGATCATTCTGAGGCGGTACTTCGAGCTAAAAGCGAATTCTTGGCCAACATGAGTCATGAAATTCGCACTCCCATGAATGCCATGATTGGCATGACTGAGCTACTAAACGAAACGAGTCTAGATGCCCACCAGCAGAAAATCGTTTCAGTGATTCGAACAGGCAGCGATACGCTTTTGACCGTTATCAACGATATTCTTGATTTTTCTAAAATTGAATCTAAAAAACTGATTTTAGAACTGGATCGGCTTGACCTGAGTCAATGTGTTGAAGATGTGGTGGCACTGTTTGCAAATCAGGCAGCAGAGAAAGGTTTGACGTTAAAAAGCCGGGTTGAGCTTGCCCATAGTCCTGGCTACCTTAAAGGGGATGCGGTTCGGTTACGCCAGATCTTAGCTAATCTAATTAGCAACAGCATAAAATTTACAGAAAGCGGTGAAATAGACATTTATGCCGAAGTTCATCCCACAGAATCACACCTAACTACAAAAGAGAGCGACTGCCAATACAGCATTGAGTTTAGAGTTGAGGATACGGGTATTGGGATTTCCTCAGATAAAATACAGCATCTTTTTCAGCCCTTTTCCCAGGCGGATGCTTCCATCACTCGAAAGTACGGTGGTACAGGTCTGGGACTGGCCATCAACAAACAGCTGATTGAAATGATGAACGGTACTATATGGGTGAAGAGTGAGGTTAATCAGGGAACAACGTTTGGCTTTTCCATTAGGCTTGGAGCGTATAAGCCTCTAGACAGTCTTCAAGAACAGAAATCTTCGTCACAGTCTTCTGAGAACCATTCAACCCCACCCGCAGCCGGCTCTTTGCGTATCTTACTTGCCGAAGATATTCCCCTGAATCAAATTGTGGCGCTACAGATGCTGAAATCCTGTGGTTATGACGCCGATGTTGCTAAGAATGGGTTAGAGGTGCTCGATGCGCTGCAAAATCAGCCCTACGACCTAGTTTTAATGGATATACAAATGCCCGAGATGGATGGTTTAGCTGCAACGCAGAAAATCCGTACGTCCCCATATGGCGCTCAGCCCTATATTATTGCCATGACGGCGAACGCTATGCAGGGAGTACGAGATACGTATCTCGAGGCAGGAATGGATGATTACATTAGTAAACCGATTCGTAAGGATGCCTTAAGGGCCGCTCTACAGAAATATCAGACCTTAACTGCGACCGTATCACCTGCTAAAACCTTGGAAGCACTGCCCATATCAAATCATTGAGTCTTGGAAATTGTGAGACTTGTTCTCAAAGGTGATATGCAAACCGTTACTAGAAAGAGCACTCTATCTTCTACCACAGGGCTAGTTCACGGCTGCAAATCCCTTGGCAAGAATAGTTAAATTAAATATCAGATAGCCCACGGTGCTAGAAGACTCTGATTTGGCCTGCTGCAGCCATTTGTTTATAGACTCTGAGAGCGGCTGAGATATTTGGTCTTGATAGTTCTGTTGTAGCGCTGTTAGAACGCGGTCTCCTAAAATATCGTCAGTCCCCGGTCGGACCAAACAGTGGGTTCTTAAAAGCTGAAAGTGCTGAATTGATTGCGATTTTGCTTTGAGAATCTCTTGAACGATTGCTGCGGCTAGTTCATCAATCAGAAAGGTCATAACCATCGACTGCAGTCCAAACGACGGTTGATCTAAGAGAAAATGCTGGGTAACCAAAGAACGCTGCACCAGTACTGACAGGGCAGTCATGATTTTTGCTGGATTGGGACTCAGCAGATGGGTCTGCAGCCGACATAGAGAAATCGGTTCTTGCCAGATGGTAAGCCAAAAGAGAAGCGTTTTTTCTAGCGGCTCAAGAGCTTTAAACTGTTGTTGAAAGAGCAGACGAAAAGCATCTGGCAGAACCACCGTTTCTTGCTCTAAAAAAGAGGCTATTTGACCATTAAAGACCGTTTTAATTGTCGAGGCGACTAGCTTTAGTGCCAGGGGATTATGGCCATAGATGCGCGCCAGGGTTTTGAGCTGAGAGATCTGGCCTCTGCAGCTGCAGGCCCGCAGCAGCTCGACAGCAGCATCCGGCGACAAGCCAGAAAGAGATAACTGCTGAGACCGGTTTAATGTTTGAAACTGAGTCGGCAAGGGCCGACGGCCGATCACGAGTAAACAGCTGCGATGCCGGGAACGACTAATGCGGTAGAGAAAATCTAAGTGATCCTCAACATCGTCCAAGATAATTAGTCTACGACGCTGCATTGTCTTGAGCAGCTGTTTTACGCCTTGCTCAACGGTTTCTGTGGGAGTTTCTAGCAGCTCTGCTAGCAGTGTCTCAAGGGATGTGCTGCTTGAGCGCCAGATTACTTGTTCAAATTCGGTCTGTAGCTGTTCGGCTAAGGCCAGCGCTAGGGTAGTTTTACCAGTGCCCCCCAACCCATAAATGTTAATGAGCTTGGCCGTGGGCAGCCAGGTCTGTAGCTGCTGCTGCTCTGGTTGACGGCCATAGAACTGTTCAATATCGGGAGCTTCACCCCAATCGATTAGCGCACCTGGGGGGTTGGCCGTATCAGCCGAGCTGAGTTCGGCAATCTCTTGCCAGTTTGTTAGACCAACGGTGTGACAGATGGCGATAAAGGCATCTTGCTGAATGCGCTCACCGCGCCAAAAGCGTCGCAGGGTGGCTCTGGAGGTGTGGGCATCTTGCCACCAGCGGGCGGTGCTGGTTTTGGTCCAGCCACGGCGTTGACGGGCCTGATTTGCGATCGCAAGTCCTGTTTTTGAAGCCTTTACCGACTGTCCCATGGCGTATGCTTGCCTGCTCCTGCTGCTCTGTTGGGCTAGAAATGGTCCATAGCCGATAAAATCATACCGAGGATCCGCAGCTAACCTTTCAGCGGATATGGGCTACTGAGTCACGTCTGAGTCAATGGAGTGAGCCCTAAACTGAGCACATTTTGCCTGTGGGCCTGACTATTCTGAAATCAGTTCACCCCCCTGGAGGTCTCATGGTCCAAACGCTATCCCCCCAACCAGTTGCCGGTCTATACGTATACGACGCAGAGCAACCCCTGACGTTTCCACTCAAGCATACTCAGGTAAACGCTCGCATCAGCGGCAATATCTCACGGGTCGATGTGACCCAAACCTTTGAAAATCCCTTGACTACGGCTCTTGACGTCACCTATGTCTTTCCCCTTCCCGATGAAGCTGCCGTTGATACCATGGTGATCCGGCTGGGCGATCGCACCATTCAAGGCCGGATCGAAAAGCGAGAGACTGCCCAGACCCTCTACGAACAGGCCAAACAACAGGGTAAAACGGCAGCCCTGCTAGAACAAGAGCGAGCCAATATTTTTACCCAGTCCCTGGCCAACATTTTGCCCGGCGAGCAGATTGAAGTGATGATTAGCTACAGCGACCGGCTGGTCTACACCCAGGGGGACTATGAGTTTATCTTTCCCATGGTGGTGGGACCACGCTATATTCCGGGTAATCCGCTCGAAGCGTCGGATAAAGCCGATGCCTCAGATAGCTCTCAAGGATCCGCTGATGCTCCCATGCTACTGAATCAAGATACAGACATCGTCCCCGACGCCAGTCGCCTCAATGGGCCGTTTTTACCAACGGGAATACGCTCTGGTCATGATATTCAAGTCACCGTGGAGATCGAGACTGGGGCTAAAATTGCTAACCTGCGGTCTCCCTCCCATCAAATCTTGATAGACACTCAGTCTAAGCGCACGCGTATTACGCTCACCCCCAGCGATACTCTCCCCAACAAAGACCTGATTTTGCGCTACCAGGTTGCTGACGACGTGACCCAAACGTCCTTATTGACTCAGACCGACCCGCGCGGTGGTCACTTTGCGGTCTATCTCATTCCGGCTCTAAGCTACGATATCACCGCCTATATTCCTAAGGAGATGGTGTTTTTAATTGACACCTCTGGGTCGCAGTCGGGGTCTCCCCTGGCCCAGTGTCAGACGCTGATGCGCCAGTTTATTGAGGGTCTGCATCCCCAAGATACGTTTAATATTGTCAACTTTGCTAACACTACCCAGCAGCTGGCAAAAGTCTCTTTGGAGAACACGCCTGGCAATCGTCAACAGGCGCTAAACTACATCGATCGTCTACGGGCCGGGGGCGGTACTGAAATGATGCGTGGGTTTAGAACGGTGCTAAATCTGCCTCAGCTGGACTCTGAGCGCATTCGTAACATTGTTTTATTAACCGATGGCTATATTGGCAACGAGGCTCAAATCTTTGCGGAAGTCCAGCGATCGCTAGGCCCGTCAGCTCGACTCCATAGTTTTGGGGCCGGTAGCTCGGTCAATCGATTTTTGCTCAATCGCGTGGCCGAGCTGGGTCGAGGCATGAGCCACATTGTTCGTCACGACGAGGCGGTTAATGCCCTAGTCGAAACGTTTTTGAATCAAATTAACAATCCGGTTTTGGGCAATCTCTCTGTGCGCTGGGAGGGACCGGGCGAAGCACCCAGTATCTATCCAACCGCTATTCACGATCTGTTTGCAGACCAGCCGCTGGTGCTGTCAGGCCGTAAGGGCGACCATCAGCCTGGCCGCTTACAAATAACTGGAATGACAGCCGGGGGGACAGTCTTTGAAAAGACCGTCTCAGTGGATTTTGACCCATCGGGCAATCCAGCCGTGGCCCAGCTGTGGGGCCGAGCCCGCATTAAGGATCTGATGAATCAAATGGCCAGTGGTGAAACGGTTAGTGGAGTAGAGGCGGTCACAGAAACGGCCCTGGCCTATCAGCTGCTGTCGCAGTATACGGCTTTTATCGCGATTGGCGATGATGTGCGAGTTGAGCCATCCCACCGGTCGACGGCGACAATGCCGGTGCTGATGCCAGAGGCCGTCAGCTATGACGGGATATTTGGCACAGCGGCCGCTCCGGTGAGAGCCCGGATGCCGCAGCCTGCTGCTAGACCGACCATGCTCAAACGACGAGCTATGCCCCAATCGGCAGCGAGACGGCTGGATTCGCCCATGTCGGCGGATGCGATCGCACCGATGCCAGCAGCAGCCCCCCCGCCATCAATAGACCTGTCAGCTGCAGTAACAGATGACCAGATAATGTCGTTCTCTGAGGCTGCCACGACAGTTCAACAGATTCAGCTAATCAAAGCAGACGGACTGCAGACCGAGTCCCTAGAGCAGCTCCAACATCAGCTACATCAGCTACAGCTGACCAATCCTCAAGAGGGAAATCTGTTCTTTGAGCTAGTAGTTCAGCGAGGGCGAGTCAAACGTATCATGCTAGATACGGTGACATCAGACCCACAAAATTCAGCTGTCGTCGACCAAATCCGTCAGGCGTTGCTATCGTGGCGCTGCCCGCAACCCCAGGTAACGTCGCTACGGATAGAACTCCGCGTACAATCTACCCTCCACGAGGGATAACTCTTTTTCAGCATGCGGCAGCCGTTCTAAGGTATTAGAACGGTTGTTGTAGCGCCCGCAGCTCAATATTTTCTAAGACTATAGTTGACTTCAATCAATATAATCTGGGCTGTAGCCGATGATGTTGTCCAAACCTGCGCCAGTACATTAGACCCGTAGAGTAATCCACGGTTCAGGTACTGTTTTTGCCGTTAACTATTCTCATTAAATAGAGTGTCCCTACCAGGAACATTTATCTCTAGATCCCCTTTGGCCCAGGCGAGAAAGGTCAGTGACCCTCCTATGGATAGAGCGAGGCATAAAAGCCAAACCAACCAACCTACGCTGGTAAGACTATCGTTTTCTTGCAATCGAAATCCACCCTTAAGCTGATTTTCTTTAGGCATAATTACGAGAACATAACGTTGTTTAAGTTATTCATATCACCAACGCCTTATCAGGAATTCACGGCAGTATAGGACTTCTGAGCCAATAGACTCTTTAAGCAAGTGTCTATAATTACAGACACCTCTTATCAGCTTGTTCGAGACTAGAAGTTGCTGAATCTTTGAATCAACTAAGTTTGAACTTTTCCGGATAAGTTCCGTCAAAGATGAGGGCAGCGCCAGGTTGCTAAATTCTACGAACAGTCAAGGAATCATGAATACTAAATTTTCTCCTAGATTTGTCATATCTACCGCCTATCCGATGATGTTTGCCTCAGACGATCTTCAATATATTGAGTCAGAAATGATTAATGTCATCCACGATAAAGCGGCGGCGGCTTGGAGCCTATCTGAGCTATTCGATATGGACTCAGCTGACATGACAGATACCCTGGCCGAATATAGCGAGCTGAAAAGTGAATCACAGTGGATGGATGTGCTCAAAGAATTAGAGTATCTTTGGACGATTGATACAGAAGAGCACTTCGACGAGGGCTAAAAAGCTTTAGCTGGTATTATATTTTTCCATTCGCCTCAAATATATTTAAGCAATATTTTTAATAAAATTTTAATGGCATTCCTCAAGATGACGTTAGCCCTAAGAGACTGTTAAACAGTAGCGGCTAACGGGGCCGCTCCCTGCAATCAGCGATCGCTTTAGCCTATCGGCTGAACAAACTGCTTCTTACAGTCTTTGCAGAGGTAGCACTGTTTGCCTCGACGATAGCCATTTTTAGATAACCGCTCCGACTGGCAGTGAGGACATATCATTACTTTCATTACATTGTCTGATGCCCGACTGCCGACATAGGGAGATAGGTATGACACGAGGAGGTCCTCGATCTGCTGGGTTAGCCGCTGACGATGGACGTCATCGGGCGTACGCAGCGCCGTTAGCAGCACAGCGTTGGAGCTATGGACACAGACTTCGGCCAATAGGCTGCACTGCGCTGGTTTGAGAGCGGCGTTGCGCTGCTGCAGAATACGGGCTAGAAAGTCGATAGCCTCTTGAGTCATGCTGTCATCAATGGATTGGAACATGTCTCGAGATGTGTAGAACTGCACAAACACGACGCGAGATACTGGCTGCTCGAAAAGTTTGGCAGCGCTCATAATCAGTGTATGGACCATGTCCCGTAGTGGCAACTGCGCCATCTCTGGCGTATCAGTATGGAGCCAGAACCGTTTGACGCGCTCGATATGGCGTAGCTCCATCGCGTTAAAAATCGCAGCTTTATCGATAAAGAACTGATACAAAGAGCCGATGGCCGTGCCAGCCTTTGCTGCGATTTGATGAGTGGTGGCAGCGTCATATCCCACTTCGTCAAAGACCGCTGCCGCCGCATCTAAAATCTTTTCTACTCGTTCCTTACTGCGGCCTTGTTTAGGCTGGCGACGGAGATTTTTTGACAAATGTGACTGGTCTGTCATATTTTTAAAACACGACGGATTTCTCACAATTCTATAGCGAACGGAGCCTCTATGAAGTCTATGCTTTTGGGTGCGCCCTGGTTGTTGGCGCACAAATCAATGCTGAGTGTCAATCAGCTCAGAAAAATATCTCTGTATGGCACTGACTATGTCATGTGGAAAGATAGTAACGAACATGTCTATGCACTTCCCAATACCTGTCCACATATGGGAGCAATGCTCTCAGAAGGATGGTGTGAGGTTCATGAAAATGGTACTACAACCGTTACTTGCCCGTTTCATGCCCTCACTTTTGATGCAGCTGGCTGTACGGTTCTACCAGGCTTTGACCAAAAAACTCGTCCTCAACTAAAACCGCTAGAGCTAATTGTCCAGGATGATTTTATTTGGTCCTATGGAGACTATGCGCCAAAGATACCCATTCCCGATATCCTTAGCAAGATTGCTGATACGTATATATTCATAGGGCATACGGCAGACATTAGTATCAAAACAGATTTGCTAACAGTGCTGCTCAACATGCATGACTACAATCATCAGAACGGTACTCACCGAGACTTGTTTCAGATTACCGAAGTTGAGTTTCACCAGTTTGTAGATCGAGGTCTACATTCTCATGCTTTTTATGAGATGCCTACGGCACCCTATCCCCTATTGACCAAGCTCAGAAAACCAGACCTATTTTTACTGCCCGATAGATTAGAAGCCCATCTGGAAAATTATTTCCCGTGTCTGGTTATTTTTCATGGAGAAACACCATTAGGGAAAATTGCCCAATGCCATCTCTTTATCCCAGAAGCTGAGGGACAAACCCGAACCTACGTTTTGCTGTATGGTCAGGCAAAGCATCCTTTGTTTAAGGCGTTTAAAGGAAGTTTTCTCAATTTCAGCAGAATTGTCGTCGAGCAGGATGCCAATATTCTTGGCAAAATTCATTCCGATATGCCCCGCAAAATCAAGCTCAATAATGAGGTAGGCATGGACTGGGTTCGTCGCAATTTTGAGAACTTTCCAGATGTTGTTGAACCTAATCTTTCGAAATGAGCCTGACGACATCCAATGATTAAGTCTAGTTCCAACTAAGTTTGTTTGGATATCATAAGGTCATCGAGTTTGGAG
>ERZ1740072.85-NODE-85-length-49886-cov-5.979290_pt1 | contig 49886 bp, 60 predicted proteins | sample MGYA00581733_ERZ1740072 | MGnify/ENA primary metagenome ERZ1740072 (study PRJEB43018, sample SAMN04849741) | marine metagenome | isolation source: floating plastic debris | place: Pacific Ocean | collected 2008-08-30 | study: EMG produced TPA metagenomics assembly...
CGCGCAACTTTGCCGAAGTTTCCGTGCATATCGACAACTCGGACCGGCTCGCTCCGGCGGGGTTCAACGACACGGATTCGCTGGACATTGTGCGCCGCATCACGCGCGACGTCGGGAGCGCTTACAAGGCAGCCGGAAAAGATGTGCGCGCACGCGATGTGCAGATGCTGTTTGCTGATGCCTCGACTGGTGCGCATTCTCCGGCGCTGGTTGGTCAGGGCCGGATTGCCGAGCTGATCAACTCCAAGCCCAAAAACCGGCGCCGTATCCTTGAAGAAGCGGCGGGCATTTCGGGCCTTTATCAACGCCGTCACGAAGCGGAATTGAAATTGAAGGGCGCGGAACAGAACCTTGCCCGTGTTGACGACGTAATCGAACAGCTGGCGGCGCAACTGGCACAATTAGCCCGACAGGCGCGACAGGCGGCCCGCTACCGCGAAATCGGGACAGAACTACGCCATGCCGAGGGGCAACTCTTGTACCGCCGCTGGCGCGAGGCGGATGTTGCCCGTAGTGCAGCGGATGACGAATTGCGCGCGCGCACCACGGCCGCCGGACAAGCCGAAACGGCAGTGCGAGAGGCGTCCAAGGCGCGCCTGTCAGCCGAGGAGGCCCTGCCGCCCCTGCGCGAGGAGGAGGCAATTGCAGCCGCCGTTCTTCAGCGCCTTGCCGTGCAGCGCGATACGCTCAGCGATCAGGAAGCCCAGGCCGAACGGACCATCGAAACGCTCACCCAGCGCATTGCGCAAATGGCCCGTGATATTGAGCGTGAGGGTGGGTTGAACCGTGATGCCGGCGAAACGATCGAACGCCTTGAGTGGGAAGCAAATGAAATCGCCAAGGCCAGTGAGGGGCACGAGACCTTACTTGAAGAGGCCGCTAACCTTGCACGCGAGGCTGGCCAAATTCTGCAACTGCGCGAGTCTGATCAGGGCGAAAAGACCGAAGACGTCGCCCGACTGGCCGCGCGCCACGGCTCTGCCCAGCGTCTGCTTGAAGACAGTCGCAAGGTAGAAAAAAGGTCCGAGGATGAGGCCGTCAAAGCCCGTGATGCCGTGGCGACAAGTCAGGCGGCTTTGGAGAAGGCGGGCACTGATTTTGATACCGCTCAAGCCGCGGTTGCGCAGGCTGAAGCCACTGCCACGCGCGCGGATGAGACCTTGATTGCAGCCGAAGAGGCGCGTGCTGAAACGCAAAGCCGAGAAGCAGAGGCCCGCGCGGAGCGTTCCGAGGCCGAAGGGGAAATGAATGCGCTCCGTGCTGAGGCGGGCGCTCTGGCCAAGCTGGTCGAGAGGGACACGGCAGAGGGTGGACAGATCCTTGACCGGTTGCAGGTTCAGCAGGGCTTTGAAAAGGCGCTTGGGGCGGCCATGGCAGACGATTTGCGCAGTCCCGAAGTGGAAGCTGATGGGCCGTCAGGCTGGGCCGTGTTGCCCGCCTATGCCACGGAACAGCCCTTGCCCGGCGGCGTCACGCCGCTGACACAGCACGTATCAGTGCCGGATGTTTTGGGCCGACGGATGAGCCAGATTGGCTTGTGCGAACCGGACGACGCCGCTCGTTTGCAACCCTTGCTGAAACCCGGTCAACGGCTGGTGTCGCCCGAGGGCGATCTGTGGCGCTGGGATGGGTTTCGAGCATGGGCCGAAGATGCACCAAGCGCGGCCGCCCTGCGTTTGCAACAACTTAACCGTCTTGAAGAATTGAAACAGTCGCTGGAGCGCGCCACCGCCCATGCGGAAGGCGCACGGCAAGCTCATGAGGCGTTAACTCAGCGCCTTGCGGATCTGACCGAGGCCGACAAACAGGCCCGCCATGCGCGGCGCGAAGCCGATCGAATGGTCGCAGAGGCGGCGCGCGCACTGAGTCGCGCCGAAGCGGATCGCAACCTGGCCGCAGGACGGCTTGAATCACTGGGTCTGGCCGTCACCCGTCACGAAGAGGATGCGATGGCGGCCCGCGCGCGGGTGAACGAAGCCGAGGCCGCGATGGCAGAACTGCCGGACCTGGAGACTGCGCGTGCCGAAGTTGAAGACCTGCGCATGACAGTCGAGGCGGCCCGCATCACAATGATGTCGCGCCGCTCTGGCCACGATGACTTGCGCCGCACCGGAGAGGCGCGCACGAAGCGGGCACAGGAGATCACGAAAGAGATCAGCGGCTGGCGCCACCGTCTTGAGACTGCAGAAAAGCGCAGTGCCGAATTGATGGAGCGCAAGACCGCGTCGGAGGCTGAGTTGAAAACGGCGCAGGCCGCCCCGGCAGAACTGGCGACAAAACGTGATGCTTTGGGTCAGGAGATATCGGTAGCTGAGGCCCGTAAGGCTGAGGCGAGCAATGTGCTGTCAGAGGCCGAAGGGCAGTTGCGCAACACCACAACCGCCGAGCGCGAGGCCGAACGTGTTGCATCCGAAGCCCGAGAGGCCCGGGCACGGTCCGAGGCGCGGTCCGAGGCTGCTCGGGAAACCGTTGCCTTGGCGGCAGAACGCATTGCAGATGATCAGCAAATGACTCCGAACCAGTTGCTGACCGCACTTGATGTGAATCCAGATCAAATGCCGGCGGCCGGCGTGCTGGAGGCGGATGTGAACCGACTGAAGCGCCAGCGCGACGCGCTTGGGGCTGTGAACCTACGGGCCGAGGAAGACGCCAAAGAGGTGCAGACGGAACATGACACCTTGGTTAGCGAAAAGAACGATCTGGAAGAAGCCATCAGCACATTGCGCAGTGGCATTGCCAGTCTGAACCGCGAAGGGCGGGAGCGTCTGTTGACCGCTTTCGAACAGGTCAATTCAAACTTTTCGATGCTCTTCACGCACCTTTTTGGTGGTGGAGAGGCGAACCTTGTCATGGTCGAAAGCGACGACCCGTTGGAAGCCGGCCATGAGATAATGTGCCAACCTCCGGGCAAGAAGCTATCAACGCTCTCTCTGCTCAGCGGCGGAGAGCAGACGTTGACCGCCATGGCGTTGATCTTTGCCGTCTTCCTCGCCAATCCGGCCCCGATCTGTGTGTTGGACGAAGTCGATGCACCGCTGGACGATGCAAACGTCACGCGCTTCTGCGATCTGCTGGATGAAATGTGCCGCCGCACAGACACACGCTTTCTCATCATCACCCACCATGCTGTCACCATGTCCCGCATGGATCGCCTGTTTGGGGTGACGATGGCAGAACAGGGCGTCAGCCAATTGGTGTCCGTTGATCTTAAAAAGGCCGAGACGCTTGTCGCGTGAGCCGGTCACCAGGACGTGACTGCTCTGGTTGGGCGTGTCGTGCTAGCGTCCGATCATGCGCCTGATCCCCCCATTTATCTTCTTTGCTACGCCGCTGTTCGCGCAGGACTGGGCCGTGCGGTCCTCTGACACTGTGCTGGATCGCGGCGCTGTGTCTGAGCTGATTGATGGAAATACCCTGACCTTTTTTGACGACGGGCAATCCAAGTTTTCAGCAGGGGGAGCCTATTCCTACACTTACGCGAACGGCGGAGGCACCGCTTTTGGCCGCTATGACGTCGCTGAAGATGGCACAGTGTGCATCGCATATCGCAACGGGTTTGGCCGCTGCGACAGGTATGTGGAAAACGCAGGCCGTTTTGTCATGCTCACCGAAAAGGGCGAGCGGTTTCCGATCAGGCCCTAAAGCTGGTTGAGAAGCGCAGGCGTCGGCCAGGCATCTGCAGGCAAGCCCAGCCGTTTTTGTTCGGCTTGTACGGCGGCGCGTGTGCCTGCGCCGAGAATGCCATCGATTTTTCCCACGTCATACCCGCGCGCCTGCAACTTGGTTTGAAGCCTTTTCATGGCGTTGCTGTCCAACCCGGCATCGGGGTTGCCCGCATCATAGACGGGCGCGCCATCAAGGCGCCTGGCGAAATAGGCGGCTGTCAGAACGTAGGTAAAGGACTGGTTCCATTCGAAATAGACGTTGAAATTCGGGTAGGCGAGGAAGGCAGGCCCTTTGTGCCCTTGCGGCAGGATCAGCGAGGCAGGCAAGTTGGCGAGTGTGCCGTTGCGTGCCTGCACCCCGCGCGCTTGCCAGTCTTTTGCAGGCATGGTGGTGCCCAGACCGCTCAGCGCCCAGTCCATCTGTGCGGGCACGGTGACCTCTTGCAACCACGGCTCGCCTGCGCGCCAGCCAAAATGTTGCAGCATCTTACCGCCTGACATCAGCGCGTCGGGGGCTGAGGTTTTGAGCCGCACGACCCCATCGCCATCGCCGTCCACACCGTTGATCAGAATGTCTTGCGGCAGCATCTGGACCATACCGATTTCGCCGGCCCACGCACCAGTGGTGCGCCGCGGGTCAAAACCGCCTCGGGCGAAAAGCTCCATCGCGGCAAAGACTTGTGGGCGAAACAGTTCGGGCCGGCGGCAGTCATGGGCGAGTGTGACCAGCGCGTTGGCGGTGTTGAAATCACCTTGGAACGCGCCGTAGTCGGTCTCGAACGCCCAAAAGGCGAGCAGAACGTGTCGATCCACCCCGTAGCGTTGTTCGATCTGGTTGAAGATGCTGTTGTACTTGCGAGCGTTGGCGCGGCCTGCGTCGATCCTGTTTTGCGAGATCAGGCGACGGGAAAAGTCGATGAAGGGACGTTGGAAGACACCTTGCGCACGATCGGCGCGCAGCACTTTGGGGTCTTTTTGAACGCTTGCAAGGAATGTATCGGCGGTGCTCTTAGCGATCCCGCGCGTGGTGGCCTCGGACGCCAACCCTGCTTTGAACGCGTTGAACCCGCCGCCGCATTGGGCCCATGCAGTGAGCGGAAGAATGCACAGGGCCAAACCCGCCAGGGTCCGCTTCAAAACAGCCATACCAGTCCTCCGATAAAAACACACAAGGCTAATGCCAGTCCCCAAGCTTTCCACACGATTGCGATGCCGGCGTCAATGTCAGCGGGGCCAAGAGTGCGACGGCCTGCGCCGTTGACCCATGCGAGGTCCTGCACCGTGCCGTGATAGCTGCGCGGGCCTGCAAGGGCGATCTTTAGTGTGTGGGCCATGGCCGCCTCGGGCCAACCTGCATTGGGAGATCGGTGGAGGCGTGCGTCTTGCCTCACGTTGTGCCACGCTTTGGTGGTATGTCCCACGAGAGCGATCAGCAGTGCCGTCAGTCGCGCCGGCACCCAATTTAGCGCATCGTCGAGCCGTGCTGCTGCCCAACCGAATGCGGCATATTGGGGCGTGAGATAGCCAATCATGCTGTCCGCTGTGTTGACGGCCTTGTAGATGGCGATGCCGGGGAGGCCCGCCAGAGCGAACCAAAAGGCTGGGGCAATGACACCATCACTGAAGTTTTCGGACAGGCTTTCAATGGCGGAGCGGGATGTGGCGGACGTGTCGGAGGCAGACACATCGCGGCTAACGATCATGGCGACGGCTTGGCGTCCGGCCTGTTCGGACTCCCGAAGGCCTGTCGCCACGGCTGCCACATGATCGACCAGGGATTTCTGCGCCAGCAAGATGGCGGCAACCACAATGGTGACAACCGCGCCAAGCTGCTGCAGCAACCAGCCAAGGATGCCTGCCAGCGTCGCCAAGATGAGCACGGCAATGACACCTTTGACGCGCTGCATCTCCCCCTTGTTCAATGTGTGATCCAAGGCCGCAACAACCCGCCCCATCACCACAGCCGGGTGCGGCACGCGCGACCAGAGCCAGCGCGGCTCACCCATCACGGCGTCCAGAGCAAAAGCAAGCGCGAGCAGGAGTGCGGCGTTCAAAGCGCGGCCTCAAGCCGTTCCCAGCCGTTTTGTGCGGGCAAGCCGAGACGGAGCCAGCGGCCTGAATAGTGAAATAAGCGAGCCCAGATGTGATGGCGCGCCAGCCGGTTCTGCCATGAGACGGCGTCATCGACATGACAGAGCCGATTAAGGGTCGTCCCCCCCAATATCTTCGCACCCTGGCCTGACATGAGCATATCCAGCCGGTCTGTATCCGATGAGAGGCGGTGGCGCGTTGCGTCTGCCCAAGCGGTGTCACGCAAGGCCTGCGCGCCAACCTCCAGTGCAACACCTGAAACAGGCCAAGGTCCAAGCATCTCACGCAGTTGCCCAATCAATGCAGGGTCACCGATTGCAAAGCCGAGCTGTAGCCCAGCGAGGCCCCAGAATTTTCCGAAACTCTTGAGTACAACCGTACCGGGCTTTGCGGCGTGTTTGATCAAACTCTTTTCCGGTGCGATGTCGCAAAAACTCTCGTCGATAATGGTGAGCGGGGCCGTCAGATCCTGTGCAGTCCACAACCGTCCGTCCGGATTGTTGGGGTGTACCAGTACGTGGGCCTGTGCCTCTCCATCACTTTGACCCTGCCAGCCGCAATTGGAAAATGCTGCGGCGTGTTCATTATACGTGGGGTGCGCAATTCGAACGGTGCTCGCGGGCATCAGGCGTGGGATTTGCGCAATGAGAGCTGATGCGCCCGGTGCGGAAAGGACATCCGCACCTTTCGGAACGTCCCAAAACGCTGTTGCGGCGTCGCGCAAACGGTCTGTCATGCCCGTGTCAGGAAGGGCGGTCCATGCCTCCGTCGAAAGCGTCGGAACGGGATAGGGAACCGGGTTAATGCCGGTCGATAGATCGATCCAATCCGCGCGGTTCCCGCCAAATTGACGAATGGCAGCATCGAGGCCGCCTCCGTGATCGCGCTTGGTCGTCAAATTTGCCGCTCCCTGTCTTTTGGCCGATGATCGGCGGTTTTACGCCCGCAAAAAGCGGATTGCAGCGATTTTGGCAAGTCGATGCGCTGGCGTTAAGCAATTAAGCGCGTCATTAACGAATTGTTAATGGATAAGGCCACACTTACGGACCATGAGCTTTGGGTCTGCAAGCTCTGGAGAAATGATGAGAGTTCTGATCGTAGAGAGCCGCCTGGAGCTGCGAAAGCTATGGGTGCGACACCTTGAGCGGCAGGGTTATGCGGTGACGCAAGCCTGCTGTCAGGATGATGCGGTTGCCCATTTGTCGAAGGAAATGGCCGACATCATCGTTCTGGATCTGGTTCTGGAACAGGGAAGCGCGCTGGCAGTGGCAGACTTTGCCAGTTATCGGCAGCCAGATGCCCGCGTAATCTTTGTGACCGATACGACCTTTTTCTCAGATGGGTCGATCTTTAACCACGCGAGCAATGCTTGCGCGTTCCTGCCTGCAGGCACGCCCCCCGAAGACCTCGCGGCCATGGTTGCCCATTACGGCCACCACTAGCCCCGCCCGTGCGGTTCCATGAAATCAATCTGTGGGTTGATCGGTATGATACGGTGCGGATTGATGGTTTCGTGGCTGTAGTGATAGTGACGCACGATATGGTCCATGTTGACTGTGTCAGCCACACCCGGCCATTGATATAGTTCGCGGGTGTAGGCCCATAGGTTAGGATAATCGATCACCCGTTTACGATTGCATTTGAAATGCAGATGGTAGACCGGATCGAACCGCACAAGGGTGGTGAACAGGCGCCAGTCGGCCTCGGTGATCTGATCGCCCATAAGGTATCTGTTTTCTGATAGCCGCGTCTCAAGCCACTCCATTGTTTCAAACAGCGGATGTACGGCCGCGTCATAGGCCGCTTGTGTGGTGGCAAATCCAGACTTGTAGACGCCGTTATTAAACGTGTCATAGATGCGGTCATTTACGGGTGCGATGGCGTCGCGCATCGCCGTTGGCCAATAGTCGTCCGAATTGCCGGTTATGCCATTGAAGGCGGTGTTGAACATCCGAATGATTTCGGAGCTTTCGTTGCTGACGATGGTGTTCTGGACCTTGTCCCACAAGATCGGAACGGTCACACGGCCTGTGAATTTGGGGTCTGCACGCGTGTAAACATCGCGGGCGAACGGCAGACCAAAGAGGTCGTCCCCGGTGGCTCCGTGCGCGTCTGTTTCAAACGTCCAGCCATCTGACAACATGTCGGGATGCACTGCCGATACTGAGATGTGTTCGCCCAGCTCTTTGAGGGCACGAAAAATCAACGTGCGGTGCGCCCAAGGACAGGCGTAAGAAACATACAGGTGATATCGTCCGCTTTCCGCTTTGAACCCAGCCTCTCCTGAGATTCCCGCGCTGCCATCGGCTGTTACCCAATTGCGGAACACGGCGTCTTTGCGTTTGAACGCCCCATCGGTGGATTTGGTATCGTACCATTGGTCAGCCCAAACGCCGTCGATCAACAATCCCATCGTGCCTCTCCGCTTTGTTTCTGAATCTGCCTTAGACCAGTAAAAGCCACACATATACAGGGCTTTGCGCGCAGATCACCTGCGCCGCTGCACAGCCAATGAGTCACGCGAAAGCCACAGGGCAGATGAGTCCGGCAGGCCCGTCCGAATTTACTGGACGGAAACCATGTTTGCCGCATGTTCTGGCGTGAGCGAATGCAATGGAGCCACCGCCATGACAACCTTTGTCCCCAAAGAGGTACAAGCCGGACTAGACAGCGCCCGGTTGCAGTCGCTGAAGTCTTCAGCGCGATTGCGGATATTGGCAGACGGTGCTCAGCATCCGGTTTTGCGTATGTGGGACACCGGGTTTTCTGTGGACGCAGCCACCGCGCCGAACCTGCGTGGCTACGTTGACCTCTACGATGGCGCGAGCCATCTTTTTCAATGTTTGATCGTCGCCTCAGAAGAAGAAGCGGGAGAGATGCGGTTTGAGTTCAAGCGCCTGACCGCAGTCTCATCGACCGCTCCGCTGGACTTCGAACGCGCCGAAGATGCCCCTGTCGCCTTGATAGAGGCACAGCAGTAGCGACCGTTATTGCAGATCGCCAAACGCGGTTGCGAGACGTTCTACTGCTTCGTTTATGCGCTCGCGTGGTGTGGCGATATTGAAGCGTAGCCAGCTATCACCACCTTTGCCGAAGGTGGGCCCGTGATTCACGGCGATGCAGGCGTCCTGTTCGACCCGGCGCGTGAACTCTTCGCGGGCCATTCCTGTATCTTCAAAACTGACCCATGACAGATATGTCGCCTCAAGATGCATGGATTTCAGTCCCGGGATCGCGTTGACGCCGGCATCAAACAAGCGGCGGTTACCATCAAGGTAGCCAACCAGATCGTCCACCCATGCAGCCCCTTCGGGCGAATAGGCGGCCGTGGCCATGAACAGTCCGAAAGAGTTGGGCGACAAGCCCAGGGCCATCATGCGTATCGCGAACTTTTCGCGCAGGTCCGGATCGGCAATGATCACGTTGCCGGAATGGGACCCTGCGATGTTGAATGTCTTGGTGGTCGCCGTCATCATCACCAGCCGATCCTCGATCCCATCAATGGCTGTCATCGGGATGTGGGTGCTGCCCGGCATCACGAGGTCATGGTGGATTTCGTCTGACACAAGGATCAATTCGTGCCGTTTGGCGAAGGCGGCGACAGCCTGCAATTCGCTGCGGCTCCAGACCCGGCCGCCGGGGTTGTGTGGCGAGCACAGGATCACCATCCGCTCAGCCCCGTCCATCTGGGCGTCATAGGCGTCGAAATCCATCTCGTAGCGCCAGTACGTCTGGGTCATTTCGCATTCCGCCACGCGGCGACCGTTGGCTTTGATCACTTTGGCAAAGGCATGATAGACTGGCGTGAACAGCACCACACCGTCACCGGGTTGTGTAAACGTATCCACGCACATCGCTGTGCCGTTGACCAACCCATGGGTGGTAAAGATGTGGTCCGGGTTCAGCGTCCAGCCGTGCCGGGTTTCCATCCACCACTGGATGGCGGCCTTGTACTTGCTGTCATCTCCGAAATAGCCGATCACCCCGTGATCGACTTGCGCCTGCACAGCATCCAGAATGCATTGAGGCGGGCGGAAATCCATGTCCGCCACCCACATGGCAAGCCCCTTGTCCTGCGGCACGCCATAGATCTTCTCCATCATGTCCCATTTGACGCAATGGCTGCCTTTACGGTCGATGATGTCGTCAAAACTCATGGGAGATCTCCTGCTGCCGTGCTCATGCACGCTATCAACGCGGCGCCCAAGCGCAAGGGGACATTGCGACCCGCATCGTCATGTCCTACATCGGAGGCATGAAACGTCCAATTATCCTGCACCCCGACCCGCGTTTGAAAAAACCGTCAGAGCCTGTTGCTGATTTGACGGATGAGTTGCGTGTTTTGGCGAAGGATATGCTGGAAACGATGTATGACGCACCCGGAATTGGATTGGCCGCGCCACAGGTCGGTTTGCTGACCCGCCTGATCGTGCTGGATTGTGTCAAGTCCGAGGGGGAAAAGCCCCGTCCGCTGATCATGTTCAATCCCGAGGTCATTGCGTCTTCTGACGAGACGAATGTCTACGAAGAAGGATGTCTGTCCATCCCCGAACAATTCGCGGACGTGACCCGCCCCGCGGAAGTCGACGTGCGCTGGATCGACGAGAACGGCGTGGAGCATACCGAGGGCATGGATGGCTTATGGGCCACATGCGTGCAGCACGAGATTGACCACCTCGAGGGCAAGTTGTTCATTGACTACCTCAAGCCGCTCAAGCGGCAGATGATCACCCGCAAAATGGTGAAACTCAAACGCGAAAAGGCCCGTGAAAAAGCATGAGTGTGCGCCCGATCCTGACTTGGCCTGATGACGGGTTGAGTGCGATGTGCACCCCGGTCGAGGCGGTCACGGATGACATACGTGTGCTGGCCGCTGACATGCTTGAGACGATGTATGCTGCACCCGGTCGTGGTTTGGCGGCTCCGCAGATCGGAGTTCTGCAGCGTCTCTTTGTGATGGATGCGACATGGAAAGAGGGCAGGCCCGATCCGCTTATCTGCATCAATCCTGAAATCATCTCGCAAGGGACGGAGGAGATCACCAGTGCCGAAGGTTGTCTGTCGCTCCCGGGTGTGATGGCTGATGTGACCCGCCCAACAGAGGTGCGCATGGTCTGGACGGACTTGGGGGGACATGTGCATGAAGAAGACCTTACCGGCTTTGCTGCCCTGTGCGCCCAGCACGAGTTGGATCATCTGGACGGTATCCTGACGCTTGATCGCGTGGATTCCGCACAACGCGCGGCGATCCTAGCTGCATACGAGGCGGCCTGATGGCCATTCGCCCGATCCTGCGCTGGCCGGACAAGCGGCTTCGCACCCGCGCGGCGGATGTTGAGGCGATCACGGATGACATCCGCGCCATTTGGACGGACATGGTTGATACAATGGACGCGATGGAGGGACAGGGCATTGGCCTTGGTGCTCCGCAGATTGGTGTGTTGCTGCGCCTCGCCGTGGTGGACGTCACCCCGGACCGGTCGCGCCGTATTCTGCTGGCCAACCCCGAAGTGCTGAGTGCAAGTTCCGAAAAAGAAGCGGCGGTGGAGGCCAGCCCCTGTTTGCCCGGCGTCCATGCCGAAATCACGCGGCCAAAAGCAGTCGCTGTGCGGTTTCTGAACGAGGCAGGGATTTATGATCGCCGAGATTTTACCGGGCTTGAGGCGCGATCCGTGCAGCACCAGATCGACCATCTGGCGGGGCGGATGTACTTCGACAATCTGGGCCGGGTGAAACGCGATATGCTTCTGCGCCGCGCACGCAAGGTAAGTTAAAATGCGCGTGATCTTCATGGGTACGCCGGACTTTTCCGTTCCTGCATTGGATGCACTGCATACTGCCGGGCACGAGATCGTCTGTGTCTATTGCCAGCCGCCTCGCCCCGCAGGTCGGGGGAAAAAAGACCGCCCCAGCCCGGTTCAGGCGCGTGCCGAGGCATTGGGTTTGCCAGTGCGTCATCCGGTGTCTTTGCGTAAGCCCGAAGCGCAGGCTGAGTTTGCGGCACTTGATGCTGACCTCGCTGTCGTTGTGGCCTATGGGCTGATCTTGCCGCAACCCATTTTGGATGCACCGAAACATGGATGCCTGAACATACATGCTAGCCTGTTGCCACGTTGGCGAGGGGCAGCTCCGATCCACCGGGCCATTATGGCCGGCGACGTCGAGACGGGCGTGTGCATCATGCAGATGGAAGCGGGATTGGACACCGGTCCGGTTCTGCTGCGCGGCGTGACACCGATTGAAGCGGGAGAGACCACTGCCACGCTGCATGACCGCCTTGCTGGCATAGGCGCAGACCTGATTGTGTCCGCTCTGGCGCAACTCCCCGACCTTACTCCACAGGCACAGCCCGAAGTGGGTGTCACCTATGCTCACAAGATCGACAAGGCTGAGGCTGCCATAGACTGGCGGCGTCCCGCGATTGAGGTCGATCGCCAAATCCGTGGCCTGTCGCCCTTTCCCGGCGCGTGGTTCGAACGCCACGGCGCGCGCATTAAGGTGCTTGGATCCACATTGTCTGATGGCGCGGGCACGCCGGGCACAGTTCTGAATGATACGCTTTGTGTCGCCTGTGGAACAGGCGCGGTGCGCCTGACGCGCTTGCAACGGGCAGGCAAAGGGGCGCAGGATGCCGACGTATTTCTGCGCGGCACACCATTGCCGCCCAGAACCCAATTGTAAGCAAGGAGCGGTCCATGTTTCCCACCATCATCGGCACCGTCGTTATTGCAGGCATCGTTGGCTATCTTGCAGAAAAGTCTGGATTTACCCGCAACGGGATACTGCAGTCGATCATCATCTGCGTGGGTGGCGCCTTTCTGTTTTACTTCGTGCGCCTGATGTTTGGGTTTGGGTTCAATAGCCCGGGCCTGAATGCGATCGTATCGTCCGTGGGCGCTCTGATCATCGTCCCGACACACTGGCGCAAACGGTAAAGAACCCAAAGCGATTTGCGCTTTGGGTCCAAGGTCATCCGTGAGTGGGCGCGCCGCCTTTAGTGCAGCTTTTTGAAGATGAACTTTTTCTTGCCATGATGCTTGGACGCGTGCTTTTTCTTGAAACTCTGATGCGTACGATGTCCTTGGTAGGGTTTTGCGTGACGCGGTTTGTGGTGCTTGAAGCTACGATGCTTTTTGATCTTCACCGTGAATTTCGCATCTATCACCTGAGCGTTTTCCGTGTCAGCGCTGACCCAATACGCTTTGGCATTGGCAGGTAAAAATGTGGTCAGGGTCACGGCGGTGGCCATAGCGGCAATCAGAAGCGGGGTCTTTGTGGCCTTCAAATTCATCTGTCGTCTCCTCTGTGGCGTTTCGTCTTCTGATTTAGAGGTAGCAGAGGCGGGCTGTAACAATAAGGGACCGAACGGTCACAAAAAGTCATAGAATTGGCAGTTTCAAGTGAGCTTCGGGTGTGGCTCCAGCTAATACATGAACAAAATCAGATGATTAAAAGCTGACGCTTTGTAACGCTTTCTGTGATGTAGCAGTCAGACTTCGTGTTACTTGGGTTTGAAGGGGGCCATGCCCGCGCGTGCCAGCTCATCCGCGCGTTCGTTTTCTGCATGACCTGCGTGGCCTTTGACCCATTTCCAAGTCACTTGATGGCGTGCTTGGGCTTCGTCCAGTCGTTGCCAGAGGTCGGCATTGGCCACAGGCTTTTTCGCCGCATTTTTCCAGCCATTTCGTTTCCAACCGTGAATCCAACTCGTAATCCCGTTTTTGACGTAGTTGCTGTCAGTGACCACGGTGATGGTGCTGGCCCGCTCAAGCGCCTCGAGAGCTGCGATGGCAGCCATCAACTCCATCTTGTTGTTGGTGGTCTGCGCTTCGCCGCCCTTCAACTCGCGTTCCTTGACGATACTGTCGCCGTCCATGGCGCGCAGCAGGGCCCCCCAGCCGCCGGGGCCGGGATTGCCGGAACAGGCGCCGTCTGTGTAGGCAAACAGTTCAGGCATGGGTACGCGCCTGAATCACAATGAAAGAGGCCAGTTTCCCGTCCAACCCCTTTTCCTCGCCTGTGCGCAAGTATTCGACTGTGAACCCAGTTTGACCCAGAAGCGCTGTCAGCGCGCTTTCTGTCATATAGGAGTAAAGCCGTCCTATCCCATCGCGCTTTTCGCCCACACCCAGTTTGGTGCCGAAATGCATGAGGCCCCCGGGCTTTAGCGCGCGTGCGATGGCCGCGAATTGATCCGGCCATGCGGTGAGTGGGGTATGCAGCATCGAAAAGTTGCACCAGATGCCATCATAGACTTTTTCCGCGCTCAAATCAGAATAGGTGGCCTCGCGCGCCGTAACGCCCGCGCGTTCGGCAGCCATCGCCACCATCTCGGGCTCTGGATCCCATGCCTCGGCTTTCATTCCTGCAGCTGCCATTGCGCCAGCGGCAAATCCCGGACCACAGCCGATGTCCAGCGTCTTGGCCTCCTCGGGCAGTTCGGAGATAAAGCGCAGCAGGCTCGGGCTGGCTTCTTCCCCACTGGTGAGTTTGGCGTATTCGGCAGCTTTGGCCGCATAGACGGACAGGGTTTCAGCGTCGCTCATATCAGATCACCGTCAGGGTCAGGCAGGCCACTACGATGGCTGTCAAAAGGGTGCGCAGGGCCATCCACCACGGTGGTGTGAGGCCCCAGCGGGAAAAGGCGAAATCGAGCATCAAGACTCCAAGAAAACCAAAGATCAGGTTAATCGCCGCGCCCGTCGGTCCGCCGCCTGTCATGAAGAATGCCCAAAGTGCGGGCAAGACCGAAAGTGTATAACCCGTCGCCGCCTGAGCGCCGGTGGCCTTGGTGGCAAAACCCCAGAGCACCCCGGACATGAATGACAGAATGACCGAGCCATAAAACAGTTGAACGTACGGCCCGATGAAACGCGGACCAAGGTATTGAAGGCCGAGGGTTGCAAGGTCTTCGAACATCACGGTCGCCGCACCCCAGATGAAAGGGATTAGGCCAAGAAGACCGAGGAGGAGTGGAGCGCGTGGAATGGAGGTCATAGATCGGATATCAAGGTTGAAATGCGGCGCGCGCGGGTGTCAGCCCGCTTGGCGGTTTGGACAGTGTGCAGGCGCCCGCGCCGGTTTCCGGGGCTCAGATTGTTCCAATCGGCGGTCCGTCCGGCAGCGTGCAAGGCGGCAGCGACGTCGTCAGGCATCTCAACCAAATTGGGGTCAACGGGTCGAATGCGGGCTTCGAATGTTTCGCCGACCACAAGGCCGGAATCGCTCAGGAATGCCTTGCCCGTGTATACAAATATCCCGTCAATCGCAGGTGCTTTGGTCAGTGCGAGGTTGATCGGAAAGTCGCCAAACTCCCCTTCCACCCGCCGCGTGCCGCTCGGGAACGATGCCATGACGTCATCCGGGATGCGGAGGACGGTGTAAGTGTTCTTTCCCCATTCCATGGGTTCGATCACGCCGTCAAATGTCTGCCAGTCCTCGCTCATGCACGCTCCAATGCAAGGCGCCCCGCGAGAGCCGCAAAGATCGCGGCAAAGCTGCGCGAAAGCCACCGCATCACTGCCTCTGATCCGAGTATCCATTGGCGTGCGGCGGCGGCAAATGTGCCGTAAAGAACGAAGACAGCGAACGTCATTGCCATAAAGACGAACCCAAGTAGAGCCATTTCGGTCGAGGCGGTCGCGGCGTTGCCGGACAGGAACGGTGGCAAGAGGGCAAGAAAGAAGATCGAAAGTTTTGGGTTCAGGATATTAATCAAGGCACCGCGCCGGGCGATGCGCCACCCAGTATCGGCCTTGGTCTCTGACGAAATGGACAGCGCGCCCCCTTCGCGCAAGCTGCCCCATGCAAGGTAGAGCAGGTAGGCGACACCAGCAAACTTCACGATGTTAAACAGCAGTGCGGAGGTATGCAGGATCGCGGCCAGCCCCAATGTCGCGGCGATTAAGTGCGGAACGATTCCGAACGTGCATCCCAAGGCGGCCCAAAGCGCGGCACGACGGCCCTGACCCAGACCAAGAGCGAGCGTGTAGATTACCCCGGTGCCCGGTGCGATGACGACCACCAACGCGGTCAGGAGAAACTGCAGGGATATCATCGGCCAAGGTCCTTTCGAGAGCAGAGGTCGGGATAGTCCAAGACCAGCCCGTTTTTGTCCACGCTCAGCAGTGTTGAATACCCATTGTCATTGTTTTGATAAAGCCATCCGCCTTCTTGCCGTGTGTAGGATTGTTCGACCACGCGGATGTCGAGATGCGGAAGACCGATCATCAGGACTTCGAATGTCCCTGTGGGTTGGTTGGCCGCCATCAGCCGTCGGATCGGAAAGGTGTTGGTCAGTGCCGTCCACCCAAGGTCAAGATCGCGGCATACAGCACTGTGTGGTACCAGGACCCCATCCATGCTTAGCCAGCCCGCTTTGGTTCTGTTCAAGGTAAGCGCTTGGGCCCCTGACGACACTTCAAGTGTTCTGCATGCAAATTCTGCATCCAGACCGATCAGATACCGCGTGTCGCCATGCCGGCCTGAGACGCTGCATCCAGTGGCGTTGGCTTGTATCTGCACGCGGTCATAGCTGCCGTCGTGCCATTCCCACACGATGGACATGCCACTTGCGTCAAGCAGGCTCACGGAGCACCCGCGGCACCTTGAATTCGACGTTTTCGACTGCCGTTTCGACCATCTCGACTGTCATGTCATAGCGGGCACCAAAAGCGTCGATGACCTCGTTGATCAATACTTCGGGGGCTGAAGCGCCGGCGGTGATGCCGACGGACGTAATCCCCTCAAGACTGCGCCAGTCGATGTCGGTCGCCCGCTGCACCAGTTGGGCATAAGGACATCCTGCGCGCGCACCCACCTCGACCAGTCGTTTGGAGTTCGATGAATTCGGCGCACCAACCACCAACATCGCATCGCATTTTGGGGCCATCGCCGTGACCGCTTCCTGTCGGTTGGTGGTTGCGTAACAGATGTCTTCCTTGTGCGGGCCTTTGATGGCGGGGAACCGGGTGTTGAGCGCCGCGACGATGTCGGCGGTGTCATCCACGGACAGAGTGGTTTGCGTGACGAAAGCAAGTCTGTCGGGGTCCCGGACCTCAACCGTTGCGACATCCTCGACCGTTTCGACCAGCAACACGTCTCCTTCTGGCAGTTGCCCCATGGTTCCCACAGTTTCCGGGTGGCCCGCATGCCCGATCATGATCATTTGCAGGCCCGCATCGGCATGACGCTGCGCCTCGATATGGACTTTGGAGACAAGCGGGCAGGTGGCATCTACATACACCATCTCGCGGGCTTGGGCGGCTTGGGGCACGGATTTGGGCACACCATGCGCCGAGAAGATCACAGGGCGATCATCCGGGCAATCTGACAGCTCTTCGACGAATACAGCCCCTTTTTCGCGCAAGCCGTCTACGACGAACCTGTTGTGCACGATCTCGTGGCGGACATAGACCGGTGCGCCCCATTTCTCGATCGCCATCTCGACGATTTTGATCGCGCGATCCACGCCTGCGCAAAACCCACGCGGGGCGGCGAGGTAAAGGGTGAGGGGGGGATTGGGCATGCAGTCTCTCCGGGGCGTCTCTTGCCTCCAGAGGTAAGGTGTTCGGCGGGCCGGGTCCAGCCCGCCGAAATGTTGTTTGGTTCGGGGCTTACCCCTGAGCTTCAACTCGTTCAGCCGGTTCCACGGGTGTTTCACGTGGTGGGCGGCCAATCACGCCTTTCAGCTCATCCAGTTCGATGAAATTGTCAGCTTGACGACGCAGGTCATCTGAAATCATCGGTGGCTGGCTGCGGATGGTCGAAACGACAGACACGCGTACGCCCTGACGCTGCAGACTTTCCACCAATGGGCGGAAGTCGCCATCACCGGAAAAGAGTACAATGTGATCGACGCGCGGCGCCAGTTCCATCGCATCCACCGCCAGTTCGATGTCCATATTGCCTTTGACCTTACGGCGGCCCATGGAGTCTGTGTATTCCTTGGCCGGCTTGGTCACCATGGTGAAGCCATTGTAGTTCAGCCAGTCTACAAGTGGGCGGATCGGCGAGTATTCATCGTTTTCAAGCAAGGCAGTGTAATAAAACGCCCGCAATAACTTGCCACGGCGCATGAATTCTTGCCGCAGTAGTTTGTAGTCTATATCGAACCCAAGCGCTTTGGCTGCAGCGTACAGATTCGACCCATCGATGAACAGCGCAAGCCGTTCGTCCTTATAAAACATATAACGTCCTTCCGAAAAATCGGGTCACCGCTTACGATTTCCGTGAGTGTTGTGAGTGAGAGAATAAATTCTCGTGCAAGCGGTTGTCTGAAAATAGGTGATTTTTAATATGTCGCAAGACACTAGTCAGGGTGAAACGGGCGAAAAGTTGCCGCAAAACCGGTCACATTCGCTTGTTGCCCTAGGGTCAAACGTGCAATCTGACGCAAGGTCACCCGCGCAAACGCTAAAATTGGCTGTTTCAGAGATGGAAACAATGGGTGCAGTGATTCGCGCCCAAAGTCGCATTTTTATGACACCTGCGGTGCCAATCGGAAACGGGCCAGATTTCGCAAATGCCGTCGTTGCGATTGAGGCACGGTGGGCTGCGCGCGAAACAATTGCCAATTTGCACACCATCGAGGCGCGCCTTGGACGGCGTCGTGCAGAGCGTTGGGGAGCACGGATCATTGATCTGGATTTGCTGGCCATGGATGAGGTGATTTCACCGGATGTCTCCACGTTGCGCCATTGGATGAGCCTGCCTTTCGATCAACAACAGCAAACAGCACCGGGTCAGTTGATCCTGCCGCATCCTCGTATGCATCAACGCGGCTTTGTTCTGGTCCCTTTGGCCGAGATCGCGCCAGACTGGCGACATCCCGTTTTGCGCCAGACGGTCACCCAGATGCTCGATGCATTGCCAGTGGCGGAACGCGCATCCATCAAACCGGTGCAATAGCGGCTTGTCATTTTGCTGAATCGTCCCTAGATAGGCCACTTCTGTCGTTTACTGCTGATCTGGAGCATTTGCATGGCCCGCGTGACCGTTGAAGACTGCGTTGATAAAGTTCCCAACCGTTTTGAGTTGGTGATGCTTGCGGCCCATCGCGCGCGCGAGGTGTCTGCAGGCGCGCCCATCACAGTGGATCGTGACAACGACAAGAACCCGGTTGTTTCCCTGCGTGAAATCGCTGACGAAACTCAAAGCGCGGACGAGTTGCGCGAGCGCCTGATCGAGTCAAACCAGACACAGATCGAGGTCGACGAAGCCGAAGAAGACGCGATGGCGCTTCTGATGGGCACCGAGGCAGACAAGCCTGACGAAGACAGCATGTCAGAAGAGATGTTGCTGCGTCAGTTGATGGCGGCGCAAGGCCAGGGTTAACCCTTTGACACAGGTCGGACCGGATGATCTCTGCTGACGATCTGATCGCGCTGGTCCGTAACTACAATCCAAAGACGAACGAAGCACTGATCCGTGCAGCCTATAAATTTGGCGGCGAGATGCATGAGGGTCAGATGCGCCATTCGGGTGAACCTTATTTCACCCATCCCGTTGCTGTGGCTGCGATCCTGACTGAACAGCAACTGGATGATGCCACGATCATTACGGCGCTTTTGCACGACACGATTGAGGATACCAAGGCGAGCTATTCCATCGTCTCGGACATGTTTGGCGAAGAGATTGCCAAGCTGGTCGACGGGGTCACCAAGCTGACCAATCTGCAACTGAGCAGTGTTGAAACCAAACAGGCCGAGAACTTTCGCAAGTTGTTCATGGCCATGTCGAAAGACATGCGCGTGATCCTCGTCAAACTGGCGGACCGCTTGCACAATATGCGAACCATCCGTTCGATGCGCCCCGAAAAGCAGCTGCAAAAGGCGCGCGAGACGATGGACATCTTTGCCCCGCTTGCAGGGCGCATGGGGATGCAATGGATGCGGGAAGAATTGGAGGATTTGGCCTTCAAGGTTCTAAACCCCGAAGCGCGATCTTCGATCATTCGTCGTTTCATCACAATGCAGCGCGAAACGGGTGATGTGATCCAGCGCATCACTGGCGATATGCGTCACGAATTGGAAGCCGCAGGTGTCGAGGCCGACGTCTTCGGTCGGGCCAAGAAACCCTATTCGATCTGGCGCAAAATGCAGGAAAAGGATCAGTCGTTTTCCCGCTTGTCAGACATTTACGGGTTTCGTGTGATCACCGGCACCGAAGAAGATTGCTACCGGACGCTCGGGGCCATTCATCAGCGCTGGCGTGCTGTTCCGGGTCGGTTCAAGGACTACATCAGTCAGCCAAAATCCAACGGGTACCGATCCATCCACACCACGGTTTCTGGCCGGGATGGCAAACGTGTCGAGGTACAGATCAGAACCCATCAGATGCACGACGTAGCTGAAACAGGCGTCGCCGCGCACTGGTCTTATCGCGACGGTGTGCGCGGCCAGAACCCCTTTGCCGTGGACCCGGCCAAGTGGATTGCGCAACTGACAGAACAGTTTGACGGCGAGGATGATCACGAGGATTTCCTCGAGGCGGTCAAGCTGGAGATGTATTCGGATCAGGTGTTCTGCTTCACACCAAAGGGCGAGGTGGTGAAACTGCCCCGGGGTGCCACACCGATTGACTTTGCCTATGCCATCCATACACGCATCGGCAATGCCTGCGTCGGGGCCAAGGTCGACAACATGCGCGTGCCGCTCTGGACCCGTATCAAAAACGGACAGTCTGTCGAAATCATCACCGCAGAGGGACAAACGCCACAAACCACGTGGCTGGATATTGCAACGACGGGTAAAGCCAAGACGGCCATTCGCCGTTCGCTGCGCGAGGCAGATCGCGAGCGGTTCATCACTTTGGGACGCGAACTGGCCCGCTCGGCCTTTGCTCACGTGCGCAAAAAGGCGACGGACAAAGCGCTGGAGGCAGCGGCCAAGCAGCTTCGGCTTGGTCGCGCAGACGAAGTTTTGGCGCGGCTCGGTTCAGCTGAATTGACAGGACGCGAAGTTGTTCAGGCAATCTATCCTGATTTGCAGCCCAAACCCGGTAACGTTGTGGATGCGCGCCGGGCCGTCATTGGTCTGCTTCCGGGTCAAAAGTTTCAACGCGCCACCTGTTGCCAGCCTTTGCCGGGTGAGCGGATTGTTGGCATCACCTTTCGGGGCGAAGGGGTGGTCGTGCATGCCATCGATTGCGTTCGACTTGTCGAATATGACAACCAGCCCGACCGCTGGCTGGACCTGCACTGGCACGAGGGCAGCCATGCCGCAGTCTATGGCGCGACCCTTGATGTGACCATCGGCAACGATGCGGGGGTGCTGGGGCGAATTTGCACATTGATTGGCGAAAGCCATGCCAATATCTCGGACCTCGAATTTATGGATCGCAAACCTGACTTTTACCGGTTGCTGATCTATGTGGAATTGCGAGACGCGGAGCATCTTCACAGTTTGGTTGGGGCGCTCGCGGCAGAAAGTGATGTTGCGGCTATTGAGCGGTATCGTCAGCCTGCGCCAGAAGTGGCTCAGTCGACGTCATCGCCTCAGACCGCTTGAGGAAGGCGAGACATTGGTGTTCAAACGCCGCGACCCCAAGCCGTTTTTTCGATCGCTGCAGGAATTTGTCTGGCCGCGCGGTGGCTGGTCACGTGCAATTCAGTATGTAAACCATCGTGTGCGAAGGTTGCCCGACACACCGGAAAAGATCGCACGCGGCATCTGGGCGGGGGTGTTTACCACCTTCACTCCCTTTTACGGGCTGCACTTCTTTGTCGCGATGTTCTTTGCGACGATCATGCGTGGAAACATCATCGCGAGTCTGATGGCGACATTCTTTGGTAACCCGCTGACATATGTGCCCATCGGGATTGTGTCCCTTCAGACGGGACACTGGCTGCTTGGATCGGAAATGAAGGAAGGGACCGAGCGTTCGTTTGGCGGCAAGTTCGTTGATGCCGGCGGTGACCTTTGGCTAAACCTCAAACACGTCTTTTTAGGGGAGCCACGTGATTGGACGGCGTTGGCCCGCTTCTACGATGAGATTTTCTTTCCCTACCTCATTGGCGGCATCATTCCCGGCGTCATCGTTGCGACCATCTGCTACTACCTGTCCGTCCCCGTTATCCGTGCTTATCAAAAACGTCGAAAAGGGGCCATCAAAGCCAAGTTTGATGCGCTCAAGGCCAAGGCCGCGGTCAAAGCGATTGATCGTAAGAAGAAAGCGGACTAGCGGCAGCTCTTTTCGAGTAAAAATATTCGTGCCCCCTGCATTTTCAGTTCCCTGTTTACGCTCTAGGTTGCAGTTGAGTGATCAGAGAGGAAACCGCGATGACCAACCTTGCTGGCAAACTGCGCCTCGGCGTGAACATCGACCACGTGGCCACTGTGCGCAATGCACGTGGTGGCGACACCCCTGATCCGCTGCGCGCCGCGCGTATTGCTGAGATCGCCGGCGCCGATGGCATCACCGCTCACTTGCGCGAGGATCGCCGACATATTTCGGATGCTGACATTGAGGGGTTGATGGACATTCTGAGTGTGCCATTGAATTTCGAGATGGCGGCCACAGAAGAAATGCAGAAAATCGCGTTGCGTCACAAGCCGCATGCCGTCTGCATCGTTCCCGAAAAGCGCGAAGAGCGCACCACTGAGGGTGGTCTTGAGGTCGCACGTGATGAAAACCGCCTTGCCCATTACATCGCACCACTGCGCGATGCCGGGTGTCGGGTGTCGATTTTTATCGCCGCAGACAAACGTCAGATCGAAGCGGCGCACCGCATCGGCGCCCAAGTAATCGAGCTGCATTCAGGCGCCTATTGCGACGCCCATCACGAGGGTCGCTTTGACGATCGTGACCGCGAGTTGGAAGCGATGCGCGAGATGAGCACCTTTGCCCACGACCTTGGTCTTGAGGTGCATGTGGGTCACGGTCTGACCTATGAAACGGTCAAACCGGTTGCGGCCTTTCCGGAGGCTGTCGAGCTGAACATCGGACATTTCCTGATTGGTGAAGCTATTTTCCGCGGGCTGGATCCAGCCATTCGCGAAATGCGTCGCCTGATGGACGAAGCGCGCAGCGCAACAGCCGCATGAGGGTTTGTTGTGCATTGATGGTGCTGATGCTTTGGGCACCATCCCTGGACGCGCAAGGTAGTTGGCCAAACCTTGATCAGTTGTTGGGGTCGACGCTTGCCCCGGGGGCGCAGTTCGAAAGGTCGTTCTGGTTGCCGGACTCTGCTGACCCGGCACAAGCCCAACAAGCTATTGGCGTTGTCTATCCGATCATCCAGGGTGCGGCAGGGAACACAGGCATTGCTGTCGGTCACTTTGTGCGGGTGCAGGGCGGTGGTTGGGGATTGGCCGGGGTTGTCGGCAACCTGTTTGGTTTTGATCCGCGTGATGCCGTTTTTTCCCCAGGTGCCGTCCAACTCACAACCACAATGCTTGGCCCGAACGAGCCACGCTGTTGTCCGACCCTTCCCGTGCGATGGCAGATTGACCTAAGCACATTCCAAGCGCAGCAGTTGAACTGATGGGACCTGAATTTATTGCCATATGGGTTGCATGGATTTTGGCAGGCGGCTCGCCCGGTCCAGCCACCATGGGGATCGCTGGGACAGCAATGACATCCGGGCGTCGCTCCGGTTTGGCATTTGCGCTTGGCATTCTTGCAGGCTCGGCCAGTTGGGGAATCGCAGCGGCCCTTGGTCTGTCAGCGATCATGCTGACCCACGTTTGGGTGTTTGAGATCATCCGCTACGCCGGAGCGGCTTATCTTGCCTGGCTGGCCCTCAAGGCTCTCAAAAGCGCGTGGTCCGGTGGGGCCACCGCCGCAGGAACCCCATTTAAAGGCAGCGCGCGGACCCTGTTCCTGAAAGGGGCAGCGATCCACATCACCAACCCCAAGGCAATCCTCGGTTGGGGGTCGATCTACGCCATTGCCCTGCCTGCAGATGCAGCCCCTGGAATGGTTTTTCAGTGCTTTGGTTTGCTCTATGCAGGGTCAATCCTGATATTTGTCGGCTATGCATTTCTGTTTTCCAATGCGCGGATCGTGGTCGCTTACGGCTCAGCGCGCCGATGGTTCGATCTGGCCTTTGCAGGGTTCTTTGGGTTTGCCAGCGTCAAGATACTGACGGCGCGTTTACAATGATCCTTGGTATCGGAACAGATCTGGCCAACATCGAGCGGATCGAAAAGACTCTCGAACGTTTTGGCGACCGGTTTCGCAACCGTGTCTTCACGGACATTGAGCAGGCCAAGGCTGAACGTCGTGCTGACACCCCCGGCACGTACGCAAAACGCTGGGCCGCGAAAGAGGCGTGTTCAAAAGCGCTGGGCACCGGTCTGCGTATGGGGATCGCTTGGAAGGACATGGCCGTCACCAACCTACGCACGGGGCAACCGATAATGCATGTTACCGGTTGGGCCGCAGAGCGTCTTGCGCAGATGACACCCGAAGGCCACGAGGCGATCATTCATGTTACCCTCACGGACGACCACCCTTGGGCGCAGGCCTTTGTGCTGATTGAGGCGCGTCCGATAAACCCCGATGCGACTCAGACTTAGCGCAGTGTCCACGCGTCTTGCTTGACAGTGCTGGCAGGCACCCGCATGTACCCTTGAAATCAGACCCGAGCAGGAGCGCCAGATGGCAGCCAAGGAAAAGAAAGAAGGCGGTGTCGTCGATACGATCAAGACCATCGTCTACGCGCTGCTGATCGCGGGTGTTTTCCGCACTCTGTTTTTTCAACCCTTCTGGATTCCGTCGGGGACGAAGAAAGAGACCCTGTTGATCGGGGATTTCCTGTTCGTAAACAAGATGGCTTATGGCTATTCCTATGCGTCTTGCCCATCGATCCCGCTGATTGGGTTGGATGCCAAAACCATTTGCGGGTTTCTGGACCGTGACAACACGCGGATACTGGCTGGAGAGCCCGAGCGCGGCGATGTGGTGGTCTTCCGTCATCCCATTTCCGGATCGGATTTTATCAAGCGGGTGATTGGCCTGCCCGGTGACACCATTCAGGTGCAGGACGGCGTGGTGATCCTGAACGGCGCACCGTTGCCGCAAGAACCTGCAGGAACGTTCTCTGAAGTGTTCGAACCCCAAGGTCCACAAGGGCTGACACCGCGCTGCGAAAGCGGCGCGGTTGGGCAAGGAGCGGCCTGCACAAAGTCGCGTTTTGTCGAAACGTTGCCTGATGGTACATCCCACGTTGTGCTTAATGTCACCGTACAGGGGTCGGATAACACTCCGGTCTTCCGCGTGCCGGAAGGCGAGTACTTCTTTATGGGTGACAATCGGGACAATTCATCCGACAGCCGTCTGGCCCAACTGGCCGGTGGCGTGGGATTTGTGCCATACGAAAACCTGATTGGGCGCGCGGATCGCATTATGTTTTCGTCAGCCGGTCGCTCGATGCTGTTTTTCTGGACCTGGCGTGGGGATCGGTTCTTTAAGGGGATAGAGTGAAGCTGGGCGCGGACTTGCAAGCCTTTGAAGGGCGCATTGGCCATAGCTTTGCCAAACCTGATCTGCTGATTGAGGCAGTCACACACGCCTCGATGTCCTCGCCGACGCGCGGCGACAATCAGCGGCTTGAATTTTTGGGCGATCGTGTGCTGGGTCTGGTGATGGCCGAAGCGCTGCTGGACGCAGACAAGGGCGCCCCTGAGGGCACGTTGGCCCCCCGGTTTAACGCACTGGTGCGCAAGGAAACATGCGCGGACGTGGCCCGTGACATCGCCTTGGGTGATGTGTTGCGGTTGGGCCGGTCGGAGATGATGTCCGGCGGGCGACGTAAACAAGCACTGTTGGGCGATGCGGTTGAAGCCGTGATCGCTGCTGTGTATCTGGATGCCGGTTTTGATGCCGCCCGCTCTATGATCCTGCGACTTTGGGGCGCTCGTATCACTCGGGTTGAAGAGGATGCGCGAGACGCCAAAACGGCGCTTCAGGAATGGGCGCACGCCCGGGGTCTCGCCACGCCGGCATATGTTGAAACCGCACGGTCCGGCCCTGATCACGCACCGGTCTTCACGATTGCTGCGAAACTTGATGGCGGTCAGACGGCACACGCCACGGCCGGGTCAAAACGGGACGCACAGCAAGCTGCCGCAAAGGCACTGCTGGCCCAATTGGAGCAAGACACATGAACACCCGCGCCGGTTTCGTCGCCCTGATCGGAGAGCCCAACGCTGGCAAATCCACTCTGCTCAACCGCATGGTCGGAGCCAAGGTCAGCATTGTGACCCACAAAGTGCAGACCACGCGTGCGCGCATTCGTGGGGTTGCGATGGAAGGTGAAAGCCAGATCGTGTTTGTGGACACGCCCGGCCTCTTCCAACCGCGTCGCCGGTTGGACCGCGCGATGGTTGCCGCTGCATGGGGTGGGGCCGCGGATGCAGATGTCGTCGTTCTGATGGTTGAGGCCCATCGCGGGCTGACCGAAGGGGTGAGCCGCATCCTTGAAGGCTTGGGGGATATTGGAAACGGGCGAACAGTGGCGCTGGCCATCAACAAGATCGACCGGGTCGACGCACCTGTTTTGCTTGGCCTCGCGGAGAAGCTGAACGCAGAGTACGATTTTGCTGAGACGTTTATGATTTCGGCTGAAAAAGGCCATGGGGTAAACACCTTGCGCCAGTGGCTCGCAGGGCAAGTCCCTGAAGGCGAATGGCTTTATCCTGAGGATCAGATCGCCGACCTGCCCATGCGCATGATCGCCGCCGAGATGACCCGCGAAAAGCTGACCCTGCGCCTGCATCAGGAACTTCCTTACCAGCTGACGGTCGAAACCGAGAGTTGGGAAGAGCGCAAGGACGGCTCTGCCCGGGTGGATCAGATCATCTATGTCAGTCGCGATGGTCACAAAGGCATCGTGCTGGGCAACAAAGGTGAGACGATCAAAAGCGTCAGCCAGTCCGCACGTGCTGAGCTTACCGAGTTTCTAGGCCGAAAGGTGCATTTGTTTTTGCAGGTCAAAGTGCGCGAAAAATGGCAGGAAGAGGCCGAGCGCTATTCCGAAATGGGGCTCAACTTCAAAGATGGAAATGCCTGAGACATCTGCCGTACGATCCTTTGGAATGGGCTTTTTTGAAACGGAGACGAGGGGGACGATATGGCGCGGCTGACCTCTCGCTTTTGGGTAGATGCCTATCTGGCAAGGCTCCGGTTCGCGGATATCCCAGGCTTTGTCGTGGCGCACGGCGATGACACCGGCGGGGCAGTTCTGGTCAAGTTGAACACACTGGATGGTCAAGCCGCGCGTTATCAACGTTCTTTTGACCTGATGACGGATACGCGCGTGTGGGCGGAATTGGCGTCTGGACCGGAACTGGACGTTGATGAAGCCGTCACGCGCCAACGTGGCTTTGATCCGGATTTGTGGGTAATTGAAGTCGAAGACCGCGCGGGGCGTCATCTGCTTGATCAGGACGGGCTGGCCTGACATGGAATGGCGCGGCACGGCGATATTGCTTAGCGTGCGCCGCCACGGAGAAACAAGCGCGATCATTGACGTCTTCAGTGAGGAAAAGGGCCGCCATGCAGGGGTCGTTCGGGGTGGAACCAGTCGCAAGGTTGCCCCAATCCTGCAGCCCGGCGCACAGTTGGACGTTGCTTGGCGTGCCCGGCTCGAAGATCACATTGGGTCCTTTGTGGTTGAGCCAGTGCGCAGCCGCGCCGCCCTCGTGATGGGGGACCGACTGGCATTGGCTGGGCTAAATGCGGTCACCAGTGTCTTGTGTTTTTGCTTGCCCGAACGCGAGGCGCATGGGCCGCTGTATCGACGCACTGAGCAACTTTTGGACTTGTTGGGGCAAAACGACGTGTGGCCGCTGGCCTATTTGCGGTGGGAAGTGGCGTTGCTTGAGGAGATGGGCTTTGGCCTCGATCTGAGCGCCTGTGCCGTGACGGGTGGCACTGAGGATTTGGCCTATGTCTCGCCCAAGACGGGGCGGGCGGTGTCGCGTACGGGCGCAGGAACATGGGCGGACCGTTTGCTGCCTCTGCCGGATGTGCTGCGCGGCGTGGGCGATGCACCCGATTCAGAGGTGGTACAGGCATTGGAAACGACAGGATATTTTCTGAACAATCACCTCGCACCGGACTTGGGCAACAAGCCTTTGCCTGACGCGCGGGCGCGATTTGTGGATGCGTTCACTCGGACGGTATGAACACCATCTCGCCACCGTCGTCATTGGCCATGACCATCTGTCCGTCGCCGATGATGACCCGGGTCATGGCGCTCAGGTTGGCAAAGAATATGTCTTCGGCCTGTAGGTTCGCGCACGCCATTTTGGTCGCGGCAATCGGGCCCGTTTCGAACCATGGGTAAGGTATGCTGTTGGTAAAGGTGAACCGGTTGCAGGGGGCTTGCCCAGACACTTGTCCGTCTTCGCCAAACTCCAGTGTGGCGCGGTCGGAAAAAGGTGCGCCACCAACTTCCACCAGCGTCCATGTCGCTCCTGATCCGCCATAGGCCGCCACGGTTTCATCTGATTGGCAGGCAGGGATCAACCCAAGCAGTGCCGCCGCAGTGAGGCGTATCACTTGAGCGCCATCACCAGATCAACAAGAGCTGCAAAAGCGACAAGCGCATCGCCGTCATCGCTTTTCATCTGTTTGAGACCGACAAGCGCGCCATAGGCGGCTTTGGCAAAGTCGTCATTGGTTACACCAATGCTTTTCATCTGGCTTATAAGTTGCTTCAGGCGCGCGTCATCCACGGCAGCAATGGTTTTGGCAACAGATTTGTCTGACTGTGCCCATGCGCGCAGGGCAGGGCCGGCCTTGTCGCCTTGAACGCTTTGACCGAAGCGAATCATTTTGTCGGTTTCCGACCCGTCCATGGCCGCATCCTCTGCCAGCTGGGCCATGGCGCGATCTTTCCATTCGGCCAACAACGCGGCCTGAAAGGCGGGTACGTCCTTGAAGTGCCAGTAAAACGAACCTTTGGAGGTTTTGAGGTGGCGCGACAGGGGTTCGGCGCGCAAAGCCAGAGGCCCGATCGCTGTAAGTTGCGTCAAACCAGCTTCAATCCAAGCAGCGGGGGAGAGAGGTGTTTTTGCCATACCTCCGCGATACGTCCAAGTATGCTGCAGTGCAATACAAAGCGATACGATCGTCACATTTGGGCGTTTGTCCGCACACGCCGGACGCGAGTTCGCCTATCTTGCGGGCGCTGTTTGTCTCCGATACGAGCAGTTTTCAGACATGCGGGCATCGTCGTCAGTCGAGTGAGTAGGTCGCTATGGTGCCGACAAGCCGCCGTGAATTTGTCCGACTGTGGAGGCTGTCAGTTTGTCAGTTCTGACCATACCGCCAGTCCCACAACAAACAGCATTGATGCGGCCATTGCGATGTTGATCAGCTTTTGACGCGCGGGTGCGAGATCCAGCGCTTTCAACCGCACACCGAACCAGACCCAGACTATGTGGATGGGCACCCAGATCGCATTCACGATCAGCAGTTTCCAGATTGCCTCAGACACAATCGTGTCGGGCATTATGGCGAACCCTGAAAACAGCGCGGTGTTTACCGCGTAGGCTTTGGGGTTGATCGGTTGCAACAGGATCCCGGCAAGCACGCCGGGTTCTTGTTGCGCAGGAGCAAACGCAAGTCTTGAACCCGCCAGTGCAATCCGCATGGCCAGATACAACAGGTATGCCGTGGACAGAACGAACAAGACAGTGCGGACAATCGGGTTGGCCAGCACCAGTGCGGCAAGGCCTGATACGACGGCCAGAATGACCAGATTGTTGCCGATGAAAAGGCCCAGCACATATCGCAGGCCCGACCGCATGCCGTAGGCCGCGCCAACCCCTGCGGCCGAAAGAACGCCGGGGCCGGGTGTGATAATGAGAAAGAAGACGGCCGCTGCAAATGTAAGCATGGCCGTACAGTGGAGAATTTAATCCGGACGTCAATCAGCGGTTAGGGCGGAAACCCGATTGAGTTTCCGCGAATTTTTCAGGGTCAGAAACTGTCTGCGCCTAGGCCAGCAACCTGCGCGCAATAACCTGCGCCTGGATCTCTGCGGCACCTTCGAAAATATTGAGAATGCGGGCGTCACACAGTACGCGGGAAATCTTGTACTCCAGCGCGAACCCGTTTCCTCCGTGGATCTGAAGCCCGTTATCTGCTGCAGCCCAAGCCACGCGTGCGCCAAGCAGTTTCGCCATCCCCGCCTCGACATCGCAGCGGCGACCCTCATCTTTTTCAAATGCTGAAAAGTAGGTTAGCTGGCGTGCCACCATGATCTCAACAGCCATCATCGCCAGTTTGTTGGCTACGCGGGGGAAGTTGATCAGCGATTTGCCGAATTGCTTGCGTTCGATGGCGTACTGCATCGAAATATCGAGAGCTGATTGCGCAACGCCCACTGCACGTGCGGCTGTCTGGATGCGGGCGGATTCGAATGTTTCCATCAGCTGTTTAAAGCCCTTGCCGGTTTCACCACCGAGCAGGTTTTCGCCTTTGACCTTAAAGCCATCAAACGCGAGTTCGTATTCCTTCATCCCGCGATAGCCCAGCACTTCGATCTCGCCGCCGGTCATGCCTTCTGTCGGGAACGGATTCGCATCATCGCCGGGCGTCTTTTCGGCCAGAAACATCGACAGGCCCTTGTAATCGGTCGTGTCAGGATCCGTGCGGGCCAGCAGGGTCATCACTTGCGTACGTGTTGCGTGGGTGATCCATGTCTTGTTGCCGGTGATGGTATAGTCGCCATTGTCGTCCTTAACCGCGCGGGTGCGCAATGCCCCAAGGTCCGAGCCGGTGTTGGGTTCGGTGAACACAGCCGTTGGCAGCGTTTCGGCGCTGGCAAGGCGGGGCAGCCACTTGGCTTTTTGCTCTTCCGTACCACCCGCGATAATCAACTCTGCCGCGATTTCAGATCGGGTTCCAAGGGAGCCTACGCCGATATAGCCCCGCGACAGCTCTTCGCTGACTACGCACATCGACGCTTTGGACAGACCAAAGCCGCCGTATTCTTCAGGGATGGTCAGGCCGAAAACACCCATTTCGGCGAGTTCTTCGATCACTTCCATTGGGATCAACTCATCTTTGAGGTGCCAGTCATGTGCAAACGGCTCAACCTTTTCCACGGCATAACGGCGGAACTGGTCGCGGATCATCTCAAGTTCTTCGTCGAGGCCGCTTGCCCCAACGGTGATTTCAGCGCTGCGTTCCTGCATTAGATCAACAAGGCGCAACCGTGCCGCTTGGGTATTGCCGCCTTGGGTGAGTGTCATAATAGCGGGTTCCATCATGGCACGCATGTCGTCTTGATTCAGGCCCATATCCTGTGGGCGCAAAACTTCGCCCTGGTTCATCTGAAGACCGCCGTAAATCTGCCAAAGGTATTCGCCAAAGGTGATTTGAAGGATCAGTGCCTCAACTTCTCCAAACTTGGATTGCGATTCGAGGTCTGTTGCCCACTTGTGCATCTGTCGGAGGGCCTGAGCATATGTTGCAAGCCAAGCCAGACCATGTGCGGCGGTCTGATTCTCTTCCACAAGGCGGGATGAGACGCGACCATTGACGCTCAATTCTTCACGCAGACGGGTGCGCGCCAGCTCGGTGATCGCCTCAACCGGGGCAATTGCTGCTCCCGTCAGTGCAAGCAGATCGTCCAGCATAACTGGGGCTGCGGTGCCGATATCCTGTCCATCATGTGCCATGGTGCGGTTCCTCTTTTCGGGTTGGCGCCGTCGTATCTACTTTGCAGGTGCAGCGCAACTTAAATTCATTTGGGTGCGTCTATTTGTTCTAATGTTGCGTGACGGTTTTTTGCAGAGCCGCGCGGACACGCGTAAGAGGGCGCAATGGATATGTTTTTTTCCCTGCTGTCGCCGCAACTTTGGTTGATTGCGATGAGTATCGCCGTGCTTGGTGGTTTCGTCAAAGGCGTCGTCGGTTTTGCAATGCCGCTGGTGGTGATCTCGGGATTGTCGTCATTCATGGATCCGGAGTTGGCGCTTGCTGGTCTGATTCTTCCAACCGTCGTCGCAAACATCACACAGGCATTTGGGCAGGGAATCGGGTCTGCTTGGGCCACGGTGCAGCGATTCCGGGTCTATTTGATAGTCGGAGGCCTGGTTCTGATCAGCAGTGCCCAACTGGTGCGGGTGCTGCCAATCAGCGTTATGCTGGGCCTGATTGGCGTGCCGGTGGTGCTGTTCGCAGTATTGCAATTGATCGGCTGGCGCATGGCGCTCAGTCGTCAGCGCAAGGATGTCGAAGCGGGAATCGGCGCTTTTGCGGGTTTTTTAGGTGGGATATCGGGTATTTGGGGGCCGCCGACCGTGCTGTTTCTGACGGCTCTCAATACCGAGAAGTCCGAACAGATGCGCGCGCAAGGCGTGATTTACGGCCTTGGAGCGGTTGCACTTGTGGGTGCTCATATTGGGTCGGGGGTATTGCGGGCCGAAACACTCCCGCTCAGCCTTGCGCTGATAGCGCCTGCCCTCGCGGGCCAATGGCTGGGCGGGAAAGTGCTGGACCGGATTGATCAGGCGATGTTTCGACAAGCAACACTGTTGGTATTGCTTGTCGTGGGGATGAACCTGATCAGAAGGTCCTTCGTGGCTTAGGACGCGCGGCGCGCGACAGTCAGGCCAGACACGTCTTCGATGAACGTCACGATGCGGGATTTGATCTTTTCGTCCTCGATCGCGGCCAGTGCATTGACAATATCAAGGCTGTTGTCACGATTTGTGGCCGCGTCTGGCTCTACGATGCCCTCAAAAAAATAGGATGTCGGGACGTCCAGAATACGGGACAGTTCAAACAGGCGGCTTGCCGCAACTCGGTTTGAGCCGATTTCATATTTCTGGATTTGCTGAAAAGACAGATCGAGCCGTTTGGCGACATCAGTCTGCGACATACGGCGCAGTGTTCTGATTTGCTTCAGGCGTTTTCCAACGTGGACATCTACAGGATGGGACATGAACTGGTTACCTCTGGTTGTTTGCCCACCCGTGATCGGCGAAACAGCAATTCGGATCAATTGACTAGATTTGTACATATACTACACGTCAATGTTGCATTATTGTATGATTTGTATAACCGTAACGTATTGCAAATCACCCATAGATGTCAGCGATGAATGAAACGAACCAAAACCTAGCGACGCTTAATCAGCCGCTGCTGTTTGAGATGATCCGGTCTTTTACGACTTTGGCAGAGACGCTGAACTTGTCGCATGCCGTCGCTGAATTAAACAGCACGCGCCAAACCGTGCGTCGCCATATTGCGCAACTGGAGGCGGCCAAAGGGGAGGCGTTGTTTACGCTGGAAAGCCGCCAGTATCATTTGACTGAGGCGGGTCGCAAGGCACTGCCCGAAGCGCTGGATTTGCTGGCGCGCGGGCGGTCATGGTTGATGGGGCACATCAGCCATCGCAATGGGCTTGAGAATGTATATGCAGAGCTCCCCGAGGGGCGCTCTTTCTGGATGCAACAGCGTCCGATGAGCGATATCTGGTCGCTCAAGCGCCCGCTGATGAAGGCCGCTTTTCGCGCTTGGGCGCTGTCCGATGGTGAGTTGGAGTCAGAGGCTCTTAGCCAAGTTCGTCCGTTTTTCATGGTTTACCGTGATTCGCCAAATGGTTGGATTTGCATCGAAATCGGCGACGAATCCTCCTATGTGACATGGTCCGGATGGGCGGCCGCCCGCTCAAGTCTGGGTCGGAACATGCATGTCTTGCCCGGCGGCGAGGATTTTGCGCACTTAATGATCTCCCCTTTTGAGGACGCCGCGACGCATCAAAATACGCGCCTCGATCATATCTACACGCAACTACGGCGCAGTCCGGATGGGCCGTATTTCCCCATATTTTATCAACGTCTCCTGCTTCCGGGCCGCTTTCCGGACGGAACATTTGCGCTCATTTCAGTGGTCGACAGACACCACGATGTTGAAATTATTGGGTTGGACGAAGACACCCGGCCGTGCATGCCGGACGATGTCGTAATGAAAGAAGCCACAATTTAGTCAAAATTCGACTACAAATAGAAATTCTGATTTATACTTGTCTCTGTAAGATGCCACGGAGACAAATCATGACTTTCCAATACAAATCAAAGGCCCACTTCCTTTATGCCGCGAGCCATAATGAGCTGCAAAGCATGGGGGTGAGAATTACGTCGGGTTCCGATTTTGAGGAATACCGTGAATTGCTCGCCATTGCGCGCCCGGATCATGCGTTGGGTGAACCGTTCGAGCCAAAGAAATACGAACTGAATGAGAGCAACGCAATCTGGATGGTCGGGCACAATGAGGCGGGCGAGATCGTTCACACTCAAGCGATGAAAACGATCCCAACGCTTCACCTGAGCCTTGGCGATTATCTCACCCGGAACCTGCGCGAATTTGAGCCCTCCGGAATGGACATTGACTACAACAGAACTGTCTACCGCCCGGGCCCCGGTGCTTCGCGCATGAAGGGGACGGTTGTGTATCATGGCGAGTTTTGGGTGGGAGGGTCTCCGCGGCGCGGTGCCTTGTTGTCTCCAGTGCTGGGAAAACACGCTTTCTTAACGGCCCTGGATCACTGGCGCCCGGATTATACGTTCGGGTTCATTGCGAAAACGCTGGCGCACAAAGGTTTCTCGGCGCGGTTTGGGTTCATGCACAACGAACCCAACGCTGTGAAATACGCCATAAATGGCAGCGATGACACCTTTGAAGGCACAATGGGCTACATGTCGAGCGAAGACCTGCACTATGTGCTTGATCTGCCCTACGCCGAGCAGATCGCGTCAGCCGCCTGATTTTGGTCCATATTGCTACCCGATGGCGGCGGCTTTTACGTCGTCATCAATATGGGGCAGGTACTGTTCGAAGTTGTCCGAAAACATGTCGACAAGTTTGGTGGCCTGACGGTCATACGCAGCACCGTCGTCCCACGTGCGGCGTGGATCCAGCAGAATATCCGCAACGCCGGGCACTGACACCGGCACATCAAACCCGAAGTTTGCATCTTTGCGGAACTCTCCGGCTGCAAGGGTGCCATCAAGGGCTGCTGTGAGCAGTGCGCGCGTTGCACGTATCGGCATGCGACTGCCTGTGCCGTAGGCGCCCCCGGTCCAGCCGGTGTTGACCAGCCAGCAAGATGCCCCGTGTTTGGCAATTTTGTCTTGTAGCAGCTTACCGTACTCTTCCGGGCGGCGTGGCATAAAGGGTGCGCCAAAGCATGTGGAGAACGTGGGCTGAGGTTCTGTCACGCCGCGTTCCGTGCCGGCAACCTTAGCGGTAAAGCCTGACAGAAAGTGGTACATGGCCTGTGCAGGTGACAACCGCGCAATTGGGGGAAGAACACCGAACGCATCACATGTCAGCATAATAATGTTCTTGGGGTGCCCACCCAAAGCCGACGCCGACGTATTAGAGATATAGTGGAGCGGGTAAGCGCACCGCATATTCGCCGTCAGGCTATCGTCGTCAAAATCGAGTTCCTTGGTGTCCGGATCAAACACCATGTTTTCGATGACCGTGCCGAATTTTTCGGTTGTTGCGTAGATTTCCGGTTCAGCCTCGGCGCTCAGGTTGATCGTCTTGGCGTAACAGCCGCCCTCAAAATTGAAAGTGCCCCGATCGGACCAGCCATGTTCGTCGTCGCCAATCAGGGTGCGGCTTGGATCGGCAGACAAAGTGGTCTTGCCGGTTCCGGACAAGCCAAAGAACACAGCCGTGTCCACGGGGTTGCCATGCGCGTGATTGGCCGAACAGTGCATCGGCATCACGCCGCTTTCGGGCAGCAGGTAATTCAAAAGCGTAAACACAGACTTCTTGTTTTCGCCCGCGTACTCGGTGCCGCCGATCAGGATCAGTTTGCGGTCAAAGTTCATGGCGATCACGGTTTCAGAGCGGCAGTTGTGTTTCTCTGGATCGGCTTTGAAGGACGGGCAGTTGATCACCGTAAAGTCTGCAACAAAGTCGGCGATGTCTTCTGCATCGGGGCGGCGCAGCAAGTGCCGGATGAACAGACCATGCCACGCCAACTCTGTGACCATCCGCACATTGATCGCATAACTTGGGTCGGCGCCGCCAACCAGGTCCTGAACAAAGTAATCCCGCCCCTCCATGTGGGTCAGCATATCTTCATAAAGGGCGTCAAACCCCTCGGGCGTCATGGCTGCGTTGTTTTCCCACCAGATGTGGTCTGCCACGCTGGGAGTATTGACGACGTGTTTGTCTTTTGGGGAGCGGCCCGTGAACTTACCGGTGGTGACCAGGAATGTGCCACCCTTACCCAGCGTGCCCTCACCACGTGACAGCGCGCTTTCGATCAACGCAGGTTCGATCAGGTTATAGTAGACATTGCCCAGTCCCGTTATTCCTTGGTCGTCGAGGCGGAAGTTCGGGTTAACCCGTCCAAATGTCATATGAGTGCTCCTGATGTCGCGCTGTGGCGTTGCGTGTCAGAGGTTGGCCAAAGGTCCGGCGCTGCCGGGACGGCTGCTATTTGTGGGTCTTAACATGCGGATTCCAAAGGTGAACAGTCACCTTGGCCGCGTTAGCGCCATCATGGCTCAAGGTTGCGCAAACAGTTGGGCACAGGCGTGTCGTATCAGTGGAATGTGCGGCAATTTAGCCATTCCTAACCATTTTCTGGCGACAGTACGGGGACTTTCGGGCCCTGATTCGCAGTTATTGATTGATTCGAAAGGCCAAAACCGGAACAATGGCGAAAAAACATAATAACGAGCAGCACAAGGATAACGGGCAATGTCAAAAATTGCATTGGTGGACGACGACAGGAACATCCTGACGTCTGTATCGATGACACTTGAAGCCGAAGGTTTTGAGGTCGAGACGTATAATGATGGGCAAGCCGCATTGGATGCCTTTAACAAGCGCCTGCCGGATATGGCGGTGCTTGATATTAAGATGCCGCGCATGGACGGTATGGATTTGCTTCAGCGCCTGCGTCAGAAAACGACGATGCCTGTGATTTTTCTCACCTCCAAGGACGACGAGATTGACGAAGTCCTCGGCCTGCGGATGGGTGCGGATGACTACGTCAAGAAACCCTTCTCGCAGCGCCTTCTGGTCGAGCGTATTCGTGCGCTGTTGCGCCGTCAGGATGCTGTCGCCGGTGACATTGTCGGGGACACAGAAGAAACCAAGGTGATGGAGCGCGGCGACTTGCGGATGGATCCGCTGCGTCATGCGGTGGCATGGAAGGGCAAGGATGTGTCCCTGACAGTTACAGAGTTCTTGTTGTTGCAGGCTCTTGCGCAGCGACCTGGCTTTGTTAAATCTCGGGATCAGTTGATGGACGTCGCCTATGACGACCAAGTCTATGTGGATGACCGCACCATCGACAGCCATATCAAGCGTCTGCGCAAGAAGATGCGCAGTGCAGATGATGATTTTTCCGCGATTGAGACGCTTTACGGCATCGGCTATCGTTACAACGAAGAGTAAAGCCGCCGGAATTGGCATAGGCTAAGGGGACGTCCTTGCGAGACATGAGAACCCCACCATCGCATGACGGGGACGTCGTGCTTGGGGAAGACTGGGTTGCACCGGAAACGGCAGCCCCTTCCGAATTGCGTGACGATCGTGCGCGGCGCAGCCTTATTTCGCTGCGCGGCTCGCCTTTGGCGCGCAAGATCATCACTTTCAACCTGATTGCTCTCAACGTCCTCGTTGCGGGCATTCTCTATCTCAATTCGACCCGTGACAGCCTTGCGGTGCAACGCATCTCGGCTCTTGTGGCTCAGGCACAGCTGGTCGCAGACGTTGTCGAGGCCCAGCTGCCTGTGGGTGCGCCCGTCAACCTTGCGACCGGTGATGGTGTAGATGTTGAAGAGACGCTGGCCGGGTTGGATTTGCGCGGCGGCCATGAAGTGTTCGTATTCGATACGGCCAACATGCTGATCGCTCAAAACCAAGGTACACTGACTTCGTTGCAATCTGAGCAAGAAGCGGGCGAAGATCTGGCGCTTCTGACAGATGGGTTGAGTTGGCTGTGGAATGCGATTTCGGGTCCCTTTGCATCAGAACCCACGGCCCCGCCACCAATTGAAGAACAACTGCGCCCACTCGTCGCCCGGTCTTTGAGTGGCGAGACACAAGTCAGCGAAGGTCTCGATGGGGCTGGTGGCACGTTGTTCAGCGTTGTGACGCCGATTGAGCAGGGCGGCGTTGCGGTAGGCGTTGTCGCTTTGACCAGCGCGTCTGGCGAGATTGATGCCATGGTGCGCAGTGAGCGTGAGCGCGTCTTGCAGATGTTCGTGATTGCGACGCTTGTGTCTATTGGCCTGAGCCTTGTCTTGGCCTCGACCATTGCGAACCCTCTTTCCGACCTTGCAACGGCGGCTGAACTGGGCCGCGACAAGAACGCGCGCAAGGTTAATCCGGGCCGTATTCGTATCCCTGATCTGACGGCCCGCCCCGATGAGATTGGGCGTTTGTCGGGTGCGCTGCGCGGCATGATTGCAGCGCTCTACAACCGCATCGACGGAAATGAGCAATTCGCGGCCGATGTCGCGCACGAGATCAAGAACCCGCTGGCGTCACTCCGCTCGGCCGTTGGTACTCTGCGAATGGTCAAGCGGGACGATCAGCGCGAGAAACTGCTGGATGTGATTGATCACGACGTCCGGCGGCTTGATCGGCTCGTCAGTGACATATCCAACGCCTCGCGTTTGGACAGTGAATTGGTTAAGGAAGAAGAAGAACCGTTCAACTTGCTCAAAATGCTCAGTAATTTGAGTGAATACTTGGGCGATGATGCCCGTGGCAAAGGCATTGAATTCATCTCTGACCTGCCCGCGACACCGATTGAAGTGCAGGGACTAGAGGCGCGTCTGGCGCAGGTGTTTGTGAACCTGATTACCAACGCTATTTCGTTTTGCGAAGACGGCGACGCTATCCGCATTTGGGCGCGTAAACGCGAAAACCGGGTGCTGGTGGTCGTGGAAGACACCGGGCCCGGAATACCCGATCAGGCGCTCACAAAGATCTTCAAGCGGTTTTACTCGCAACGTCCTGATGAACATTTCGGCAACAATTCCGGCCTTGGTCTGGCGATTTCAAAGCAGATTGTCGAGGCGCATGGTGGCGTAATCTGGGCAGAAAACATTCGTCCGACCGATGCCGATATCACCTCTGAACCGCTTGGCGCGCGCTTTGTCGTGGGTTTGCCGGTCTGATCGGCGATGGCCGAACGCACCCGTCTGCATGCAACTGCGGTGGCACTTGAAAGGCAGGGTCTTTTGCTCCTTGGCGGGGCGGGCAGTGGAAAATCCTCACTTGCACTACAGCTCATGGCGTTGGGCTGCACTCTGGTCTCAGACGATCAAACCGAACTTGCACGCCGCGACGATATGATTTGGGCATCTGCCCCGGAGCCAATCAAGGGTCTGATCGAAGCACGCGGGGTCGGCCTGTTGCGGGCCGAAACAACTGAGGCCAAGATCACGCTTGTCGTTGATTTGGATCAGTCCGAACGCGACCGTCTGCCGCACCGTCACACCATCACCTTGCTTGGTTTGGAACGACCTTGCCTGCACAGTACGGCAAATGCCGCATGGCCCGCGGCTATTGTACAGTGTCTAAAGGGCGGACGATCAGAGGTATCATGACCACACCCAACATAGATGCGCGCCGCCTTGTCCTTGTGACTGGCCCATCGGGGGCAGGTCGATCCAGTGCCATTCGCGCACTGGAAGATCTGGGGTACGAGGCCATCGACAATATGCCGCTGCGATTAATCCCGGCGCTGCTTGAAAACCCGATACCCGACAAGCCCGTCGCGCTCGGCATCGATCCGCGCAATCGTGACTTTTCCGTGAGCTCTGTCATGGACAGTCTGGGCCTCATCTCTGCTGTCCCGGGGCTGGTGCCAGAGCTGCTATATCTCGACTGTAATACCGACGTTTTATTGAAACGATTTTCTGAAACCCGACGGCGCCACCCCTTGGCAGAAGCAGATCAGGTTGAAGCTGGAATTCAGCGTGAATTGGCTCTGCTAGACCCTTTGAAATCCGGCGCAGACATCCTGATCGACACGTCCGATCTGAACGTCCATCAACTCCGTGCCGAGGTTGAACACTGGTTTTCCAAGGGGGACCATAGCCATCTTGCTGTGTCAGTACAGAGTTTCAGCTACAAGCGTGGTCTGCCCCGGTCGGTCGATATGGTCTTTGATTGCAGGTTTCTAAAAAACCCCTTCTGGGAGCCGTCTTTGCGCGCCCATACGGGTCTGGATGCCCGCGTACGTGACCACATCTGGACCGACCAGCGTGCCGCAGAGTTCGAGGCAAAGCTATCCGAGATGATGTTATGGCTGCTGCCTGCCTATCTCGCCGAAGGCAAGTCGCACTTGTCGGTTGCGTTAGGGTGTACGGGCGGGCAACACCGTTCAGTCGCAATGGCCGAAACCTTGGGCGCAGCCCTTGCAGAGGCGGGCTGGCAGGTGTCTATTCGGCACCGCGAACTGGATCGCCACAAACGCAAAGAGGTTTAAAGCTTGATCGGCATCGTGATTGTGGCCCATGGGGGCCTTGCCGGCGAATACTTGCGTGCCATCGAACATGTCGTTGGTCGCCAACCTGGCGTGCGGGCAATCGCCATCGAACCTGATCACAACAGGGCTGACAAGGAGATGGAGATTTGCGAGGCCGCCGACGACGTTGATACCGGCGGCGGTGTTGTGGTTGTGACGGATTTGTTTGGTGGATCACCGTCCAATCTGAGCCTTTTGGCCTGTCGTCCACAAAACCGGCGCATCCTTTATGGCGCAAACTTGCCAATGTTGATCAAACTCGCCAAAAGTCGCCAACTCGAGGTCGCGGATGCCGTGCGTTTGGCCTTGGATGCGGGCAAGAAGTACATCGACAGCCAAAACATAAGTGCAGACACATAACTCATGACTCAAGCCAAACTGGAAATTGTAAATATCAAAGGCTTGCACGCACGGGCATCAGCGAAACTGGTTGAAGTGGTCGAGGCGTTCGATGCCCGTGCTACAGTCAGCAAAGATGGCATGTCTGCATCAGGAGACAGTATAATGGGCCTTTTGATGTTGGCAGCGCCGATTGGAAGTTTTATTGACGTTGAAACCTCGGGTCCGGATGCTGATGCTTTGGCCGAGGCGCTCGCCGCCCTTGTGGCGGACAAGTTTGGGGAAGAGACCTAAGGCCAGTCCGCCGCGGATTGGCAGGTCAAAGAAGGTGGCGAACCCTTGGTCGAAAGCACGCAAAACATGATCGAAGGCACAGAGCCTGCAAAGGTCAGCTTTGCCAAGTATGACCGACGCAGCCTGTCTTACGCCTCGACATTCGAAGATCCTTGGAAGGCCAGCTTCATCCGGGTGATGGAAGCGTTTACGGGCAAGCTGACCATCCTGCGTCTCATCCGTAAATTCGAGCGCAGGGGCGCTCCATCTGGTCAGGCGTTCTGGCGTGCCGCGCTGGATGTGATGGGTATCGAATTGACGACACCGCGCGAACAACTTGACCGTATTCCCAAAACAGGCCCCGTGATCGTCGTTGCAAATCATCCCCACGGGATGGTCGATGGCATGATTTTTGCCGATCTGATCGGTCGTGTCCGCCCTGACTATCGAATTCTGACGCGATCCTTGCTTACGGCGATTGATGAAGTTGCCGGCAGCTACATGATCCCGGTACCGTTTCCGCACGACGAGGATGCGCAACGCAAGGGTGTGGAAATGCGCGCCAAAGCGATGGCGCATCTGAAGGAAGGCGGGGTTGTTGCGCTATTTCCTTCTGGCGGCGTGGCTGCATCTGAGACGTGGTGGGGTGAGGCGGTTGAAGGCGAGTGGGCTGTGTTTACGGCGCAACTGATCCGTCGTTCCGGCGCGACAGTCGTGCCAATGAAGTTCGTTGGGCAAAACAGCCGTGCCTATCAGATTGCCAATCAAGTCTCTCCAATGTTGCGCCAGGGCCTGTTACTGCATGAGATCGTGCATTCCTGCAACAAGCCGCAGGGACCTGTTGTCGGACATCCCTTGCCGCGGGAAGACGTGGAAAAGTGGAAAGACGATCCACGCGGATTCATGGCATGGCTGCGCGCTCATACACTCGCTCTCAAAGACTAAAGTTTCCCGATATCGACAGCGCGCCTAACGGGTCGGGACAGGTACGTCACCACGGTAATCGTAAAATCCACGCTGGGTTTTGCGCCCCAACCACCCCGCCTCGACATATTTCGTCAACAACGGGCAGGGACGGTACTTGGTATCTGCCAACCCGTCGTGGAGGACGTTCATAATTGCAAGGCACGTGTCCAACCCGATGAAGTCGGCGAGTTCCAGCGGCCCCATCGGGTGGTTTGCCCCCAACTTCAGGGACGAGTCGATGGATGAAACGGACCCAACCCCCTCATAGAGCGTATACACCGCCTCATTGATCATGGGCATAAGGATGCGGTTAACGATGAACGCGGGGAAGTCTTCGGCCGTGGCTGCTGTTTTGCCGAGTTTGTCTACGACCGCCTTGCAGGCATCAAAAGTTTCGCCGTCGGTGGCGATACCCCGGATCAATTCCACAAGTTTCATTACGGGCACGGGGTTCATGAAGTGGAACCCCATGAACTTCTCTGGCCGATCGGTGCGGCTGGCCAGACGGGTAATGGAAATGGATGACGTGTTGGAAGTGAGGATAGTGTTTGGTTTCAGATGAGGAACGAGGTCTTCAAAGATGGCCTGTTTGACAGTCTCCCGTTCCGTGGCTGCTTCGATCACCAAATCGCACTGACCCAGATCGGGCAGCGACTGCACAGGGGAAATCCGAGCCATCGCCATCGCTTTTTCGTCTGAAGTGATCTTTTCACGGCTCACTTGCCGTTCGAGATTTCGGTCAATCACTGACATACCAGCATTTAGCGCGTCACCGGATACATCGTTGAGCATGACATCATACCCGGCAAGCGACATTACATGCGCGATGCCATTGCCCATCTGCCCGGCGCCCACGATTCCAACGGTTTTGATATCCATGACAGGCCCTCTATTCGACACGCCACCATAGGGGCAGGCGGCGGTGAGGGGCAAGAGCAGGGCTGCATCACGCGCCGTGCGCACATGCCGCAAAAACGTCATATTCCATTAGGGAATTAGCAAGCCTGACATGCGATCTTTTCGGTGGGTAAATATTGAGAGTGGGTTAAATGAGTTATCAAGCATTGAGTCCGGGGGGGCTCGATTACCTGCCGTGTCGCTACGGTCATTCGAAAATTTTGTTTCGGGGTCCGCGTCGTTCGCTGAGTGAGCCGTTCGTCGCGTTTTTTGGTGGAACGACAACATACGGAAAATTCATTCAGACGCCGTTTCCGGACGTGGTGGAGGCAGAATTGGGAATCACCTGTGCCAATTTTGGCAGCATGAACGGTGGGGTCGATGTGTTCGCGACCGATCCGTTCCTGAGAGATGTTTCGACAAAAGCAGCGGCTACGGTGATCCAGATTACGAGCCCACGCAACATGTCCAATCGATTTTACCGTGTGCATCCGCGTCGCAATGATCGCTTTGTCGATGCCTCAGCCATGCTGCGCGCTATTTATCGCGACGTGGATTTTGCCGAATTCAATTTCACCAACCACATGCTTCAGCGGCTCATCACAATCTCGCCCGAGCGGTTCGAAACCGTCCTGGACGAGCTGCGCTCAGCGTGGGTTGCCCGCATGCGGTTGGTCCTAAGTCAGATACAAGGCAAATCTATCCTCCTCTGGGCGAGTGATGCGTCGCCTGAAGAGGCTCAATGCAACCTTGATGCGGAACCTGCCTTTGTGGACCGGGCAATGATTGAAGAGGTGACGGCCCTTGCAACGCATTATGTCGAGGTTGTCGCCTCGCATGAAGCCAAGGCGACTGGCACGGAAGGAATGGTGTTGTCTGAGATGGATGTGCCGGCGGCGTCCAAGATGCTTGGTCCGACCGCACACAAAGAGATTGCACTAGCACTAAAACCGGCCCTCCAATCGGTATTGTGAAACGAAAAAAAGGCCCGCAGCATCCGTGCTGCGGGCCTTTTTCTTTAGTGTTGTTATCGTGATTAAAGCTTTTCGATCATCTCTGGAACGGCCGTAAAGAGGTCCGCAACCAGACCGTAGTCAGCCACTTGGAAAATCGGGGCTTCTTCGTCCTTGTTGATGGCAACGATGACCTTGCTGTCCTTCATGCCGGCAAGGTGCTGGATTGCGCCAGAGATGCCGACTGCGACATAGAGATCAGGTGCCACAACCTTGCCCGTTTGACCCACTTGCCAGTCGTTCGGTGCATAGCCGGAATCGACTGCGGCGCGGGACGCACCAACGGCAGCGCCTAGCTTGTCGGCGAGCTTTTCGATCAGTGCAAAGTCGTCTTCGGAACCGACGCCGCGCCCGCCAGACACGACCACACCGGCCGATGTCAGTTCGGGGCGATCGCTGGCTGCGACTTTGTCTTCGACCCATGACGACAGCCCTGGATCAGCGGCAGCGGCGATGTTTTCGACTGACGCCGATCCACCGGTTTCTGCGGCATCAAAGGTGGATGTGCGGACGGTGATGACCTTCTTTCCGTCGCCCGACTGCACCGTCTGGATGGCGTTGCCCGCATAGATGGGACGTTCGAATGTGTTGGCGTCGATCACAGCCGTTGCATCCGAAATCACCATCGCGTCGAGCAAAGCCGCAACGCGGGGCATAACGTTCTTGGCGTCAGTTGTCGCAGGTGCGACCACATGATCATAGTCGCCTGCCAGCGACACGATCAGGTCGGCCACAGGTTCAGCGAGGCGTTTACCGTAAACCGCATCCTCGGCACACAGCACTTTGGACACGCCGGAAATGGTCGCAGCCTCAGTGGCTGCCGCCGCGCATGTGGCACCGGCTGCCAGAACCACAACGTCACCCAACGCAGTCGCTGCCGTCACAGCCTTGGCTGTGGCATCCATTGCCAGTTCGCCGTCATTGATTTCTGCAAGTAGTAGGACTGCCATTACACTGCTCCCGCTTCTTTGAGTTTCTCCACCAGTTCGTCAACCGAACCCACTTTGATCCCGGCAGCGCGCGCTTCGGGTTCTGTGGTTTTCACGATTGTGAGACGGGGGGCTGCATCAACGCCGTAATCAGCGGCTGTCTTTTCATCCAGCGGCTTTTTCTTGGCCTTCATGATGTTGGGCAGCGAGGCATAACGAGGTTCGTTCAGGCGCAGATCGACCGTGATAACGGTTGGCATGCTGACCTCGATGGTTTGCAAACCGCCGTCTACTTCGCGTGTGACTTTGGCTTTGTCGCCCGCGATTTCGACTTCGGAGGCGAATGTTGCTTGGCTCCAACCCATGAGAGCCGCGAGCATCTGGCCAGTCGCATTCATATCATTGTCGATCGCTTGCTTGCCGCACAGCACGAGGCCGGGTTGCTCTTCGTCAATCACACCTTTGAGGATCTTTGCGACGGTCAAAGGCTCAATGTCAGTGTGCACGTTGTCCGCCGCGATCACGAGGATCGCACGATCCGCGCCCATGGCAAGTGCGGTACGCAGTGTCTCCTGCGCTTGTTTTACACCCACAGAGACGGCGATGATTTCTTCGGCCTGACCCGCTTCTTTCAAGCGGATGGCCTGTTCGACGGCAATCTCGTCGAACGGGTTCATCGACATTTTCACATTGGCGAGATCAACACCCGATCCGTCCGCTTTGACGCGAACTTTCACGTTGTAGTCGATCACGCGTTTGACGGGCACAAGCACCTTCATGAGCGTTCCTCTCTTAAATACGACTCGTCTTTCATCGAGCGAGTTAGTTGGTCTCGGTCGGTTTACCTAAAGCGTCGTTACGGAAACAGGACAAAATCGTCGCGTCACTGCCAATAGACGCCGCGTTTTGTCATTGCAGCGCGCGCATCGGAAACATGTTATCCTGTCTCAAAGGAGTGAGGACATGGAAAAGGTTCTTGGATTCGGTGGTTTCTTCTTTCGTTCCGAGCATCCAGAAGCGTTGGCGACCTGGTACAAAGACACGCTCGGAATTGACCTTGTGCCGACAGCGGAAGATCAATTGCCTTGGATTGCTGACGGCGGGCCGACGGTGTTTGCGCCCTTTGCAGCAGATACGACGTACTTTGATGCCGCCCAACAGTTTATGCTGAATTTCAGGGTGAGGGATTTGGCTGCTATGGTCTCGCAGCTGGAGAAGGCAGGGATTACAGTTGAGTTGAAGGATCCTATGCCCGGAATCGGGAAATTTGCGCATTTGTCTGACCCAAATGGCACGCCGATCGAGTTATGGGAACCAGAGGGCGGCTGAGGGGGTTACCTTTGATCTTTGCCATCGGTTATCGTTGACCAACCGCCCGCTGGCCGATCTCTGAGCTGTGAACCGGGAGCGCTCGAGGCGGTTACGCGCGATTCGCTCCTGGCACCCACAAAATATCGTCCTTGCCGCCGTTGTTGGCGATACGGGCTGCAACAAAAAACCAGTCACTCAGTCGATTGAGGTATTTGACCGCCGCTGGGTTCACCGCCTCCATCGTCGCAAGTTCCACACTGAGCCGTTCTGCACGGCGTGCGACGGTACGACACACGTGCAGATGCGCTGACAGGGCCGATCCCCCGGGAAGGATAAAGCTGCGCAAAGGGTCAAGAGCGTCATTCATTGCATCAATCTCAGATTCTAACCGGTCCACCTGCGAGTCGGCCATGCGTAGGGGCGGGTACTCGGCCTCAGCAGCTTTTTCCATGTCAGGTCGGCTCATATCGGCGCCAAGGTCGATTTGGGCGTTCTGTATGCGGCGCAGCGCAGCATCAACGTCGCCAGAGGCTTCAAGCCGGGCCACACCGACAAAACAGTTCAATTCGTCCGAGGTGCCATAGGCGCTGACCCGCATCGCGTGCTTTGCAACGCGCGCGCCGTTGCCAAGGGCTGTTTCGCCGGCGTCCCCGGTTTTCGTGTAGATTTTATTCAGTACAACCACGTCCTATTCCCCTCCGGACTGACGAAAATACACATAAGCCAGGATCAGCAGGACCGCGACGAATTGTGCCCCGATGCGATACTGCATCAGCTTGTTTGAGTTTTTCTGTGCCCAACCCGACCCTTTGGCGAACCCGCCAAGGCCGAGCATCAGCACGACCACAACGGCCAAACAGGCCAACCCGATCAGAATTAGAAATGGGTCCTGCAACATGTCCCAGCCGTCCTTTGTCATTTCCAGTTACGGGTTCACTTAGCGGCCCATTCGCAAAAAGCGAAGACGTCCTGTCCTCAAACCCGGGCCAGGACCCAATCCAGTGCCGATGTCGGTAGAATTCGGCGGAGAAACGATATGAGGTAAGTGGGTGTGGTCACGAAGTACCGTGCGCGGGGGCGCGGCGATTCAATGGCGTGGCGCAACTTTTTGACGACGGCTTCGGGTGGCAGTTCAAATCTGTCGGGGCCATTGTCTTCATAGAGCCGCTTGCACAATCCGCGTCGGTATTGCTCGGCGCGTGGCGACGCCTGCCAATCAATCCAACGCTCGAAATGTGGGATTGAATTGACCCGGATATCGCTGGTTACGGGCCCAGGTTCGATCAGGATCACATGGATCGGCGTGTCGCGCATTTCGAGGCGCAATGTGTCTGTCAGCGCTTCGAGCGCGAACTTGGTGCTGGTATAGGCCCCGCGCCATCGCAGCGCCACGAAGCCCAAAACAGATGAACACTGCACAATTCGCCCATGGCCTTGAGCGCGCATTACCGGGATGACGGCCCGTGTTAGCTCGTGCCAGCCAAAGACGTTTGCCTCGAAGATTGCACGCAGGGCGTCTGTGGGCAGATCTTCCATTGCGCCGGGTGTTCCATAAGCGCCGTTGTTAAACAGAGCATCCAGTGTTCCGCCGGTCGCCTTAAGAACGTCGGCAAGTCCAGCGGCGATGCTGGTGGTGTCTGCATAGTCGATCAGCGGGCTGTCGAACCCTTCGGCTTGCAACCGCGCACAGTCTGTCGCCTTTCGGCACGATGCAAAGACGCGCCAGCCTGCGTCACGCAAACCTACCGCTGCGGCATAGCCGATGCCTGACGAGCATCCAGTGATCAGGATTGATTTTTGCGCCACAATTGCCTCCGCCAAAGCTGAGGCGCAGTCAGTGTCAGTTCATCCGGGAAAGATCAACGGCTGGCGACCTGTCTCAACCGTCGTCCAGCAAAAAGTCTGCCATCCAGCCCGAAGGACCGCCGCCGACCGGGCGCAGTTGTACCCAACCTTGACCTGGATCTTGCAGGATTTCGACCTTGTCGCCGCGCACCAAGCGGTTGACCACTGAGTAACTGGTGCCGGGTCCTCCGCGCACATTTACGCTGTTGCCAGAGACAGAGCGGATATCGAAATCGCCAGTCGCAGTCGCAGTCGCAGTCGCAGTCGCAGTCGCAGTCGCAGCAATTGCAGCAATCTGCTGTGCCTCCCTGTTCTCGCCAAAGGTCACAGGAGTGATTGCCGAGCTATCCATGATCAGACTGGGCAGAATGACGAGGGGTTCAGCTTCGCTGACAGTCTGTTCCACCTCTTCGGCTTCATCGTTTCTGGCTGTCACCTTGGCCCGTTGCGTCCGCAGGTTTGTCGGACGCAAAACATCGTTCACGGTTGTGAGGTTCAACGAAACCCGTGTCACATTTTCAGGTTCTGAACGCGGTGCTTGGGCAATCTCGGTGGTTTCGGGATCTTTCGTTTTAACCACAGGCACGCCGTCCACGCGGGACAATCGCAGCTCTTCTGCGTTGAAATTCGCGCCCCCGCTCATCTCGTAAAAAACGAAGGCCAAAAAAGCAAAACTAATCAAAATGAAACGCCACATCGCGTGCGTCCCCCTAAAATTTCTAGTTAACACGGCAGCGCGTCTTTCAGGCAGCATTCAAACGGCGCCCTGTGTTTGTACCAGTCGTAGCGATTCCCAACACGGTTAAAATGACAAAGGGTTTCCACATCGTTTCTCGTGTTGTGTCAAAGCAACTCTGACATGCGCGAATGGTTCCCGTTTTTCTGTAAAAGGCAGGCTGACTGCTTGTCGGGCAATCCACTCCCCGCTACACAGCATGTATGTCAGATCAGGCCGCCGCCCCCAACATGGACCTTTCCGAACCGCTCCGGCGTGCCTTGGGCGAGCGGTATCTGACCTATGCGCTGTCCACGATCATGCACCGGGCGCTCCCCGACGCGCGCGACGGACTGAAACCGGTTCACCGTCGCATTTTGTACGCTATGCGCGAATTGCACTTGTCCTCGAACGGTGGTTTCCGCAAATCAGCCAAGATTTCCGGCGATGTGATGGGCAACTATCACCCCCACGGAGACGCCGCGATTTACGACGCGATGGCCCGTTTGGCGCAAGATTTCAACGTGCGTTATCCGCTGGTCGACGGGCAAGGTAATTTCGGCAACATCGACGGTGATAACCCAGCGGCCTCACGCTATACCGAGGCCCGCATGACGGCTGTGGCTGAGGCGCTGCTGGACGGTTTGAACGAAAACGCCGTTGATTTTCGGGACAATTACGACGGCACGCTGACTGAACCGGTTGTGCTGCCCGCGCAGTTTCCCAATCTGCTTGCAAATGGCTCTAGTGGGATCGCCGTTGGCATGGCGACGAATATTCCGCCCCACAATATTGCGGAGCTCTGTGACGCCTGTTTGCACCTGATCAAGACGCCGGATGCGCGCGACGACACACTGCTGAACTATGTGCCAGGTCCCGACTTTCCGACCGGCGGCATCGTTGTCGAACCGGCCGATCAGATCGCGCAGGCCTACCGCACCGGCAAGGGCGGGTTTCGTCTGCGCTGCCGTTACGAGGTCGAGGATCTGGGCCGTGGTCAGTGGCAGATCGTTGTCACCGAAATCCCCTATCAGGTCCAGAAATCCAAGCTGATCGAAAAGCTGGCTGAACTGATCCAGACCAAGAAAATCCCCATCCTTGGCGATGTGCGTGACGAATCTGCCGACGACATCCGCCTGATACTCGAACCACGTTCCAAGAACGTGGATCCCGAAGTGCTGATGGGGATGTTGTACCGCAATTCGGACCTTGAGGTGCGGTTTTCGCTGAACCTCAATGTTCTGATCGACGGTGTGACCCCCAAGGTCTGCTCGATGAAAGCAGTGCTGCGCGCCTTCCTTGATTTCCGTCGCGAAGTGCTGATCCGGCGCAGTCAGCACCGAATGGAAAAGATCGATCACC
>ERZ1740072.86-NODE-86-length-49062-cov-6.035301_pt1 | contig 49062 bp, 47 predicted proteins | sample MGYA00581733_ERZ1740072 | MGnify/ENA primary metagenome ERZ1740072 (study PRJEB43018, sample SAMN04849741) | marine metagenome | isolation source: floating plastic debris | place: Pacific Ocean | collected 2008-08-30 | study: EMG produced TPA metagenomics assembly...
CCATCTCTGGTTCGCAAGAATTGCGCGTGAACTTTGAGCTGCGCGAATTGCTGGTGTCGGGATACGTTCGACCAGAAGATATCTCCCGGCAGAACGAAATCACTTACGACAAGATTGCATCAGCGCGGGTGTCTTATGGCGGGCGAGGTCAGATTACGGACGTACAGCAGCCAAGGGTCGGCCAACAAGTTTTGGATGCAATTCTCCCCTTCTAGGAATCGTCATGTTCAAAAAGATACTGCCTCTTGTTCTTCTGCTTGTCGGCGTTGGTGCTGGCGTTGGTGCCGGTGTTTTCCTCAGACCTGAAGTGGAAATGCCAATGGTTGCCGACGAAACGGTACCTGAAAAGGTTACGATTCAGAAGGACAAGACTCCGTCTGCCCCGGAGTTGGCGCGCGAATACGTCAAGATGAACAACCAGTTTGTTGTTCCAGTCGTTAAGGGAGACAGCGTTCAGGCACTTGTCGTGATGTCACTCAGTCTTGAGGTGCCGGCCGGGCAAAAGGACGCGATTTATTCCAGAGAACCGAAACTGCGCGACTCGTTCTTGCAGGTCATGTTCGATCACGCAAATTTAGGCGGTTTTGATGGCGCATTTACCAATGCCAATAACCTTGATGTCCTACGCAACGCTCTACGTGAGGTCGCGCAGAAAGATATGGGTGAGCAAATTTCCGATGTACTGATCGTCGAGATCGCGCGACAGGATTACTAGTCACGAAAGTACTGCAAGCTGTCGCTGATGACCGACTCGAGTTGCGTTTTGCTCTTCTTGTTGGGGCGGTCTGTCTTTTGCTTCTCTGCCACAGCCTCTGCCGCGATTTTGCGCCCTGTTTCCCGACGATGCTTACCCATCAAAGCCTCCTTCCGCGCAAGTACACCTGCCAATGAAACGTTCAGCTCCCGTTGCACCTTGCCGACCCATTTGAGCCATATAATGTCGGCTCCAATTGAGCGCAGTTGTGCATCTTCCGGGTCTTGAGCTTGCGTTTTTCGAACCAGTTTCTGCATCTGTTCCAACTCGTTGCGGAGTTCGGTCTCGCGTTTGAGGATTTCTGACAAGGCTTGCTGACTCTGTTGGTATTTCAGCGTTGCAATTTCTTGTAATTTTTCAAGGTCCATCATCAAACGCGTCCTTTGGCTCTTGTACGCATTTCATCGGCAAATCTGATTGCAGCCGCCACAGCTTGGTAATGTTCGGCAGGCACTTCGTCCCCCAATCGTGTGATGGAATGCAGGGCACGTGCCGTTGGTGGATTGCTATGGATTGGAACTGCCGCTTCCATTGCCACTTCTCGTATCCGCAAAGCGATTTCGTCGACCCCTTTGGCAACGCAAACAGGCGCTGTTCCCGGTGCCCGGGTCCATTTAAGGGCCACAGCAAAATGAGTTGGATTGACGATAATGACATCAGCAGTCGGCACTTCTGCCATCATTTGTTGGCTCGCGATGGCTTGAGCGCGGGCGCGCCGGTCCTGTTTTATGTGGGGATCGCCTTCGGAGTTTTTCGTTTCGTCCATGATCTCCTTTCGAGACATTCGGTTTTTTCGTATGTGTTCGTAGTGCTGCCACAGAGCGTCGATGGCCCCCAAAGCGGCGGATATCAGAACAACGATAAGCAAGAACGCGATACACAACTCCGCAAGTAAAACGACCACTGCGCCGGGCGCCGAGTGAATGACCGCAATCATTTCCGGAAGACGTGCGTCCAGGAACATGGCGAGGCACACCGAATAGATCGTCAGTTTGGCAAAGCTTTTGCCAAACTCAAAAAAGCCATTCCGCCCGAATTTTTGCTTGGCGTTCTGCAGTAGGGACAAGCGTGACATCTTGGGTTGCAATTTGGATGGCGTGACGACGAAAGCTCGTTGCGCAAGAATTGCGCCAGTGACGGCCAAGGCTGGTAACAGAAAAATCGGGGTCAGCGCCCAACTGGCATTCCATAAAATGGAGCCCAGGACTGCCGACGGTCCACCTGCAAAAACAACATCTGAATGCTCTGATGCTTGATCCAACAGAACCTGCATTTGTCCTGCAAAGCCGCTGATCGCCTGGAACCCTAGGGCTAAGAACGCGAGTGTCAGGCCCGCATAGCTTGCGGCGGTTTGTAACTCTGCAGATTTGGCGATTTCGCCTTTTTTCCGTGCGTCCAGAAGCTTTTGGGGCGTTGGATCGAATGACTTGTCTGTATCTTCGTCTTCCTCACTCATTATCTGCCGCCGAACGGGTTCGCCATGAAGTGATCGAGCGCTGATAGCCAAACACCCAACATAGTCGGGGCGGCAAGAAACAGCAGGAACAGACCGCCAAGAGTAATGACCGGAGCACCAACAAAGGCAACCATCAGCTGGGGCATCGCCTTGTTGATTACGCCGAGAGCCAAGTTGTATAGGATAGACATCAACACAAAGGGTGCGGCCAGCACAAAGGCCAGCTCAAATGCATGAGTGATTTGGGTAAGGCCCCAATCCGCAACGTCACTTCCGTTTGAAAATAGACCGATAGGCAACAGTGTATATGAGTGTATCAAAAGCTGTGCGGCTTTCACGTGTAGCCCAGCCATAACAGCGAGCGCCACTGCACCAACAGTCAAGACATATCCCATCGCCGGAATCGGCTCGATTGCTGCGCCACCGAGGATTTGAGAAAGTGACGTAGACTGAGCCGCAATAGACCCGGCTGTTTGCAACGCAAGAACAAAAAGCCGCACACCCAGTCCGATCATAACGCCGGCGAGCGTTTCCGTCGCCGCAAGCAACCCGAGTGAACCAACTGAAAACGGGGGCGGATTGATGGGCAAAGAAACTGTGACAATCAATGTAAAAGCGAGGGCGATCGCAAGTTTGATGCGCATTGGCACAGACTGCTCACCAAAGCCCGGCAACAGCGCAACGGTTGCTGCAACTCGAAGGAAAACAACAAAGCCAAGCCACAGTTGCGACTGCGTCAGCGAAACCAACGCATCCATATCGTTCATGCTGCTACCACACCAACGAGTGCGGGTTGTGCGTCAATACCTATTTCTTCAAACGATAGCACTGGGTTAGACATCCCTTTGGCTCGCATCAAAGTTTTCACAAAGCGACGGCGTCTTGTGTTGGTGACGACAGCCGGAAAAATACCTTGATCACTGACATCCTGCAGTTTCACGCTCATGTTCTCGGCCAGTCGGTTGAACAGATCTGGTGGTAGCGCGACGTCCAGCCCTCTTTCTGCATCAACCTGATAATTCGCAAACGTGTCTTCCCACTCTGGCGCGAGCTGAATGAGCGGTAGGCTTCCATCTTTACGCCGCATCTCTGCCACCAACTGGAAACCAAGGCGTTGACGCACCAGCTCGCAAATCGCTTCCGGTTGTGCATTGCGGCCACGCGCTTCTGCCGTTGCTTCAAGGATCAATGGTAGGTTTCGGATTGAAACCTGTTCATCCAATAGAAGTCGCAAAACAGTGTGGAGTACGTCAATCGGTACTTTGTCGGGGATCATTTCGTCCAGCAGTTTCCGGTTTGCCTCAGCTCGACCCGGATCCGAAATATTGCTCATTTCATTGAGCAAGCGCCGCAGTGATTTCAGCGTCAACAAGCGGCTAAAATTGCGCTTCACCACTTCCAGCAGATGCGTTGCAAGGATTTCTGTTGGCGTCACGATTGTAATGCCAGAGACCACCGCAGTTTCTTGGTCCTTTTGTCCAATCCATCGCGCCGGGGCCCCGTACACCGGTTCAGTGGTGTCTTGGCCTGCGGGCATTTTACTGCTGTCGTCGGGCGTGAGCGCCAGAACGTCATTGGAGCGGACCGTGCCACGAGCCTGTTCAACACCTTGAATGCGCAAAACGTAAACGCCGCTTGGTAAACCAGGATCATCTGTCAGACGGATTTCTGGTAGGATCAATCCAAAATGTGATGCTACATGAGTGCGCATATTGGCAATTCGTGCATCCAACCCAGTTCCGGGATCCAGGACCATGTTGACCAAATCAGGCGCAAACTCGACATGAATGTCATCCAATTCGAGCACGTCGCCAAGCGACTTTTCGATCGGTGCTACAGAAGTTTCCTCTAGTTTGGGTGGTCGATCGGTTTGTTGTCTTAATCGCTTACTCAACACGTATGAAGCGGCCCCAAGGCCAAGCCCTCCCAACATGAATGGGGCAAATGGAAGGCCTGGAACAAGGCCAAACAATGCCATCAAAACCGCCACCGTGGTCAAAGCTGCCGGATGTTTCCCTAGCTGACCAAACACCGCAAGGTCGGTGGCGCCCTTGGCACCCCCGCGTGCTAAGAGAAGTGCGGACGCAATCGAGCTGACGACGGCAGGGATTTGTGAAACCAGACCGTCGCCGACCGTTAGGATCGCGTAGGTCTCAAAAGCGCTTGCCAATGGCATGCCATGAACAGCGATGCCCATGATCAGTCCAGCGACTAGATTCAGCAATGTTATCAAAAGCCCTGCAATTGCGTCGCCCTTAACAAACTTTGAGGCACCGTCCAGTGACCCGAAGAACGTGGTTTCTGCCTGCTCGAGTTCGCGCCGGTCTTTGGCCTCTTGATGCGTGATCGCGCCAGCTGACATGTCACTATCAATTGCGAGCTGCTTGCCTGGCATTCCATCCAATGCGAAACGGGCTCCAACCTCGGCCATGCGTGTTGCGCCTTTGGTGATGACCATAAAGTTCACAATGAGAAGAACACAGAAGACCACCAAGCCAAGGAAAACACTGCCGCTCATGACAAATTGCGCAAAGCCTTGAATGACTTCACCAGCGGCATGTGTGCCCGTGTGTCCCTGCCCAATGATCAGTTTTGTTGATGATACGTTGAGGGACAACCTCAGCATCAGCGACGCCAGCAAAATTGTTGGAAACGCAGAGAAGTCGAGTGGTCGTTCGATAAAAAGAGTGATAGTAAATATGAGGATTGCAAGCGCGAACGAAGCGGCCAAACCGACGTCAAGCACCCATGCAGGCATGGGTAGGATCATCATTACGATTACTGCCATTAGTGCGACAGCGAGCATGACCGTTGGGTTGAACAGTGCTGTAAGAGACAGGCTTTGAGTTGGCTTATCCATGCTAGGCCTCCCTATTCGCCGAAACCTGATCAGCAGCCCAAGCAGTTTGCTCTATGGGTGGAGAGCGCCGAATTTGTGAAGCTGCGACCTCATGTTCAAAAGCCAGCATTGCACCCGTCAAACGGACAAGTGTACAGTTTTCGTCACGCACGAGACCGTTCGTAAGATGTCTCAATTCAACGCTTTCCTCTTTCACGTATCGTACCGGTGCAACACTACTTCTGATTTGCTTTAAATTTGGTAACTCTGGTTCCAGCTCGATTGGGCATCTGCTGACTTTGAAGGAAGTTTGATCAAGCCGAAGACGGCAGGCGTTCAAGAAACGGCCGGAATCTCGGTCCAGCAACGGTTTTACAAAACCCTTTTTCAAGTAAGAAATGCCGTCATGGACTGATTCGAGATGCTCAAGACCCGGGATCGTAAGCGGTTCAGAAACAAGTTTCTGTCGCTCTTAGACTTTGAAATTAAGTGATGACTTGAGGAAAATGCATTTTGCCAGAAAACTGAAAGGATTCAGACTATTCTGTTCCAAGTGCGCGGATTGGATCCGCCTTTAGAAGCTCTCGTATCGCAGCCCGCGCATTTTCACTTTCGGAGATGGCTGCCGCTGCGCGTCCTAGCATCCCTTCTTTTTGAGATTGGTTGTCTAGAGGGCTTTGCGCGATGGAAACCATTGGCCCAAACACAGGTGTCGCGTTTTCCACACGCAAGGACCAATCTTGCGAGAGCCAGGCCGTTCGCTGAGACAGGTGTGAGATTCCAAGCTCTGTGTAAATCGAGTTCGCAGAAGAAAAATCGCCTGCGCTTGCTTCCGCTTTGGCGCGTAGTAGTGAGGCCGGTTCGGAGTCCAATCCAAAGAGATGCGCGAGTGCTTGGTAAGGGCGATCCAACGATAAAGATATTTCTGCTCTAAGTAGTCCGACTTGTTCCCGTTTTGAATAGCCCTGCCCAGAATTCAAAACCATTTCGGCTTGCTGTGCGAAGCCAAGCTTAGCGAGCCTTTGCGCCGTTCTGAAACGGGATCGAGGGGTGAGTGTGTCAGGTGCGACTTCGATTTGTACAAACGCGTGTTCCAGAAATTCAACATCTTCGGCACTGGCTGTGAGCAACTCCAAAACTGATGACCGCAGTGGATCTTCAGTCATGTTGGCGTTTCTCTCACGCATCCGAGACAGGGCGTCAAACGCTTCTGAAAACTGTCCTGATTTGCCCAGGGCCAAGACGTGTGTCCTGCGCAACTCGATTTCCAAAGGGTGGCCACGCATTTCTTTGGCGTATGCTTCAACCAGCGTTGCAACATCCGCGTCGATCTGAGAGTCCTCTGCCAGATGCGAGTCGACAAACTTGATTAGTGCGGTCGCCGACTGTTCCGTGTTCGAAGTAACAATTTCAGCAAGTCGTCCCTGAGCTAGTTCCGTTCTGCCCTCTGAAAGTTCAATTTCGGCCTTCGCTAGATTGGCGTTTGAATTGGGGGGATTGGGAGCGCGTTCCAGGCTCCGAAGAGCAGCGGCAGCTGAGTCTGGATCACCATAAGTCAACAAACGCCTACTGAGTTCAGGCGCTATGAAATTCCGCAAATGCATCGGAAGAGCGCTGGCGCTTCGAAGGGCTGCAGTGACGTTTAGTGAAGTCGTTGGCTCGATCTCGTCTACGGAAAGTATCGCCCATAGCGCTGCATCACTATCGCATTCCATAAACCTCGAGAGATATTCGGAGTCAGGGCTATGCCCAAACTCCAGAATTGCGGTCATCCCGAGTAATTCCGGGTTGTCTGCTCTCAAATTGCGATCCAATAGAAGGATCTGACGTGCTTCCGCCCCAAAACCGAAATAGATGTACGTGCGAGCCAATTCCAAAGCGGCTTTCTGATCAAGCTGATCAAATTCGCCAAAGAGCTGACTTCGCAATCGGGAAGTGCGCTGCGACAGACTATCCTTTGTTCCCCAACTCTGAACATTGACCCGTTGGGGGTCAATGCAGACCAGTCCATCAGAAACAGGTTCTGTCAGAGCAGATTTCACATTTGTTCTAAGCGTGCTGCTGTTTGAAATTTTGATGTTTGTGCTTGAGCCCTGATCGGGCTCGGGTAGCACTTCGTCGCCCGCGGTTGTTTCGAAGACACGTGGGTCTATTTGCGGCCTTACCGGCAAATTTTGGGACGTGGTTCGCGGACCGACAGATGACAATAAACCACGCGTCGCCGCGGTTCCGATTTGCCTTACTATCTGCTCGCGGGCCGCACGTAACTGGTTAATGTCAGGTGATGGGCTTTCTTGCGGAGGTGGCAATCGTTGCGTTCGGTTGCCCAAGTCACGGTTGGCCGAAGAAACGGATCTAGGGTTTAGGGCGAAATCTGCTGATTGAATCCGCGGTGCTTGAGAGGTGTTTGGGGTCAGTTTAAAGCGCAGCGCTTGGCCGCCGACGAAGTCCAGAGGCGGGTTCGTGATCGGCGCATCTTCTTCTACAAGCCTTTTGGTCGATACATCCAATACGATCATGCCAGATCTTTCGTCAAAGACACTTGCATCACAAGCACATGAAAATTCAACATTTATACTGGAATCAGAGGCTGAGACGGAAGCGATAAAGGATTGATCGATGCGATCAAATATGGACGAAGTATTGAAACCATCACTGTGGCCATCGATGGTCAATTCGGCGCCAGTCGCACTCGTTTCCAAGTTCCAAGCTGTTCCTGAAGGCACATCGAGCACCAAACGAGCGAAGTTTTCATGTGCGCCGGAACGGACGTTGATCTGCTGTGCTGCCAAAGGCCCGGCCAGCAACAAACACAACGGCAAAAGAGTCCGTATCATGCTGCGTTCTGTTTGGCTGCTTTAAGGGCATCTTCAAGGTCTGAAAAAGACGGGCGGCAATGGGACGGCGTGTTTTGCCGCCCGACTTCAATGCATATGTTGGTCGCATGATTGTGTAAGTTTGCAACCAAAACCTCGCGAATGAGTTGGTAGAAATGCGCGTCTTGTTCAACAACGGCCTTTACTTTCGCGGCAAACGGGCCAACCAGGCCATAAGCAAGAAAAACGCCAAGAAACGTACCCACAAGCGCACCCCCGATCAGCTTGCCCAAAACTTCTGGAGGTTGATCGATTGATGCCATCGTTTTGATAACCCCCAGAACCGCGGCAACAATCCCCAATGCAGGCAGGCCGTCGGCCACGGTTTGCAAAGCATGGCTGGAATGCATCGCGTGATGCATGTTGGCGTCCATGCGCTTTTCAAGCACTTCTTCAACTTGATGAGGATCATCGTAGTTCATCGATGCTGAACGCATCGTGTCGCAGATCAAAGCGGCAGCTTCCTTATCCGCTAGAATTTTTGGATACTTCGAAAAAATCGTGGAGTTTTCAGGATCTTCAATGTGTTCTTCAATGGCGACCGGGTTTTGCCTCGCAAGGCGGATCAGTTCGAACAACATACATAGCAAGTCTTTGTAATCTTCGTGCGCCCATTTCGTACCATTGAAGACCTTCCCAAGGTCCTTCAGCGTGTGCTTTACCTCTGCTATAGAATTGCTGATGAGGAAAGCGCCAATAGCTGCGCCCATAATCATTGTCATCTCAAACGGCAACGCCTTCAGGATAATACCCATTTTGCCGCCCGCGGCGAGGTACCCTCCAAAAACCATCACAAAAATGGTTATGATCCCGATGATGCCAACCATCAAAACAACTCCTCTAAAGTGTCAGATGGACTGTCGCAGAGAGCGGTTAACAAAGACTGTTTGAAAGTCAGCTTTTGGGCGCGAGTGCGTTTCGGCCCGCCAGAATTGCACTGATAGAGTAGGCTATCTGGGGATCGCGCCCAGACATAACTTTCGCCGCGACGTCCGGGCGCATCCGAGCCAAGAAACCCGCTGCAAACTCTGGTTCCATGGCTTCAAAAAGTGCGGCAGCTTCTTTGGGTTTCATATTCTCATACACGGTGGTCAAGCGTGCCAAATCCTCTTCTGCCGCAGTTTGAGCGCGTGCCAAAGTGGCGCCAAGCCGTTTTTCGGCTTGCTCCAGAGCGTCGAGCCGTCGCTCCACTTCAATTTGGGCAACTTCAAGTGCCTTGGCTCGGATTTTCTGTTTTTCCTCTGTTTCTGCGATGCGGGACTCCCGTGCACTGAGAGCTTCCAATAGAGTTCCCAGCTTGGCGCGATCTGCGGGTTTGGGCGGTTGTGCAGCGTTGGACGTGGGCAGCGGTAACCGATTGGTTAGGTCACCTTCTGCCACCGCTGTTCCTGCTCCGACACCAATCCGTAATGCAGCCGATCCAATCAAGAGGGCAGAAATGAAAAGAATGGAGCCTCGGCCGGACGACCGGCGTTTCTTTTTGCGGACACCTGACATCACTTGGTTCCTGTCGCTCGGCGCGTGAACATCGGTTCATTTGCCGTTTGAGGTGGTGCAGTTGGCGACTTAACCACTGTGGGATCAGTTTGGGACGGCTTTGGAATGTCATGCAGTGAGGCCATTTGTAGCTCCAGCTGTTGCGAAGTTTGTTCGGCACGTTCCGTCAACTTGACCAAAGTGTCTGTCGATACAGCCGCAGTTTTTTGTGCAGCTGCCAAAGTCTTTGTGAGATCATCAACCTGCGCTGACAAAACGGCAACGGCGCCGCCGACACCCTTTTCCAGGTTATTGAAGCGGTTGAGCCTGCGTCCTAGGATAAAGCAATAGAATCCGGCACCTAAAGCGCCCGCAGCCAAGAGAATATCAGCTATTAGGTCCATATCTCACCTTCAATTGAGCACGAATTCCATTATCAAGAGGTCGTTAACACGCCCGGGACCGGCCACAATCTGAACACGGCGAAGCAGTTGGGCGCGCAATCGCGTAAGCGCAGCGGCACTCTCAATGTCTCCCAACTCGACGGCGCGCAGATATCCATTCATGACGTCGACCACGCGCGGGAGGAGTTTTTCAACGTCGGACGCGTGAACTGCGGGCACCTCTAACTGTGCACGAAATCTTAGTTGCCTGCCTTGGGCTGCCGGACTGATGGAAATTGTCATTGGTTCGACTTCGACAAAAGAAATGTCAGGAATTGCTCCGGAGTCCTCGGTTGTCACGGTTTTCGTTTCGGTGGGCACGGGCGCGAGAATCATCCCTGAGAACGCGGCGTAGAAGCCGCCTGCGCCTCCGGTAAGTGCAGCAACTATGCCAAGGATTAATGGCATTTTCGAAGTTTTCTTGTCCTCTGGTGGGGCTTCTGCCACAGCGTCGGTCATTTCGGTCCGTCCAATGGTGTCGAAACAACTCTTGCCACAGATCAACTAACCGATTGTTAAGGCAGATCGGTCATTGCTTGCACAAGGCCGGGCAGAACGCGCGGTAGGACGGAGGCGATTGTGCAGCAGTTGGTGAATGTCTGGATGGGCTTGGATATCCGGCGACAGATAACGGTCGTGGTGGCTACAGTATCTATTTTCTTGGCAGTGCTGGCGATGTCCCGAATCGCTACCTCACCCTCCATGACCCTCTTGTATGCCGGGCTTGAAAACGGTGCGGCTGGGGAAGTCGTACGCGCTCTTGAGCAACGTGGCGTCGCCTATGACGTAAGAGGGGGATCAATTTTTGTGGATAGTAGCAGTCGCGACGAACTTCGCCTGACACTTGCAAGCGAAGGTTTGCCTGCCAATAGTACTAATGGTTACGAATTGCTTGATAACCTGTCCGGTTTTGGGACGACGTCGCAAATGTTCGATGCCGCTTATTGGCGCGCCAAAGAAGGCGAGCTGGCGCGTACGATAGTCTCCAGTCCTTATGTTAGTTCAGCGCGCGTGCATATCGCGTCTACTGGCTCAAATCCGTTCCAGCGGAGCGTGACCCCAACAGCCTCGGTTATGGTTACGCCTTCTGGCGGTGACTTGTCTGCCCAGCAGGGGAAAGCGATCAAGTTTCTCGTTTCTTCGGCTGTGCCTGGGCTGCAAGCCGAAGACGTCGCGGTCATCGATTCAAATGGTGCCCTCATTGCACTTACAGAAGAAGTCGCGCCCATCGCGGGAGCGGAAGACAAGGCGCAGATATTGCGCAAGCGGGTAGAGCGCTTGCTTGAAGCACGGGTTGGTGTTGGAAACGCAATTGTTGAGGTGAGCGTCGACACCGAAACAGAAACTGAAGAAATCCGCGAGCGGCGTTTCGATCCGGAAGCGCGGGTTATTATCAGCACGGATACCGAAGAGCGCAGTAGCAATTCAAACGAGGCCGGCAGCGGGGACGTGACCGTTGCCTCAAATCTTCCGGATGGTGATGGTGCCGGCGGCGATAGCGCATCATCACAAAACTCCGAAACGCGCGAACGGATCAATTACGAAGTGTCTGAAACCGAACGGGCAGTCACACGTTCCGCCGGGGCGGTAAAACGAATTTCTGTAGCAGTACTGGTTAACCAGATGTCTGGGCCAACAGGTGAAACGCCCGCGGAGTTGACCGAACGGTCACCAGAAGAAATCGAAGCGCTTCGCGAACTTGTAGCCTCAGCGGTCGGATTTGACGAGAGTCGTGGTGACATCATCACGATTAAGTCCATGGAATTGCAATCGATTGTACCATTGGGCACGGAGGCCCAAACCTCCTTGCTTGACTTGTTTGAAGTCGACGTCATGTCCGCGATCCAGATGGCGATCCTCGCGATTGTGGCACTTGTGCTCGGATTATTCGTGGTGCGCCCGATCTTGGCCCGACAAACGCCTGTTCCCGCCTTGCCAGCCGACCCGCCTGCGATCGCTGCACGCACTGAAACGCCTTCGCAAACACCGGCTTTGACGGGAGAGGTCAGTGATTTGCCTGACGACTTTCCTGACATCGCGCTCTATGGCACTACAGATGGTTTTGGCGACCTGCCTGCGATGAACTTTGCACCTGTTTCTGACAATCCGGGGGCTGTCTCGTCTGATCCTGTGGACCGGCTACGGGCGATGATTGGTGAACGCCAGGAAGAAACCGTCGAGATTTTAAGGACTTGGCTTGAAGACAGCGAAGAGAAAGCATGATGTCAATGAGCCATCTCTTCCAAGACTTCGGAACTCTCAAACCAGAGAACGCCGACAAGAAGTCCATGTCAGCTGAGGAAGTAGAAGACCTGAAACTGCACTCTTTTGAAGGCGGATTTCAGGCAGGTTGGGACGAAGCTCTGAAAGCACAAGCTGAGACAACGGCCCATGTATCCGAAGGGTTGGCAGCAAGCCTTCAGTCAGCGTCTTTCGAATACCACGAATTGCGCAAATCGCTTCAAGTTTCGGTGCAAACGATAATGGGCGAAGTTGTTGACACTGTTTTGCCCCTAGCGGCGCGGGCCAGTCTGGGCGTCCATATCTGTGACCTCATCAAGAGCATATCTCAGGATGCTCTGGACCGTTCGATCGAAATTGTCGTCTCACCGGGACGGGAGGCTGCCGTGCACGATGTACTGACTGGCGAGTTGTCAGATCCGTTCAAAGTTGTCGTTGACCCAATGATGTCTCCAAACCAAGCACGCCTGCGCCTGGGTCCCAAAGAAATAGACGTCGATCTCGATAAGACAGTGGCCGAGATCGCATCTGCCGTTGGCAGCTACTTTGAAACACAGAAATCAGAGGTGAACGATGGCTGATATGCCCGACACACAGACCTTGGCGTCTGACACTCATAATCCGTTTACGGCGGTTCCAATAGAAATCACTGTTTCTGTTGGGCGTGCGCGTCCGTTGGTGCGCGATTTGGTCATGCTGGGATCCAACGCGGTTTTGACTTTGGACAAGCGGGTTGATGATCCGGTTGACCTCTTTGTCGGCGACAAACTCATTGCACGTGGCACACTCGAAGAGTCCGATGATAGCGATGAGGGACAATTGGTTGTTCGTCTGACAGAGATCATCGATTTGGGCCCGGGTATCTGACCCCGTGTTCGTCAGGTTATGCCTTCTGTTTCTGATATGTTGCGCACCCAATGTTGGTGCCGCACAGGACATAGCAATTTCCTTTGGCGATGAGGGCTCGATAAGCGCCCGGACCTTGCAACTGATTGCGCTTGTAACGGTCCTCAGCCTCGCTCCCGGTCTTGCCATTATGGTAACTTGTTTTCCGTTTCTGGTGACTGTTCTATCCATTCTCAGGCAAGCGATTGGATTGCAGCAGTCGCCTCCGAACATGTTGATTGTCAGTCTGGCTCTGTTTCTGACCTACTTCGTCATGGAGCCCGTTTTTACAGAGGCGTGGACTCAAGGTTTGCAACCTTTGACGAATGACGAAATAGACCCTCAAACAGCTTTCGTTCGCACTCTGGACCCCTTTCGCGCGTTTATGACGGCGCGCTTGGATCCAGACACATTTGGTGCGATGGCCGACTTGAGGCCAGACACGCAAGGGCTTGTTCTGGACGCTGACGCACCTCTTTCAGTTCTCATTCCTAGTTTTTTGCTTTCCGAGATTTCGCGGGCCTTTCAGATCGGCTTTTTGATCTTTTTACCATTTCTGATCATTGATCTGGTCGCAGCGGCCGTTCTGATGAGTATGGGGATGATGATGGTTCCACCCGCCATCGTTTCTCTCCCGTTCAAATTGGCGTTCTTTGTTGTTGCGGACGGTTGGAGTTTGATCGCTGGAAGCCTTGTCAGAAGCTATTTTTGACCTCTTGGGTCGGTGAATACGATTAGGTTACGTGACCAGTCTTGCTATTTTTCGCAGACGCGTGCGCGACTGGTTCCGTGTTCAGGCAATCACTTGAGCTACGCTGAGTGCCGAAGAGGGACATCGCGTCGCTTGGAAACACTCATTTCTCAACTGGCCCGTGAAGTGGATGCTATAGCGTGGTTTGGTAACTCCTGAGGCTGCGACTGGTCCTCAAATCGAGGCGTCCGAGGCGCTCCAATGTGGACCTTGCATCAGGTATCTCGCGCCAGATCTGTACTCACTTACCGCCGCGCTGTGGTATCGATATCGGCAGATGATCCCACCCAAAAAAGTCTTGGTTTGATCTCCCTGACAGAGACTTTGCTCAAAGTGGTTCTATAAACACAATCCGGCTAACCGAGAGAAACGTGAGACGCCGTCGGCAAAATTACGCATCCTGGTCCGTTGGTCGACTGCAAAGAATTTGGCATCGCTGATGCGATACTGTAAGGTTTCTGCAGATTGCTCATACAGTTTTATGAAGGAATTCCCATGATGACAGGTCTCAATACAGCGCTGGTCGCAGCCGCAGTGGTGATGATCAGTTTCGGAGCACCGGCGTGGTCGCAGGACACAGCAACGCCGTCCGTTGAGGAGATGACGGAGAACTTCAAAAAGCAGAAAACCCGCGGATTGGTGATTGTAGCCCCCGAAACGGACGAGGCGCCTGCCGCCACCGCAGCCGCTGAGACACCAGACGTCACGACGATCATTCCCAAGGAAGAACAGGTAAACATCAACGTGTCCTTTGATTTTGACTCTGCCGCGTTGCGGGAAGATGAAAAGCCAAAGCTGACTGCACTGTGCCAAGCGCTAAAGGCTGCAGACGTACAGATGATCCGCATTCTGGGTCACACGGATGCGTCCGGATCCGCCGACTATAACGAGCGTTTGTCAAAGCTGCGCGCAGAAGAAGTCAAAAGGTTTCTGACCTCGGACTGCGGCTTTCCCGCTGACCGGATGGAGGCCTTGGGTGTTGGTGAACGGGCACTGTTCGACCCGAACGATCCGCTCGGTGACGTAAATCGGCGCGTTGAATTCCAAGCACTCGGTTAACGCGACAAAGGGCCCGTTAGTATGACTTGTCTGATGCGGGCCGAGGGCCAATTGTGAGTTCCAAAGACAACCCCGGCATCTTCCAAATCGGGGATGTGCTCAACAATACCTACCGGATTGACAAAGTACTGGGCCTTGGCGGCACGTCCGAGGTTTACCGCGCCGTCAGTGAGATTTCAGGCCGGATTGTTGCGGTCAAAGCGCTGCGGGCGGAATTCTCGCGCAACGAAGATTTCCTGAACCTGATGACGCGCGAAGAAGCGATGCGCGAGATCCGCCATGATGCGATTGTGCGCTACTATGACAACCAACGCACCGATGATGGTCATGTGTATCTGGTGATGGACTACGTTGACGGCCCCGGTCTGGACCGAAAGGTCAAAGACGGAGGGATGTCAGCAGAGGATGTATTGATCGTGTGTCGGCGTGTCACCGAAGGGTTGGTGGCCGCGCATGCCAAAAACATTGTGCACCGCGATCTGTCGCCTGACAATATCATCTTGCGCGATGGCAAACCCGAAGAGGCTGTCATCATCGACTTCGGGATTGCAAAGGACACAAACCCCGGTGCCGAAACGATTGTAGGCAACGAGTTCGCTGGCAAGTTCGCCTACGCAGCCCCTGAACAGTTGCACGGGCAAACCGACGCCCGCGCAGATATCTATGCCTTGGGCGCGTTGTTGCTGGCCACGTTCCGGGGGGCCCGGCCAAGCATTGGCAACAATCTGATGGACGTCGTCAACATTAAGGCAAGACCGCTCAATACGGACGGTGTACCAGAACCCCTCAAAACCCTGATTGATCGCATGACCCGCCCTGACCGGGATCATAGGCTGGGCACTGCGCAGGCCGTTCTGGATCACCTTGATGCGGTGCAAGACGGACGTGACCTCGATGACGATGATCGCACAGTCGTTGTTCCGCGCGGGTCAGATCAACCCTCCATGTCAGAGGCCGCAACCGTGGTGGAGCCTGCACCTTCGGTGAACGAGACGCGCGAACCAACGATACCGCCGGCGCCTGGGAAAAAGCGGGGGCCACTGTTGCCGGTTTTTGCCGTACTTGTTGTCGGCGCTATCAGCATGGGCGTTTACCTGTCCGGCGCTTTGGACAGTTTGACAGGGCCAAGTTATCCACTCGCGGACCCCTACAGCTTGGAAGTTTCGCGCGCTGAGAACAGCCAGCCCAAAGCGATCGGAAATATTCCGTCTGAAGAGGCACGGGAAACGTTGAGAACGCTGCTTGCAGCGCAACAAGGAACGACCGACCTGACGTTGGCTCGCGGTGAAATTCCCGACACATGGGACGCCGATCTCCTGCGCCTCATTGATGCTGTTGACCACCTTCCGGAATTTCGCGTGCGGGCGGATGAGAACAGCGTTCAGATAAGCGGTTTGACCTATGATATGGCAGAGCGACAAACGTTGACGGCGACCTTGACCCAGGAAGATATGAAGGGGGCGTTTAATGTGAGCGCCAGCATTGATCTAGGCCCACGTATTCTAAGTGCCCAAGCACTTTACCCTGTTCTGGCGGCACATCAAAACTGTGGCGAATTGACGTTGGTAGACCCCCTGCCAGCAGGCTACCCCAACGGCAGCCAAGTCAGCGTGGCAGGACGCGTCGACAGCCGCAACACCCTTGATGCACTCACGCAGAGATTGAATGCCGCAATTGGTGATCGCAGTCTAATGCTTGATGTCGAGGTGCTGAACCCGACGCTTTGTTTAATCGACAGTGTATTGCCAAACGTTCGGGAGGCCGGCGTCGGCATCGATTTCAAGGACGGAAGTGACAATTCGGTAAACAGCTCCGGAGACTTCTTTGTCGGGCAGAATCCCGTAATCGAAGTGGTCATTCCTACAAATATTACAGACGGTTATTTATTTGTTTCGGCTTTGGATGTGTCAGGGAATGTTTTCCATTTGCTGCCCAATCTCTTCATTGCCGACAACAGTGTTGAAACACTGCGGGCGGGGCGTAGTGGTGATGTGCGTCTTCGGGTGGCCCACAGTGCCTCAGAGGGGCAGGATGGCAGCAAGCTCGCCTTTGTCGTGGATGATACATCGCTCGGCAAAACCAAAGTCATTGCAATCCACTCAGGCCAACAAATCTTCGACGGTTTGCGTCCGACAACTGAGTCAGCTGGTGGGTATGCTAACGCACTGGCGCAACGGTTGGGGTCTATCAATTCGCTGGACAGCCGCATTCTGACCACCGCCAGAAGGTAAAAGAGCCGCCTCAACATCTCTCACGGTCAGTGAACCCTTCCATTTTCGGCCAGGCCCGTTTGTGCTCATAGGCCATATCGTACAATAGCCGGCTCTTTTTGATGTCATGAGGCCCCATCATGGGGCCTCAGCCAGATGATCTGCCTTAGTCAGGCCAAACCTGTTTCCAGTCATTGGCCATGTCCACAATGACCCACCCCCGGTCGGGCCCTTCGTCTAGGCCGCGGTTCAGCACGCCAATGTGACCTTCGCGGTCATAGGCAAATTCACGTTCTGCATCCGTGTGATGCAACAACAAGCCAAACCGGGCGCCGTCGCCGGCTGTGGTGTATTCAAGCATCGCAAAGTCACCGTCCGAGTTGCCGCTGGCAAAGATGGGACGTTTGCCGATGCGGCTGTCGATGCCGACGGGCTTGCCCTCTTTGTCATCGATGAAATCGATCCCGGGCAGTTTCATCACCTTGCCATCCACGTATTCGGTTGGTCCGGATGAGCCCATCACTTGTTCAGGTGGGATGTTGTAAGCCGCTTCCGCAAAGGCGCGGATAAAGTGCACACCGCCCCCTGAAACGATCCATGTCTGGAAATCCTGATCGCGCAGATAGGAGAGCAATTCCAGCATTGGCTGATACACCATCTCGTCATATCGCTTGCCGGTTGTTGGGTGGCGCGCTGTTTCCAGCCACGCAAGGACATCATCCTGAAAAGCCTCAACCGACATCCCCGAATGGCTGATGGCCAAAACCTCCAGCAACGCCTCGACACCACCCGCTGCAAGCGTGGCGACATCGCCGGCGGCTGCCGCTTTGAGAGTGTCACTGGTCAGGATCGTCGCGTCTTCATCGGCCTTTTCCTTCAGTCGATCCAGCGCATAGATAAATTGGAAATAGACGGGCTGTTCAGCCCAAAGGTTCCCATCGTTGTCAAATGTGGCAATGCGATCTGCAGGGGTCACATAGTCTGGGGATGTCGGATCAGTCACCCGTTCCACAAAGGAAATTATAGCTGATTTCGTCTCTGTATCGGCCCAGGATGGCAACGGATCGGCCCAAGAGGCACAAGAGATAAATAGCAAAGCAACGGCTGCAACTAGAGTGCGCATTGGAGAACCTCATTTGGTGAGAAAAAGGGGCCGCGCCACATTCGGCACGGCCCTTCTTATTCGCTAGGAGAGCTTACGGGTTACCGGTGGCTTCCGTCAGCTTGCCCATCACCTGCTCAAGGCTAAAGCTCGCTGCTTTCTGGCGTGGCGGATATTCCTCGAAACTCTCAAGGAACTGACCGACATATGCCTGTGCAGGAACCAGCATGTAGGCCCGGTCAAGCAACCAGTCATAGTACGTATTCGACGTACGATAGCCGCGCTCGTAAGGGTCACGACGCAAGTTGGCGATGATTGGCACCCGCAGTTCGACCAGCGGTTCCATCCATGCCCGGAATGTCGCCCACGCCTTTTGCTCAAGGAACGTGAGTTTCCAGTCGTTAAAGCGCAAGGACATCAGGTCACCGTCATCCGAGAAGTAGAAGATCTCGTTACGTGGGCCCCTTTCCTCTTCGCCAGAGAAGTAAGGCAGGAAGTTGTAGCCATCCAGATGCACGCGGTATTCACGTCCGCCGCCGACTTCGGCAACGGTAATACCATCCAGCAACTCTTCTTTGACGGTTGGGCGTCCGGCTGCCGCCAGATAAGTTGGCAACCAGTCCATATGGTGCATGATCTCGTTAGAGACACTGCCAGGCTCGATCAAGCCAGGCCAGCGAACCATAGACGGCACGCGCCCTGCGCCTTCCCAGTTGGTGTTCTTTTCACCCCAGAACGGTGTCATACCCGCATCAGGCCACGTGTTCATGTGCGGGCCGTTGTCGGTCGAGTAGTGAACGATGGTCTTGTCGGCGATGCCCAACTCGTCGAGGACGTCAAGGAACTGACCGATGTGCATATCATGTTCGATCATGCCGGCGGTGTATTCATCCACCTGCTTGCCGACAATATCGTTGGCCATATCCCACTTCTCTTCCGAGACGTGCGTGCGGAAGTGCATCCGTGTTCCAGACCACCAGACAAACCAAGGCACACCGGCTTCTTCCTGGCGCTTGATAAAGTCGATGGCAGCTGCGGCGGTTTCATCATCCACAGTTTCCATACGCTGTTTCGTCAGCGGTCCCGTGTCTTCGATCTCGCCGTCAGCTGACGATTTGATCACGCCGCGCGGGCCAAAAGTCTCGCGGAAGGTGCGACCGTCAGGCAAGACTGCGTCACCCGGATAGTCGATGTTTTCAGGCTCTTCCTCTGCATTCAGGTGGTAGAGGTTGCCAAAGAACTCGTCGAAGCCGTGGTTTGTTGGCAGGTGCTCATCCCGATCGCCAAGGTGGTTCTTGCCAAACTGACCGGTCGCGTAACCTTGCGCCTTCAAAAGCCCGGCAATGGTTGGATCTTCTTCCTGCATGCCAAGCTCAGCACCCGGCAGACCGACTTTGGACAAACCGGTCCGGAAAACGGATTGACCCATGATAAAGGACGACCGACCGGCTGTGCATGACTGCTCGCCGTAATAGTCGGTGAAAATCATACCCTCTTGGGCGATACGGTCGATGTTGGGCGTGCGATACCCCATCAATCCCATGGTGTAAGCGCTGACGTTGGATTGGCCAACATCATCCCCCCAAATCACGAGGATGTTGGGTTTCTCCGCGTCCTGAGCCACTGCTGCGCCCGACAACGCGACAAGCGTCGTGACCGCCACAGCCTTCAGCCGCAGTAAGTTAGTGAATGACAAGATACTGTCTCCTTTTCGCTTCGCAAGATTCTGTTTTTTTGTTGTTTTTGCACCCTCAGACTAACGCGACGATTGACATCGGGCCACCGCTAATTCCCGTTTTGCGAATTTCAGATGCAGTGGCTTAGGTCAAAACCGAATTGAGTTTTCCGTTTGTATCTGCCGCCTGGCCTGTCTCTCTTGCATGGAGGCAGGTATTGATGTGACAGTGATCGGAGGTCGGCAGAAAAATGCCTGAAATGATCGACTGCAAAAAGGAAAATAGATGAAAGCCGCAAAGTGGACCGGATGCCTTACGGCAGGATTAATGACCTGTGCAATGTCTGCGGCGGCACAGGACCGAACGTGGGACACGTCCTTTACCTTTTACTTGTGGGCGGCGGAAACGGACACGTCCATTACAACTGCTTCTGGGGTCATCGAGTCGACGTTGCCTTTCAGCGACGCACTCGAAAATCTGGATCTCGCGTTTATGGGTGCGCTTGAAACCCGGAACGGGCCATGGAGCCTGATCGGCGATTTCGCCTATACAGATCTTTCCTTTTCCAGCCCAACACCAGGCCCCGATTTTGGCGGGGCCGAGGCGGATGTGAAACTGCAGGTGTTGAATGTTTATGGATTGTACAATGTGCGGTCCTCTGACGGTTTGAGCATAGACGTGGGCGGCGGAATTCGTGATTTTGATGCAGATGTAACGCTGACGGCATTGCCGGGAACGTCGCCCGGTCAGTCTGCGAGCTTTAACAAAAACTGGGTTGATCCGGTGATTGCCGCGCGCATCACATATGAAATTTCTGATCGCTGGACCGCCGTAGGTTTTGTGGACTACGGCGGATTCCGAAGTGACAGTGAATCTTGGCAAGCGCTGATCAGCGCCCAGTATGCCATCAATGACCAGTGGAGTGTTGTGGCCGCTTATCGCTACCTCGACCTCAAGAACGGATCCCCGGATGACCGGTTCAAGTTCACGCAGTCGGGCCCGGTGTTCGGCGTACGATACGATTTTTGAAAACCGAACGGCACTGCATGCCCGTGTCCAGGGTCGCTTACCTTTGAGGACCTGGCCGGTGCGATTACAATCAAGCCGACTGCTCGTCTCGTTTGATTATAGCTGAAGCTCGGCTCGGATCAGGCTCAGCTCTATGCTGTCGGGGTTAGCTCCAATGGCGCGGTCCGCTGTTTGGCGCGCCGCATCGCGATTGCCCAGGGCGTCGTGAATTCGGATCATCATAACCCACGCCTGTTCGAGTTGGGGGTCGAGTGCAACCGCTTCTCCGAAAGCGCGCAGTGCAGTGTCCATGCGACGCGTGGTCAGACCGATGCCTGCCATCACCAGTTGCGTTTCCGGGAAATCGGTTTTCGCCAACAGGGATGCCTGCCAGTCCCGCATGGCCCCACTCAACGCCCCTGAGATGTCTCCAGGCATCTGTACGTTTCGCAGGCCAAGAAACTCACGCGCGGCAGCAATGCGAACGGTTTTGACGGGGTCATCCAACATGGTCGCCAGCACGGACAAACGCTGTGTTTCTGGCGCGCCTCTTTGAAGCCCGACAGCGGCAGCGCGCACCATCGGATCAGGATCTTCCAACATCGGCGCCAGCCGTGCGGCGAGCTCAGGCGTCGCCGCCTGTGTCAGCATTTCGAGGGCAGTGGCACGCGCAATTCCCGGCAGCGCGGTGTATTCGGCCAAGGCGGCCAGTTCATCAACGCTGCCCGTAAGGTCACGTCGACCTGCGGCGAGCGTCTGACCATAATGTGGAGCCCTGTTTGCGCTGTCAGGATACCAGCGCGCGACAGCCTCTGCGGCCCATGCGGCGGTTTGATCGCTGTGACAGTCGGTGCAGGCGTTCGGGCTGCGGGTTTCAAGGCTGAGATCAGGGCGAGGGATACGGAACGAATGGTCCCGGCGGCCATCCACCACCATGTAATCCCGCTCGATCATGTGGCAGCTTTTGCACTGCGCGCCTTCACTGTCTGCGGGATGAAAATGGTGCGACGGGTCATCATAGGACTGGAGCGATAGCGTTGGGAATTCCGTGTTTCCAGCTTCGGAATGACATTGCGTGCACAACCCGTTTCCTTCGGCGCGCAGATCGCCTGAATGCGCTTCGTGGCAATTGCTGCAGGTCACACCCTGCGCATACATTTTGGATTGCAGGAAAGAGCCATAGACATACACCTCTTCGAGAATTTGCCCGTCGGCATGGTAGGTGCCGTCGCGCAAGGTGCTGAGCCGATACGCATCATGAAAAGCTGTGCCGGGTAGTGGGTTGCCGTCTTCGAAGGGTTCGCGGCGCGCGTGGCAACTTGCGCATTGCTGCAAGGCAACTTCACCACCTTGCGACATGTCTATGGTCAGGCCGATTTCGCTCAGGCCAGTCCACGGTTCCTGAGTTGTTTCCAGTCGTTCAGCCCATGCAAGATGCGCCTCGCCCGGGCCATGACAGGCTTCGCATCCGACGCCGATCTCAGATTGGGTGCTGGAGTAACTAAGCTCAATTGGTGAGTAGTTCTTTTTGAAATCTGTCGCGTGGCATTCCGCGCAGCGTGCATTCCAATTTTTGTACGGACCCGTCCAGTGCAGGCCATCACCCCCATAAAGCTCTTGATCAGGGTACAGATGGTACCAGTGTTCTTCCTCGGTATCCCAAACCACATCAAAAGACTGCAACCTGCCGTCTTCAGTTTCCAACAGGTACTGCTGCAGCGGCTCTATCCCGACCACGCTATGCACCGGATAGCGTGTGATACGTCCGTCCGGCCCATCGGTTTCGATCATGTAAGTGTCACCGTCCATGTAAAACCGGGACATGATGCCGTTCAGCGTGAATGTGGTATTATTGAAGTCACCCAGAACGTTTGCATCGGTTGTTTCAGTCCATGCCTTTGCATGGTGCGATCCCTTCCACGCCTCGGTGGCCTCAACATGGCAATCCGCGCAGGCTGCCGATCCGACGTAGTTCGGGACAGCATCCGTCTGTGCGGTCGCTGACGTCGCCAAGCCAAGCAACAAAATGGCGGCGCGCGCGTGGTTGTAAAAACTGGGGGTCATCACACCGGGAACCTTAATAGCCACACGGATTCTCGTGTGCGTGTTAGCGTAGTCGCTGCGGCGTTGGGAACAACCGTAAAATCCTGCCCTGCCAGCACGGTACGTACTTGTTGATCTCAAACAAAGGGGTTGAGTGGAGGTAGTTTCGTAGCAGTGCCCGCGTGATTCTGGAAAATGACAGCGCGACGCTCGTTGCGGAGCTCTTGCTGGACAGTTTGCCATCTCTGCGCTGTTTCGTCTTGTGGTGCGCCGTCTCGGTATACCGTGCGCCCCAGTGCGGTGATCGCCTTTCGAAGCTCTGCACCCATTGCGAAACCGAGTTTTGACCGGTGTTCCAGCGCAAGAAACAAGCCATTCAGGTCCCGCACCGCCGCCTTCTTTTCAGCCAGACGTTGGGCGGCGATGGCTGATGTATCATATCGTTCCCGCAGGTGCTGCACACGCGGACGGACAATGGGGGACAGATAACGAACAGCGACCCAGACCAACACTGCCGCCAGGACGAGTATCAATGCCCACTGAACCAACGCTTGTCTGTCAATGGGCGCTCTGACCTGTGGCGGCTGCGCCACGACAACCGTGCGCCCCGGCAAGACGATGCTCTCAACCTCGCCACTCTCCAAATTGTACCATTCAAGCGTTATGTCTGGAAAGACGGTCGATCCGCCGCTCTGTGCGATGTAGCTCACAGTCTCGCTGCGCGTTCCAGACATGACTCCCCGCTCCAGGCTCTCGCTCACGCGGGCGTCCTCGGGATAGGGGGCGAAAGCCGCAACCGAGGTCGTGTCTTCGTTGTTCGACGCAGCCGCCGGCGGTTCTGCTGGCAGGGCACTATCCAACAACGGAGGGATGAAGAGAGCACTTGCACCCGCAACGGAAATCTCAAGGCTGCGGATAACGGCATCCCCGACGGCCAGCTCTTCTTCGCCGCCTTCCCAAGTCTGTTCTATGCTCAACCCGTTTGCGAGGATCAACGGATCGAGGCCGCTCGCGGCCTCCGGGACTGTCGCCGTGATCTGCGTGGCGGGAACCGCGACGGTTAACGGCACGTCTTCATTTGTCTCGGTGTCTTTGTAAACAATCGACAACTGCTGATCCGGAATCTCGGTGATGCCCACCTGCATTGGGTAGATGCGGTATGTCCGCTGACCCCCCGCCCACGTATCCCCATCGACCCGCTCGCTGACCGGTGATGTGCACCGCTCCGGCAGGCGACCGATCAGCCCGGGCACTTCAAAGGTCGGGAACACCGGTGGTTTCGGCATGAACGTCGGCACCAGAACTTTGACCCGCAGGATATAGGGTTGGCCGACGGTCACCTCGTCCTGTTCGGCAGTCACTTCGATCTGCGGATCCTGCGCGCTTGCCATGCCAGCAAGACAGCACATCCAAAGACCGAGTATCGCTGACCAACGCCGCATCAATCTGACCTCTGCGAGTTTTCAAGAAGAAAGCGGGTCGCGAGGAAATCGCCAACGTCGGTATCGACTGCGCGCATCCAGTCTTCGGTGCTGAGCCCCTGCGCAGGGGTTTCTGTTTCTTCTCGTTCGACTTCCGTTTCTTCGCCCTGACCGGTTTCGTTATCAAACACTGTGTCATCAGCGCCGATGCCCGCCTCTTCACCTGTGTCCGATGACAGTTGGGCGTTTTCGACATATTCGACAATCGCCCGCGCCACCTCAAGATTGGCCGCCGCAGTGGTGTCGTCCGGGTTCCGTTCCAGCGCTTTTTTAAACGCGCGTATCCCGTCGCGGTACTTGCGGCTGCGCAGCAGGGTCACACCCTCGCCAGTTGCTCCAGCGGCTGTTTCGATAAAGCCGAAGGCTTCAGCCGCTTCTTCGTAGCGACCCGAGCGCAACAGGGCGAACGCACGCTGCTCGGGGTCCTGAAACAGATCGGCGGCGCTGCTAAAGTCCTTGTTGTTCATTGCGATCTGACCTTGCTGATCAGGTGTCAGGAACCAGTCTTTCCAACTTTCTGCCTGCGCGGGCGTACTGACAGAACCGACAAGCAAGGTCGCCAGCGCCCACCGCATTGTCCAGCCGCGGCGGAACCAGGGTAGAAACAGCAACAGAGCCACCCAGGCTAGGATCCAACCCCTGTCTTCCCAGTCCTGCTGCGTATCTTCCAGAAGGGCCTCGCGATAGGCAGACAACACCTCTCTTTCGATCCGGTTCAGATCGGCATCATCGGCAGTGATGTTTACAACGGAGCTGTTTTCGATCTGGTTGAGCTGGGGCAAATCAACGCTTGATCCACCCACGACGAGAAAGATCACGGGCGGTCGGTCTGGCGCCGACGCATTGAACGCGGTCACATTGCCGGGGCTCAGGTCGTCCAGAACAAACAGGATGGCCCCCGGTGTCTCTGATCCTTCAAGTTCGGTTGTTGCGAGGGCCAGCGCCTGATCCGCGCGGTCCCCTTCCAGCGGCATCATGTCGGGGGCGAGACCGGATAGGTAGGTTTTCAGGATATTAGGGTCTTCGGTCAGGGGCGTCACCCGGTGGGCAGACCCAGCGTATGCGATCAAGGCGGTTTTGGCGCCTGCGCGCCGCTCGATCAGATCAAGGATTTTGAACGACGCGCGTTTCAACCGGGTGGGCTGCACATCGACGTTTTCCATCGACGGCGTAACCTTCAGAACGACCGCCAATGGCGCGGTTTGTGCCAGCAGCGGATTGGCCACTCGGCTCCATGTTGGGCCGGCAGCGGCGAGCGCCAGCAAGGCGAGTGTCAAGGCGACACCATCAATCGGATAGACCTTTCGCTCCTGGTCCAAGCCGACGGTTAAAGCGCGGGCAAGATGCGGCGCGATCCCCTCGGTCAGCGGGTCATCGCGCGTCTTTTGCCGTCGCACTCCCCACCACACCAGCGCCAAAGGCACCAGCGTGAGCAACCACCACGGGCGCAGGAAATGGAAAACACCAAAGAGCTCAGCCACGCCGTGCCTCCCGTGCAGAGTAGAGCATCAGGCCAAGCATCATCGTAAACCCCAGAAGGGCCGCAGCGGCAAAGGCAAAGTGGCCCAATTCTTGGCGCGGTTGAAATGTCGTTGTATCCACCAGCCTTGGGTTCAAACGATCAATTTCAGCGTATATCTCTGCCAGACCCTCTGCATCATCAGCCACATAAAACGCGCCATCCGCACGGTTGGCGATCGCCTCCAGCGTGTCGAGGTCAACGCGGTCGTCGCCACTTCCCTCAGGGTCCCCAACGCCGATCGTGAAAATCTTGACCCCTGCATTGGCGGCGATTTCCGTCGCGTTGAGCGGGCTCATTTGGCTGTTGGTGTCTGCGCCATCACTCAGCAGGACGAGCAGTTTCTGCTCAATCTCGGACGCTTCAAAGGTGCGCAAGGCCAGCCCAATGGCATCTCCCATTGCTGTGTGCGGTCCGGCCATTCCTACTTGGGTCTGCTCCATCAGTTCTGCGGCGCTTTCCAGATCTTCAGTGAACGGCGTTTGTAGGTACGCGTTGGAGCCGAATACAACCAAAGCAACCCGATCACCTTCGCGCTCTATGATAAAGTCGTTGATCACGTCCTTGACCGCATCAAGCCGTTGTAGGGGATTGCCGTCAGCATCTTTCAAATCGCGTGCGTCCATCGACCCTGAAATATCGACGGCCAGAACAAGATCTCGTGCGGACTTCTCCATCACAATTGGCTCGCCCAAGATCTGTGGTCGTGCGACGCCAACAACGGCCAAAATCCAGCACAAAATGGCGACTGTCATCTGTGCTCGGCCCCTTTTTCGGACGAGTGATCCTGAAGACGGCGTTTGGCCGGCCGCCGCTGCGATGCTCTGGAAAAAGGGCACGCGCAGCGCTTGCGCTGTTTCGCGGTACGGAGGCGCGAAATACCATACAAGCAGGGGCAGCGGCATGATCACAAATGCAAAGGGTGCGGCGAAGGACAGCATCAGAGTGCTTTCTTCGCTTGGCGGTGCATTTTGATCCAGGTTTTGGCCATTGCCGGAAGATCATTATGCGGTGGTTGCGGCGCGAAGGGTGCTTTTGCCAGAACATGGCCCGCGTCCGACCCGTTGAAGGTTGTCGTATTTGAAGTGTGATCGAGGAACTCCAGCCATTCGGCCCCTTGCAGACCCGCGACAACGTCGCGTGGAAAGGCCGCTAACGCAGTGCGCCGCAAAATATCGGATATGATGACCGGATCGTCGCCCGCTGCACGCAACTCGGCCAATGCCTCTCGGCGATATTGGGTCGCGCGGCGCCATTTCCAAAGCTTCCAGACGGCAATTCCGATCAATACGAGTATGGCCAAACCCAACCAAATCCAACCGACCGTCTGCGGCCACATCGAAACAGGCGCAGGTGCCTCTGGCAATACAAGGCGGTCGTAAAGCTCTACGAGATTGAGTTTTTCAAGGTCCTCGCTCATCTGCTCGCGCCACCTCCGCCACCGCGCCCACCCAGCAGTCGCAACAGTTGCGGCAGGGTTTCCTGTGCAGTGGTCAAAGGCACCACAGGCACGGCATATTTGGAGGAAAAACGGAACAGTGATGCCAAGCGACCAGTGCTGAAGTCTGCCAGTTTCCGGCGCACTGTCTCATCGCCAATATTGACCTGAGCTTGCAGGGTGCCGTCGGAGACTACGATGTCCATGTCCGGAGGCAGCTGTTCTGAGGTCGGATCGAGGACACTGAACAGGATCAATTCGTTGTGCTGTGCAATCGTGCGCAAGTTCTTTTCGGTTTCGGCATCCCACCCATCAAAATCGCTGAAGACGATGACCAACGCACCAGATTTCACAATGCGCGCCGCAGCGCTGATAGGCTTGCTCAGTGGAATGGAGTCAACCAAAGGCGCATTCGCGTGCAAACTGCAATTCGCCTCGGCCAGACGGTCTAGAAACCTGTTGAGCGATCGAGCCGAGGAGCGTGGTCGTACTTCCTGCCACCCTTCGTCATCGAAAATGATGCCGCCGACTCGGTCGCCTTTGTCACGCACACGAAAGGCGGCCAGTGCCGCCGCCTCTGCCGCCGTCACGGATTTCATGTTCAGCGCACTGCCAAAGTACATCGACATGCGCTGATCTACGATGAGCATGACAGGGCGGTCTCTCTCTTCGGTGTAGACTCGCACATAGGGCGCGCCTGTTCGTGCCGTGACCTTCCAATCAATGGTGCGCACGTCGTCGCCAACGGCGTAGTGGCGCAATTCTTCGAAGTTCAGGCCTCTGCCCTTGATCTTGGAGGCGTGCTGGCCATTCAGAATACTGTGTGAGGGTTGGCGTGGCCGAAATGAAATTGCACGTGCACGCCCTTTCAGTCCGCGCAGATGCGCAAGATCGACGTGTATGCGAGGGTCGCGGTTGCCGGGCATGGACAGTCCTATGGCAAGGCCACTTTCGACAGAAGCATGTCTGTCACATCGTCCGCCGAGACGCCGTCACCTTGAGCCTCATAGGACAGCGTCAAGCGGTGGCGCAACACGTCATGGGCGACGGCCCGCACATCTTGCGGGTCGACATAGTCCCGCCCGGCGAGCCACGCATGCGCCCTGCCGCATTTGTCAAAGGCAAGTGACGCACGCGGGCTCGCGCCGATTTCTATCCACCGCCCGAGGTCTTCGGAAAGGGCGGCGGGGGTCCGCGTGCCGTAGACCAGATCGGCGATGTAGCGTTCCATCGGTTCTGACACATGAATTTGAGCGATTTCAGCTCGCGCCTCGAACACCGCGCTCTGAGGAATGGCGACCGGTGCGTCTGTCTGGCCAGTCGCGGTGCCCGCTGCCTCTTGTTGCTTGGCGGCCTCCTCTGCGCGCACCAGACGGATCACTTCAACTTCATCTTCCACCGGTGGATAATCGACGCGGACATGCATCAGAAACCGGTCCATCTGCGCTTCTGGCAGAGGGTAGGTGCCTTCTTGCTCAATTGGGTTTTGAGTGGCCATGACAATGAATAGCGGCGGCATTTTGTGGGTGGTTCCCGCAACGGTAACCTGCCTTTCTTCCATGGCCTCCAAAAGGGCTGCCTGTACTTTGGCAGGCGCACGGTTGATTTCATCCGCAAGCACAATGTTGGCAAAGATCGGGCCGGGGTCGAATTTGAATTCGGCCCCTTCAGGTCCTTGATGGTAGACTTCGGTGCCAGTGACATCAGACGGCAGCAGGTCTGGCGTGAACTGAATTCGGCTGAACTCGGCATCCATATTCTTGGCCATCGCTTTGACGGCGCGTGTCTTGGCAAGACCAGGCAGCCCCTCGATCAGCAGATTGCCATTGGCCAGCAGGCCGATCACCAGCCGTTCCACAACGTCTTTTTGCCCGATGATAGAGCGCCCCATGCGCGTTTTGAGGTCTTCGATCTGTAAAAGAGCAGTCACAACAGGGTCCATTCACGATAGGTATATTGGTCCCAGCGTATCATCAGGTCCCCGTTCTGATTGGCAAGCTGAATCTATGGTTGACTTTGGCTTGTGTGGCGAGGCTGGCGCGCTGTGATGTGCGTTTGGAGTCATCGTATATGCTGCAGGATAGCAAGTACGATCGCCTGAAGTGAGCCCTCAGAATGTCGATACAAATCGAATAAAGGAGGACTGCGTGTCGCGCTCTTGGCACGCCAAATGCCCCTTCAAACTCCTGTTTGATAACAGCAGTCTTTGCAATAATGATAAAATTGGTGATGCTTTGTATGCGACAGTAGACCAAAAATTGAGGGCATATAGTATTGGTACAATTGATCCAACCTATGTCTGACGTGGCATGCCCTTCTCGCAGGTCCTTCTTGTGAGACTACTTACTCGCCTTTTTGCCATGCTGCTTGCGCTTACCTGCTTTGCTCCTCTGCAATTGATGGCGCAGGACGCACCAGAGTCCAACCCGGCCAATATTCAAGATGAGGCGGTCGAAAACGACGTTTTCGTGGCTCCCGTTGTCATTGAAGGTGAAACGCTCTTTCATGTACGAGGCAGCAGCGTGTTGCCCGCAAGCGAACGGGCAGCAGCCGTCGAAGGTCGTATTTATGATCTGGCAGAACTTCCTGAAACGACGCCGCTCCGTTTCGATGTGCGAGAAATCGAGTTTGGGACCGCTGTCTTTGCAAACGGTCGCATGATCACTGTTGTTACCGCGACGGATGCGGAATTCGAGCAGTTCGAGATTGATGTCTTAGCACAGCTGCAACTAGAGGCCATCCAAGCCGCACTTGAAGGATACAGAGAAGGCCGCTCCAATGAAGCGCGCGTAGACAGTGCTCTTGGTGCAGTGGCCTTGACTGTCGGGTTTTTGATTATCACCCTGCTTTTCTTTCGGCGGCGGCACCGGCTGACCCGGGCCGTCGGACGATTGACCGAACGCCGATTTAGTCAAGTTGAAGAGGCGACCAAGTCAGTTGTGCAAGGCAAAGCTGTCGCGCGCCTTGTCAGTTTTGGATCCAATGTCGTTCTTTGGGTCATTTATCTGTTTGTGCTCTACTATTACCTGTCCGTCGTGCTTTTGTCCTTTGCCGAGACGCGCCCATTTGCGCAGATCCTGCTAGACAACGTGTCCGGACCGTTGATCGGCGTCATACTCGGTTTTCTGGGGTACATCCCAAGCCTGATCATGCTGTTCATCATCGTGCTGATCACCCGTTATGCAATACGCGGAGTTCGGATCGTGCTCGACAACGTCGAGGCGGGTATATTCGATTGGAAAAACTTTGAGCCGCATTGGGTCAATCCGACCTACAACATCGCTCGTGTTCTTATCATCGCAATCGCAATTGTGTTTGCTTACCCGTACATTCCGGGCTCAGACTCGCGCGCCTTTCAGGGTCTGACTATCCTCGCAGGTGTGATCGTTTCGCTGGGGTCAAACACTGTTGTCAGTAATATGATGGCTGGATTGTTTGTCGTCTATCGGCGCAGCACAAACATTGGGGATCGCATCAAAGTTGGAGACCAAGTCGGGGACGTTGTTGAAATCAAACTGATGGAAACATTGGTAAAGTCGATCAAGAACGAGATGATCAGCATCCCGAACGCGCAACTGCTCAACTCCGAGGTCACCAACTATTCCCGCACGATCGACGGGCGCGGGCTAATGGTCCATACCACGGTCGGCATTGGCTACGAAGAACCGCAAGACAAGGTCGAAGCGATGCTGATCGAAGCCGCCAAGCGCACGAAACATCTGAAATCGACACCACAGCCTTTTGTGCTTTGGGTGGCGTTGGCCGACTATGCGATTAACTATCAGATAAACGCGTTTACGACGCGTGGTTCGAGTTTGCCGAAAATCTATTCGGACCTGCACAAAAACATTGTGAGCGTGTTCAACGAGAATGGCGTTCAGATTATGACGCCATCCTACATGTCTGACCCTGCCGAACCTAAAGTGCCACAGGAAGAGTGGGATGGTGTGCTCGCATCAATACACAAATGATGTTCGCCTTGAACAAAAAACGCTGAGACGGTTTGAATTGGAACGGAGACGAAAATGACATTGAGCAAGCTTACCGCATTCTCATGCGAACAGGGCGATGCGAAGATGCGCGAAGACGAAATTCAGTTTCAATCTGCGGATAACGACTGGGGTTCTGACAAAATGAAGATCAGCAAGCCCGAGCCATGCAAGCGGTCCTTCTTTGTGAGTTTGCCCCCTGGATTTCATACCGATTTTCGTTTTGCAGACAGAGAACAAACAATCGTTTGTCTCAGTGGAAAATTTAGGATCGCGACTCCCGAAGGGGCATTTTTTGAAAAGGGCGCAGGCAGCTTGATGCATTTGGAACGTGGCGAAGTCTCAACCCATGATTTCGAAGTGCTTGGCGATGAATCCGCGTATTTCATGATTGTTCAGGTCGATTAGCGTATCGCAATCTCTTCCCATCCTGCGTGTAAGGCTGACTGCAAAAACCTGTTTCGCGACGGTTATTTTCATTCGACTTTTGGTGCGCCGACTTGTGATGACCATCGCAGCGCACGCTCTCATGGGTTCATGTGTTGGCAATATCACAGTATGATTTAACCGTGGTTTGAACCAATGAGGTTGCTATGCACCGTATCGCCATCTTTCTGCTTGCTTCCACTCTTCCTGTTTCTGCATTGGCAGCCGACGTTTGGCAGACTGCCGGTGACTGGACCATCCTGATCCACGACGAAGAAGCAAACAAATGCTTTGCCTCGCGCGAATTGGATGACGGCAGTGAAGTTCAAATAGGGGCTGAACCCACCTTGGATGGGGGTTACTTCGCCATTTACAACCCCTCTTGGACCCACATTGAAGAGGGCCAGGACGGTACGGTTGAGTTCGATTTTGGCATCGCTCGTTTTGGCGGAGAGGCACGTGGTAGCATTGAGGACGGGGTGCCGGGTGGGTACGCCTTCTTTAACAATCCCGCGTTTGTGCAGCAATTTGCTCGCAGTCAGACTGTGAAAATCATCGGCTCACAAGGCAATACATTTGAATTGGACCTAACTGGCACCAGCAATGCCGTTCGCGGCGTCCTGGCCTGTCAGGATGCGCAGCCAGAGCCGGAATTGGTGAGTGAATAGCGCACCTATTGCAGTTGGAGGATGTCCGGTTGGCACGGTTGCCGGCCTGCAGGCATCTGATCGGCCCCATCTGCGCGCCGGCTGCGTGAACCGCCAATATCCAGTTTGAAACGCGGATCAGAAAGCTTGCCATTGACCTCAAATGGCCACGCTGAGCGAGACAGTGGGCGGCCTACACGGCGCGGTTCGGCCCTTATTGAGATTGAATCGCCGATCCAGTCAACCGCGCCACGGGCAACCAGCTGGACGCTCTCTGTCTCGGCTACGATGGAGTCAAAGGATACTGCGCCGGCAGTGATCCTGACCGGAGCATTCACACAGACCACGTTGGTGTACCCTTGCCGAATTTCTTGAGAAAACAGCCATGGGAAAATGCCCAGTCCGGCGAGTTCAAGCAGACTTGTCGCGATCCGTCCTTGTGACATGGCAATAGACGCCGAACCCGTCATCGAATTCAAAAATGCATCGACCGAGGTCACGTTCCCTCCGACGCTGAATTGACCTCTCAGTGCGCCGCTTGCGTTGAATTGGATCCCAGCACCCGTCAGAATGTCAGTCAGGTTCCAACCGGAGGTCGCGCCCGCAATCGACACATATTGGGGCGCTTCAATCACATCCATGGCCGCTTCAAAGTTGAAATATCCGCCACCATAGTTGAATTCCAAAGGTCCCAGACGTGCTTTTCCACCCTCAGAAACAAATTCGCTTGAGACGCGTGTAATGCCTTGGACGCCCGAGATTTCCTTAAAATCGATCAGGCCATAGATGTCGGTTTCGCGAAGAAACTCGTTGGGATCTAACAACTTATCATCGTCACTTGCAGGGATAACAAGTGGCTGCAATTCGACACCGCCGCTACCGGCTGGAGTTTGGGTTTCGGGTGAAGCTTCATTGGTTTCTGGCAACACAAGCGGTTGCAATTCAACGTCCACCGTCCGTTCGCTGTCGTTTTCTTGTGCCGGTTCTTTTCCGATTTTGGACAGTTCGGTTATGCCGGCCAGAGCGTTTTTGAGGTCGGAGATTGCCATGTTCTCGCTGGTGATTTCGGAGGTGATTTTGTCTCGCCCTTCTTCCTTCGCGAATTCAATCGAGCCTGTCAGTTCGGACTGCCCCGCGCCAAGGCCCAACGATCCGTTCCACTGGCCTTCCTCTCCGCGGATCGAAAGATTGACGCCCAATGGACCCGTATCCACAGGCTTGAGTTTCAGGGCGTCAAAAAATGCTTTGCCGTTTTCCAGACCCACGGCGACATCCACAACCGACCCGTTCAGCGTTGTGACGTCGCCGACCGCGATCTTGGCATCAAACTCCCAAACTTCAGTATCGACGGATTTTGCAATCAACTCGGTAAGGCTCAAGGCACCTTTCGCGTCATCGACGGTGAATTGGGCTTGGATGCCGCCAAACTGTTCTGCGATGTCCTCGCTCAGGGTGGTGAGAAGCAAAGTGGCGGAGGCGTCAATCTCCCCCTCGAGATCAAGATCCTTAAGCTGAAGAACGTTGTTGATGTTTCCACGAGCCACGAGAACCGGTCTTTCCAATGGTCCCGCTTGCAAGGTGATGTCCTGCAGGGCCAGCGTCCCTTCTTCTGTGCGGCGAATTCTTCCGATCGATACCGGACCAACTTGATCCAGCCCCTGCTCAAAGGCGTTTGTCGCCAGCAGCAGATTTTCCAACTCCAGCGCGGAATTCTCGCTGATTATGTGTGTGGAAATTTTCGTGAGCTTCAGGTCTGCAAGATCAGCGGCATTTGCTGGTGGTTGGTTTTCAGGGTGAAGGCGCGCGTCAAATTGAAGATCAAAGCCATCAAGCGCGCCTAGGTTATCGATGTCACCCATAAGAGTGATAAGTTGCCCCTTTTCCAAATTCACAGCCGCATTGATGTCGGAAAAGGCGCTGATGCCGGCACTTCGGTTTACGGACAGTTGCAACTCGGCGCTGCCGTCGACCCCTCCCTTCAGCTTCAGGACGTCAAACAGTTCTTGCATGCTGCCAACGTCAAGGATCAGTTGGGCGGTATAACCTCCGCCGTCTTCAACAGGTGTGACATCCCCGTCAAAACTCAGCTTGCTTGCTCCAAAAGTTGCAATGTTGGTGAAGGATCCTGACTCTGGATACGCACCATCTAACGCGAAAGGCTGACCATTTACCTTCCCGCGACCGATGACGCCAAGCGTTGAATCTCCCTCCAACTGATTGAGCGACAGTTCTTCCAGTTCAAAGTCATATTCGAAACCAGACGTCTCATCATCGATGATCAAGCGCACATTGGTGAACGCAACGGATCTTGTTCTCAGGAAAGACAAAACACTCGACTTGCCATCTTCCTCTGCTTGTTCTGCTGGCGTTTCGGGCAAAGGTGCCTCGGCGGCGCCTTCGAGTTGTTCGGCTCGGCCCCGTCTTTCGATTGGATTAAAACTTGTTGTTCCATCGTTGCTTCGCAGCAAAGCAACGCGCAGTCCGTCGATGAACAAATTGTTCAGGTCGATGCGGCGATCAAGCAGAGATACAAGATTGATATCGAATTCAAGCGAGTTCAGCGTTGCCAGATCAAGGTCGGGCATGTTTTCGCTCGGAATTTGAACGCCGCTCACGCTTACCCTGCTCACGCGGGATACTGCAATCCGTGCATCGCCATTCACCAAGACCGGTTGACCAATCTGATCTGACAGCACTTGGGCAACAAGTGCAGTGCGAAAGTTGCTGAAATAGGGAACTGCAAGCACGGACCAGGCGAATACGACTGCAGCCATAACTAGTAGACCCACACCTAGAGTCAGTCGGACAATCCAGCGCTTCATAGTCTACCTCCACCTGTCAGCCTAACAGTAAAAAAGTGGACTTGTGTACAAACGTCAAAGGCTGGATCGGTTTTTGGAGTCAAAACATCTCTTTCGCAGAAGACAAAGGAATTAGGGTGCTTGCGACCTCGACTGATCGCTGCTTTGACGCGGACCGGTCCTCGATTCAACAGATAAGCTCGGTCGAGATGCGCAGCCGTCTTTCGTTCTGTATCGCAGATGTCTAGGGGCGCCTGACATCGCTTGGGGGTCGTCCGGTCCAACTCCGGTAGGCGGTGCTAAACGAACTGCTGTCGGCATAGCCCAACAGGAATGCGATCTGGGTCAGAGACAAGTCGCTGTCTTGAATGTAACGTGTCGCAAGCGCCTCGCGCAGATTGACCAGCAAGAAACTATAAGACAGATCAATCTCCGCCAGTCTGCGCGACAACGTGCGGACACTCATGCCGAGGTCCATGGCAATGGAGTTGGCACCAACGTCACCCGACGAGAGACGCGCGAGTATCGCTTTCTCAACCTCTTCCTGAAGCTCTGGACGGTTTGTACCGGCGCTGTTCAGGGCCTCAGTCGCAATTTCCTTGAGAAGGCGCAGCAGCTTTTCATCGGCGTCGACGATCGGGCAGTCGAGGTCTGCGATCTTGAATGAAATGGTGTTTGAGCGCCTGCCAAAAGAAGCCCCACAGCCAAAGAAACGCTCGATTTCTTCGATGTGGGCGTTCCTTGGATGAATGAACGATACGCTGTCACACCAGATTGGTGCCTTGGTGATCTGGCGCAGGGCAGACACGCAAATCACTGCAGCACACTCGACATATTGCCGACGCGGTATCGACGGTGGCAGGTGGTAGTACCACGTCATCTGCCCTCCGTCCTCGAACAGGCTCAGATCATATTCGACGGCGTCACTGTAAACGCGGGCGTAGGCGGCAATGTTTCGCACAAAATCACGAACCGTTGGGGCGTTGATGCCGACATAGGCAACCAGCCCTGCGTCGCGGACGTCAACTTTTTGACCGACGTGGAATCCGAGAAGGTCGTCGTCGCATCTGTCTGCCGCCAATTCAAACAGTGCCGCAATGTTTCCAAAGGGGACCTTTGTTGCTTTTGTGCCGGGCACCCCGTTCTTAAACCCGGCTTCTTGCAGAAGTGCGGCGACGTTCCGGCCCGTCGATTCAAAGTGATCGGCGAGCACAGGCACCCAAGTGGGACTATGCAACGCAGGGTGCGCTGTGGGTGAGGCCATATGTGTCTGGGTCCACATCGTTGGAAAATTCAAATCGACGCAAGACTACCGTCCAGAAAGAAAAGTTCAATTCCAACTATTGGCGAGAATGCCGAACAGGCACAGCCTGTCGCACGTGGTATTAAACAGTAGGCGTGGTCCAACGACGCCGTCAACCAGTTGCGAAATTAAGCTTCGACTTTTGCGCAGCGAAGCTTTCATTTCTTACGATGTTTTCGGACACCACCGGTACCACAACGCCGTGTGCCTGAAGAAATTTTTGCGATTTTCTGCGGAAAATTGGTGCCCAGAAGAGGCATAATAGTCCCTTTCATAGGGCTTCATAGAGTTTCACCTCCAAAATGCCATCTGCCTGAAAACTGTTGAATTTCAACGCTTTGAATTTCGCATTGCTTCATTTTGCGTCATAGTGTTTCATGAAAAAACGGCGGATATTTTGGCGGATAAAAATGGCAGAGAATAAACTGCACGCAACAACGATAAAGAGCGCAGGTCCCGGACTCCACGGCGACGGCGGTGGGCTCTACCTCAAAAAGCAGACTGCGACTGTGGGCCAGTGGCACTACAGATACTCTTTCGCTGGTTCCAGGGTGGAAATGGGACTCGGCGGCTGGCCTGCAGTCAGCTTGAGTGAAGCACGTGACCTCCGCAATGGATATCGGACGTTTCTCAAGACAACCCGTAAAGACCCCCGTGCGGAAAGAGATCGCCAAAAGCGCGAGGCCGAAATTGCGCGAGGCTCCACTCTCTCCCAAATCATCGACGATAAGTTCGAGGCAACAAAGGCTGGTTTGAAAGGCGACGCGAACGCCGCACGCTGGCGTAGCCCACTCGATCTGCACGTGAGCCCAGCGTTAGGGCACGTTCCGATTGCCGATATTACTCAGCACGACATTGCTGCCGCCCTCAAACCGATCTGGAAGTCAAAAGCCGTCACGGCCCGGAAATGCGTAAACAGGTTGTCTCTTGTATTCGACCACGCCGAAGCGCACGGACACCCAGTGTCTCGACAGACTATTCGTGCGGCTAGGAACCTTCTGGGAGAACAAGGGCACAAGGAAACCAACATTCCTGCGATGTCCTGGGCCGAAGTGCCGGCTTTCTATCAATCGCTTGGAGACAGCCCTGTCGAACTCGCTTTGCGGCTTCTGATCCTCACGGCAGTCAGGTCGCGGCCAGTCCGTTTTGCCCGATCCGAACAGATTGATGCGGATGTGTGGCAGATACCAGCTGAACAGGTCAAAGGAAGGGCTGGGCAACCGCAAGCCTTCGAGGTGCCTTTGTCGTCAGAGGCTCAACCGGTTTTGCTAGCGGCGGCGGCATTCAGTCGCGATGGATGGCTTTTCCCGGGGCAACGCCGCGGCGTCGTCTCGGATATGGCGATGGCTGCCTTGATGCAACGTCGCGAGCTTGACGCCCGGCCGCACGGTTTTCGTTCCAGCTTTCGGACTTGGGCAGGGGAGGCAACCGAGACGCCACGAGAGGTGGCGGAAGCGTGCCTCGGGCATGCCGTCGGCAGTGCCGTCGAGCGCGCCTATCAGCGCGGGAAACTGCTCGATAGGCGGCGTGTTCTCATGGACAAGTGGGCGGGCTTTGTAACGGGTGAGACTGCTAGCGTGGTCGCGATCCATGGGTGAGAAAGCTGACGAATTGCATTGGGGCGGTTTGCTCTGGCAGCGAGGCAAGGACGAGCCCTATTTCCTTCGAGACGGGAAGGATGGGCCAGAAACTGAGATTGAGCTACTATTTCGAACGAAAGATAGCTGTGAAAAAGTCGTGAGAAGGATGAAGGCGACTTGCTTCGAGAGTGCCATAAAAAGGCTGCGTGAGAACATCGACCCTGATCTCGCTGACCTGTCCATTTTGGAAATCGCTGATCGTGACGGCTCCGAACCAGACGACAGAGACATCCCTATCTTTGCTGCGGTTCGGGCATTTGAATTGGCCATTCATCAGAACCAGTTGAAACTGAGGGAGCAACAGTGGGAAACCCGATCAGAGCTCGCGCACAATGACCATGCGGTCGATCTTGAGTCCGAATATGCTCGTGCCTTCATCGAGTTGATTGGGATAGACGTTAACCGGTTGACCGACCGACAACAAAGGCGCCTTGCAAGTGACTGCGCACTTATGCGCCCTTCCAACCTACCGGTCAATTCTGCGCTCACGAAGCTGGCAAAAACGCTGTCAAAACTCCAGCAAGACCTTGCACACCTTACTGAAGTGTTAGAGGGCATTCCTAATTTCGCTTATTCTATCATTCCGCACGATCGAGACGTTTCGCCTGTTTCCCTTGCAAGCGACCTAAGGTTCGTACTTTCACAACTGGAAAGAGATGCCTTGCTTGCACGAGGGTCGCCACATGGCGCCCGCAGAGGCGCCGAACTTGAGCGGGACCAAATCTTGAAAACTCTTACCAAGGCATGGTTGTATTGGAATTCCTTCGGTCGCGAGACTAAAGATCTCGGATTTTCTTTACCAGAGCCTGATCAGGGCGAGACCTTTCAAAATCAAATGGCCCGCCTGATACCTGACACGAAGAGTTCTGGCGCAGCTAGCAACCGGGGCGTGTGGGAGTTCTTGAAGGACTACTTTGAACGCCTCAAAGGTGAGAAGCCCCAAAAGCTCCACGAGGCAGAATACCTTTTTTGGGCCAAAGACCCAACCTCTGCGGCGTCCCGCCAATTGGTTCTGAAGGTCCGGCAAGAGTTGATGGCACGAGAAATAGACCGTCGAATTTGGTTAAAGTACTGAAACCATGACGAAATAATAGGTCCATACAGGAACTTACTCTCCCTTTTACAGGAAATTACTCCGATGCCATCTTCACCGTAACCGATCAAAACGGAGGCGGCGAAGACCCATGGAATCCAACGACAAAACGCCCACGAAAGCCAGTAAACGCGCCCAAAAATCACCGGTCGATTTTTCCAAGTTTGGCGATGTCGACCCTGTAATTACTCAGCCCGTAGCGGGCCAGTTTTTTGGGCGTACGTCTCACAATGGTGTGCTTGATCTGGTGGAGCAAGGTATTCTTCCACCGCCCCTGAAGTTTGGGAACCGTAACCACTGGTTCCTGTCCCAGATCAAAGCAGGCCTGGCCAAGCTCAAGCAGCGCCAGGCTGCACAAGCGGATCCCTCACAAGACCAGGCGGCATAATCCGATGAGTTTGCCGTTCTTCCCCATGTACCCCACAGATTTCGAGGCAAAAACCTCGCATCTGACGCTTGCTGAGGACGGCGCCTACAATCGACTCCTGCGCATCTGCTGGATGACGCCAGGTTGCTCGATTCCGAATGACCAAGCTTGGATCATGCGCCGCCTGCGAGTCGATCAGAACACCTTCGTCACCGTAGTGCAGGTTGTAATTGACGAATTCTTTGACGTGGACAATGGACGACTTAGCAATGCCAAGCTTGCCCGAATTTTTGCGGAAACGACTGCGGCGCACAAAAAGCGAGTACTCGCAGGATCGAAAGGCGGAAAATCTAGAGCACTGAAAGCAAACAATAAAGTTTCAAGCAATGCAGTAGCAAAGCCCAAGCAACCAGAACCAGAACCAGAACTATACAATAGGGAACCTAAAGGTTCCTTGTCTGGTTTTGGCGATTTCTGGGAAATCTGGCCGGTCAAGCTTGGCAAGGACGCCGCCAAGTCTGCCTGGCGAAAAGTTAGCGTAGAAAACCGCCGATTGGCCTATGTCGCTGTTCGCGACGGATGGTTTGATCGATGGCAATCGTCACATCCCGACGCCAATCCAATCCACGCATCCACATTCTTGAACAAAAAACGGTGGACCGATGAGTTCGCCCCCCAGTTCAAAGCAATCTCCGGAGGTTCAAATGGCCGAACTGCCAGCAAATCAGAAACCCGAATTTCAGCTTTCGTCGGCGGAGCTTCAGGTGCGGGCTGAGCATCGCAAGTGGATTGGCGGCCGTGCGCTGACGCTCCTGTCCCACTAATGGCGCGAGGACGACGACGCGGCGCTCTTGGAGGCTATGGGCAAGGACTGGGCTGATGTGCTGGAGGGCATCCCCGAAATGTACATCCAGCAAGCCTGTATTCGCTACCAGCGGGAAGAGCCTCGCCGCAAACCCACACCGGGCGCGATCTACCAGATGGCACTCGAGGCCATGCCCATGCCGAAGATTGTCCATCGCAAAGTACCGGAAACCAAGCCACGCATTCCCTGCGATCCGGCGGTTGCTGAGAAAATCTGCGATGACGCAGGCTATACACCGAAGAGGTTCACCGATGCTTGACGGCAATGACACCAGAGCGACTTTGAGCCTCGATCAGCGCCTCGTGCTCGAGAACCAGGTTCTTCCTACCGCCGCGCGTTGGGTCCGCGACTACCCACCGGGCAGCGTTTTGCACCGTCAGGGGATGCAAACGCTTCGGTATTGGGGCGAGGTCGCAGAATGAGCACTTCTGGCATCAAACAACAAGCGGCCCGCCCTTGGTCCGACTGGATTGTCCACGAAGGAGGCAAGCTGCGCGCGGGTCGGCCAGGCGATCTGATCGAGATTTCGTTCGTGCGGATTGCTCCGCAAGGCCTCATCTGGTTTAGCGACCAGTTTTTTCTTGAAGAATTCCACTTCGACCTTTCTTGGGATGATTGGCGAGATTGGGCAATCGTGGCCTATCGCTTTCAAAAGCCCTGCGAGCGCTCGCTGAATGCCATCCGGTGCCTACGCGAGATCACCCGAGATCCGGAGGGGTTCGCGGCCGCGCACAAATGGCGAGATTTTCGTAAGGACGTAAACGGCGAAAAGGAACGGATACCAATCCTCAAGTCGTCTACTCGCAAGGGACAAAGCTGATGTCAAAATCTGGTCTTCTTGGAAATGGCAGTCGGCCGCAGCCGGCTTTTGCGGACAACTCTACAATGATGGGTCGCGTACCAGGTGGTGTGCTTCCAGAGCGCGGATCGCGCGATCAATACGACATTGTGCAACAATTGCTTCAATCGAGTATGGGGCTGGCACCCATCAGCGGTTCACCCTTAATCGCGGCTCTGACACCAATGATTGGTGGTGCGATCGGAACGCGCACCAAGGGTCTCTATCGCGATGGGCAGGAACAGCGGGACAACGACGCAATTGAACAACTGCTTTCGACGATGGCGCCGGCCCACCCTGCTGTACTGCCAGGATCGCGCAACCCAAACTACGGCGCGATGGCCGCGACGGGTGGGCCAACACGTGCTGCGGCAAGTATGCCCGGCAACGAACGCGAACTGTTGGCGCTGACTCTCGCAGCAGAGGCTGGTGGTGAGGGACTGGACGGCATGCTTGCTGCTGGATCTGTAATCGCAAATCGCGTCAATGCTGGGGGGTATGGCGACGGGCTTTCGGGTGTCATCATGAAGCCCGGTCAGTTCTCTGCTTGGAACAGCCTTACTGGCTACGCTGGAGGTGAGGGCGGCCTCGACATGGACAGCATCCGTCCGTCCGCTGAAGCGTACCAGGCCGCTGACATGATCTTGTCCGGAAACTACCAAGACCCCACGGGTGGTGCGACGCACTACTACAATCCATCTGCGGCCAACCCAGACTGGGGTCAGCGGGCCGGTGGGCAGTGGCAGCGCATTGGCAACCACGTGTTTGGTCGCGCGGATGGAGAGGGCCGAACGCCGGCACGTGACGCAGCTGGTCGACTTGCCTCTGGAGATTTCTCAACACTGTCAGGCTTGGGCGTACAGCCGATGAATCAGGACAGCATGCGCACACTGATCACCCTAATGAACAACACCGAGGTGTCAGATCCGATCCGCGACATTGCTTGGACGATGATGGGTGAAGCAATGGACAACCGTAGCGGTCTCTCTCCTCGTGAACAGATCGGCTTGGCACGTGACATGTTAGGTCTTGAAGCAGCGATGGCGCCGCAAAGGTCTAACGGTCGATTCCGGACCGCGACTCCAGAAGAGGCTGCAGCAAACGGAGCAACTGCGGGGCAGATCGGGCCGGATGGTCGCTTCTATCCATCGGGTCCCAACACTGCATCTGGAAACGCGGGTCTGCAACGACAGCAAAACGAGGCAACAACGATCATAGAGCGAGCGCTGGCTGAACTGACCAACCCGTTTACTGGGCTTAACCGCGAAGAGGGAATGGCGCTGCTGGCCAGCGATCCTGTTTATGCTCGGCAATTCGAAATCCTCGGAATTGATCGAGACGAACTTGTTCGGGTGCAGGAAGAGCGGCGGGCGCGAGAAGAAGCAGAGATTGCCTATGAGCGAGACCAAAAGCTCCTGAACGACTGGAACCCATTCAACAACCCTAAAAATTCCGCGCCAAACCCTGCTCCTCTTCTTCATACAGACAAAGACCCCCTTGGTATCCGATGATGGCTACGGAGCAAACGCCAGCAGTCTTACTGAACGGGTTGAAGGCCTGGTTCTCCGTCATGAAGATCAAGGATCCAAGCCCTAAACACTGGAAGCAGTTTCTGGAGTATGTCGAGGTCATCCCCACGATCGAAAAAGATGCTGACTACCTGCATTTTCTCGCCGAGTTGAATAGTGCCGAATGCAGCGTGATCCATCGGGTAGCGTCGGGTATTACACATGGTGACAAAGGTAATGAAACCGGCGACCCGGCCTTTATCTGGTTCACCGTATTGGCCATCAAACTGATGTGCTTCGAACTGAACACGGAGCGTTTTGACTTTGTCCGCAACAGGTTTCACTGGATGCTTGATGCCGTCAGACAAGAGGGTGCAGCGGCCAGCGTTCCGTTTGATTCCCTGCCGGATGTCGTGAATTCCATCACAGAAAAAAACGCATGAACCGGTCGAGGAACGGTTGCTTTCGCATCACTGCCGCCAACCGCGGGGCAGCGCTTGGGGAGAGTGGTGCAAGTCTTCAGACCGCGCAAATGGCGAGCCAATAAACCAAGGAAATGCTCTCTATGTTGTCTAACGTCGGGGCCGCGCGGATCCTGTCTGATGCGGTCACCGATCCGGAGTTGATGAAGGACCTGCTCCTAGCCGTCGACACGCGCGCAGCAGTGAAAGCGGTTGAAGACCGCCTGCCAAAATACATCGTTGGAGCTGCGATTGGTGCGGGGAAGAATCTGAAGGAAGATGACGAGACAGTTCGACCCTAATCATTGTGTGCTACTCGGAAACGTAAGAACCGAAACAGAGATCGGCGGCTTCCACATCGTCCTAAATTCATCAAGGTTGTCTAAGGGACATTCTCTGCCTCTCAATTGCGCTGGCCATATGTGCAGGTAGCTTTGCGACATGGGACGAATTGGGAGTATGTAGAAAGCCCAAATTTCACATCTAGTGCATAATACCCACTCTCTGCCTCAAAGTAGACGTTGCTTCGCCTTGCTTATTTGACCGCATTGCGAGGCATTTCTGCCGTTTGAAAAATTTTCCAAAGTCTGCATTTAACGCATCGCATCTGCGGCGAGGACACCACAGCTTACAAGCGGTTATTCGTTGGATCAGGCCACTTTCCAATTGACTTCAATCCGCAATTCAGCGGCGAAGATCAACGCGAACAAAACCTAGTGCCCTTTAGATGTGCCGGTTTCAACTGTCGGTAACGCAGTACCTGGTATTGTGCCTTTGAAAGATCCCTTGCTGGCAATGTGGATCTGCTCAGTCCTGTCCAATTCGTCGGCGAAGTATGCCACTTCGAGTGCGTCCTGTTTATACGATCCTAAGAGCGGGTCCACACAAGCTTTATCAAAGCCCATGTTAGCCGATTCCAGAAAAACCGGAGAGCTAACCGGATAGACCGCTCCAAACTGTTGCACTTCATTGAAAGCCAGCAAAACGCCCCGCATCCGTGCAACGAGGCGACCATCTTTGAGATGCTCGATGGCCGGACGGGACAGAGACAGAACGCGCATGAGACCCTCATCTTGCGTTGTCAACTGCAGGTTGGAGGATGTCGAGGAACAATCAACTTGGCCTGAGAAACGGTACTCATAGCGCGTCTGGTCTGGTCCCACGTTCACTTGGAATTCCCTGAAGGACAGTTCGCGCGGGCCTTTTTCAATATGCAGCGCACTGAGGATGATCCGATCAATACTGTCGAATGATCGGCGCGCTAAAAAGAAGGTGCCAAGCGCGCCATGGGGAAGGGTCGGCACGTCCTGATCAGGGTTACCACTATCGTCATCTTCGTGAAGTCTGACACCGAGCGCGGTTTCGATCTTTCGCAAGGTTTCGACGTTTACTGCCGAACCTGCCAGCAATCGGTCAATTGACTTACGGCTGACCTTTGCTTCGTCGGCCAGTGTCTGACGACTCATTCGTCTCTCTTCGAGAACAAGGCGCAGGGCCTCGGCAACTTTTAACCAATCGATGTTACGCATGAACCCCCCAAGGGCAAATGGATTAAAGCAGTGTCCGGGTAGATAACAGATTCGGACAGATTCGGACAGTGCTGTCCCGGAGTGTCCATCTCTGACTATACCCGACCGGAGCTGGCACTGGACTGACCTGCCATAAAGGACGAACTAATAGAATGAGAAAACTAGGACAGACTTGGAGTAATAGAGGCGGGCATGGAAGGCGGTAAGCAGACAGTTGCTTTAGTCGCGCCGGGCTTTGCCGTGGCATCTGATATCACGGAAACCGTAGTCGCCAACCTGCGTGGCTGCGGCTACGGCGTAAAGACGTTTGGCACATATGAGCCCGCAGATGGGCGTTTCGCGGGTAGGGACGCCGCTCGCGCACAGCATCTAATGCAGGCTTATCTGGACCAGGAGGTTGATGCGATTCTTTGTATGCGCGGCGGCAGCGGTTGCTCGCGCCTCCTTGACTATGTTGACTTTTGCGCCATCGCTCGTAACCCTAAACCGCTTATCGGCTATAGCGACGTAACAGCTCTGCATATGGCGATCCAGCAATTGGCAGACACTCCGGTTATCCACGGTCCGATGGGAATCGACCTCCAAGGCGCGCAAGCGGAGCAAAGCTTAGAAATCCTGCGCAAAATTTTTGTTGGGCAATTCAATACCGAGCTGACCGAGCCAGACGGTATCAACATCGTGCAGACCGGCCGTTTCGCCGGCCCCCTCATCGGTGGAAATCTTACCGTTTTTCTTTCATTGATCGGTACGCCTGAATTCCATGTGCCAGACGGGTCCGTACTCTTTTTCGAAGATGTGGGCGAGTATGACTTTCGCATGGACCGTGCTTTCGTCCAGTTGCGCCGCTCAGGCATACTGGGCAAGGCTGGCGCGTGCCTGTTCGGTCGCACGCATCTTGCGGGTTCGGAAGACCCGGAAGCCTTCCGGCAAATCGCGATGGCACATCTAGGGAATGTAGGCGGTCCGATTGCGTTTGATGTACCAAGTGCGCATAATCACATGAAAATGGCGCTCCCAATTGGACAGGTTTGCCAGGTCAGCGCAGACGCGCGCAGTTTGGACTTGCATTTCCCGCCCGCGACCGCCGCAGTGCTACACTCGGGCTACACGGTTTAAGGTCTAGGCTGGATATTGCTACGGAAAGACGCCTTGTATGCGTGCGATATCCAGAAAGAAAGGCTCCACATTCCCGCGCATGAGCACGTACAGACTGTCTATGAAAGCATCGACTTTGCTCGGGGCGAATTTCTCATTGCTTAGGTATCTGTCGAAATTGCGTTGCAGTTCAATCCCCGCGTCATCGTTCCGGCCAAATGGTCGGTCGGCAACAATTATGCTGTAAGGTTGGAGTGTTATAGGCAAGTTGTAAACAGCGATATCTCCATTCCCATCGCTATCCGCAAGGATTGCTTCCATGATCGGACGGTCGGCGAAATAAATGTGGATCGAGCCGTCCCGCAGCCTCACCGGGGCCTCATTGTGGTCATCCAACTCGATGAGTTTGAGCTTGTCGTAGTCAGTTAAACCGTTCGAATCGAGGAACGTCACGAAAGCGCCTGGGAGCTTTTCTTTTTTCAGATCCTCCTCAGAAGTTGTCCCTGTCCTCACCCCGACTCTAACCTCATCTTGATTTCCAAGGGGATTTTTCGAAAACAAGCCTTTGCGCATGTAGGATAGCCCGCTCACACTAAGATAGGTCGTCAACGACGTGCGGTTCTCGGCGCGGACATCGATTGATGCGGTCGTCGCACCGCATAAAAGATCAATCTCACCGCTGTCGAGTTTCAAGAGTCGGTTACTGGGGTCAACTTCCACAAAGCAGTAGTCGTTAAGGCCGGTTTTATTGTGTGTCGATCCGACGAATTCAGTACACAATTCGACGCTGTAGCCAGCATAGGGATCGCTGCCCTGATCAGTTTTGCGATTTACGACCTCATAGGAAAATGGCGGAGCATCTTTGCGAACGCCAAGGCGAACGCGAGTGGTTTCCCCATTTTGCTCGCAAATTTTACTTGCCTCAGTTTCCGCCACCGCGGGAACATTTGTTAGTGTTGTGGCCGAAAGAGCCACACAAAAGTACAAGAATGTCAGTCTACGTCTGACATGGCGAAACATCGGATACGTGGCGTCCCTTAACTCTAGCAAGTTCAACCATATGTGTTGCCACATGAGATCCAACATACAATAGTTTAGTTGTTTAATTGAGAAAAGCCAAAGCCGTGAAGTACATTCTGACGTTATTTTTTATCTGTTTGGCACTGGTCTCGTTCCCAGCGATTTCAATAGATGTGCCGCAGGGCGTCGCAAAAGCAGCCAATCTGCATCCTGCGTCGCAGGACCTGCCATATGTGGGTATGTTGCTCGGTGCCTTTATCATTTTGACTCTTTATAGCCTCAAATTCCGTGATTGGCCGGATGACAAACTGAAGCCTCCGGGCTTTCCTGCGCGCCCCACCCGCGATTTCACCACATGGCTCAATTACCAACTTTGGGCGTCGATCTACATCCTGTCGGGAATGCTAATAGCGGGTGGGCTGTTTGCCACACCTCACCAGATCGTAACGGTTGTCTGTAAGGTGTTGGGCGACTCAATGGATCGGCTTTGCAAAGAAGACACTGCGATTGGTGCACAATACAGCCTTGAAGCGCTTGCGCTTGGCGTCTCTACTGCTGTGGCCTTCCTAGGACTGCCCAAGATCGAACCGGCCTGGCGGCAGCAATTACAGAGGCTCGCGATGATCCCGAGCCGTGCTGTTTCACTAGCCAATTCGTTGCAAGGCGAGTTCCGCCAATTCGCTCCTGATCCGCAACAGGTGTCCGCTTTCCTCGAAGTTTACGGCACGCAAGCAGGGCGGCCGGCCCTTTATGAGACTGATTTCTCAGAAGTGCTTAAAGACGAAAACTTCATCGAAATTTACCCGCGGATGGAATACAATATTGAACAACTAGAGCGCCAGAAACTGACGCCCAAAGGCGAACAGATGCTCAAAGACTTCGCTGACGACATCGACGCGGTCAAAAGCCGCATCAACGATGTCAGGTCTCGTATACTCGGCATCCATCAGGCGATTAAAGGCACTTTGGGGCTTCGGTATCCTGGCGAGATTGCAGAGCTGCACGACGAGGCAGGGTATGACCTGCCAGCCAATGGGTCTTTTTCGGTCACTCTGCTCGATAACATCGTCAAAAAGACAGGTGAATGGAGTGATGAACAATCTGCGTCAGACAAGGAATTAACGCAGTTCTTTTCTGACGCTCTGCGCGATATTAGGCAGTCCTGTGACAAGGTTAATCAGCGCCTTGTTCAGATCGTTGTCCTGATGTCGCTTCGCGGTGTTGATCAGCCGTTTTATGTGCTGCGCGATCTGGGCTTTAGCAAGCGGATCCAAAAGGAAACCAAGATTGGGATCGACATTATGCCCGCTCTCATCGGATTCATCCTACTTGCTAGCTTGGCGATCACGGTTCTTTTGGAGTTTTTTGACGATAAGCAAGACGGCAGGTCAATATTTGTTTTTGCCGCCGGAATGCCCATAGGGTCCCTGCTAGGTTCTTCCATCGTTTCGAGCGCCACATTTCTAGGAGAGAGCAGGGACAGCGACAAGGTCGAGGGGCGCGAAATTCTTTGGGATCTGGCACTTTGTGCAGTGGCTGGTGCAGCGGCGGCAATATTCCTGATCTCCTTCCTGCCAAGTGTATTCAACCTTCAAGGCCACGGTGGGGAAAGTTTCCAAATCGCCGCGTTATACACTCCGGTCACAGGATTTCTTGGAGCTTACTTCGCTTTGTGCAGCCATAGGACCGTCGGTCAGCCGGAGCTGCCCGGATACAGGAGAAGTGATTTCTTGATCGTGCCACTGGGTGTCGTCACGTTGATCTTCATAGCGGGCTTGCTCACTCACCTCGACGACATCAACCAGTTTTGGCAATGGGCCCAATTCAAATACACCTTGATTTATTCTGCGGCAGGCGTGCTTTTGACTTTCGCAATGTTGCTGCCGCTCGTCCTGCAGCAACACTTTTCCAAATCTATTTCTCGCCGCATCGAAACGTAAAGCTGCGGGGCGTGTCCGCGTTTCCTGCAAATCGCAAATGGCGTCCTAGGTCAGTGGAAAAAAATACCGACGTAGCGGAAGCTTCGGACTTCTGTATTCTCTGTAGCGTGTTCCAATCAACTTGGTTTTTACGTCCAGGGCGGCTAATTCCCTGATCGCGCCACCACTAAGGGCGGCTCCTTTGGAAAGCTCTGGATATCAAACCACTTGAACGCCGTCCCATCTGCATTGCGCTTGTTGCCTGAGCGGATGGGGTAGCCATTCTGTGCCTGCCGGATCAGGC